>OCVV011298783.1_pt1 | contig 14637 bp, 10 predicted proteins | sample 1539721 | NCBI WGS metagenome assembly OCVV01 (sample SAMN02144230, study PRJEB22623) | gut metagenome | biome: sheep rumen | host: Ovis aries | place: New Zealand
ATTATAGTCTATTTTTGCTAAATCTCCTATAATTATTTTGTGGGTTTGGGAGAATTTAATGATTAAAGAAAACTATAAAGATTATGGCAAAGAAAAGTACAAAGAAGCTTTCGATTTGGAAAGCCTTAATGAAGAACAAAGAGAAGCCGTTACCACAACCGAAGGCTACGTCCGCGTAATTGCCGGAGCAGGTTCAGGAAAAACCCGTGCTCTTACCTACCGCTTTGCCTACCTTGTAAACGAAATCGGAATTCTGCCCTCCCACATTCTCTGCGTTACCTTTACAAACAAGGCCGCAGCTGAAATGCGAAACCGAATCCGGGCCCTTACCGGCGACAACGATACAGGCTACATTTCTACTTTCCACGGTTTTTGCGTAAGTGTTCTTCAGGAAGATTCAAACGCCGTAAGTTACCCGAAAAGTTTTTTAGTCCTCGACAATTCCGACATCAATGCCATGCTGCAGATTATCTACGAAGAACGCGGACTTACCCTGCGCCAGATGACCTTCGGTAACGCCCGCGACATGATAGAAATCCGCAAAATCTTTAAGGAGCCTCACTACTACGAAGACCTGATTCGCATGAGCCTGGATGAGATTCACCAGAAGTATCTGGCTGCCACCCGAGCCGATGACATAATTTTTTACGGTTACCTTTACCAGCAGAAAAAATGCTTCGGTCTGGACTACAACGACCTGCTCAAGTTCGTTCTCTACATCTTCCAGACAAACGAAGCCATCCGCCTCAAGTGGCAGGAGCGGCTTGAATACATAATGATAGACGAGTTTCAGGATATAGACTGGATTCAGTACGAAGTGATGAAAGCCCTCTGCCCTTACCACAATAACCTTTTTGTTGTGGGAGATCCTGACCAGACCATCTATACATGGCGCGGTGCAGATATCCGTTACCTGCTTGAGTTTGACAAAAACTTTTCCGGCGTTCGCACAATTGTGATGAACAAAAACTACCGAAGCACAAAGCCCATTCTCGACGCCGCAAACAGTCTGATTGGGAAGAATAAAGATAGAATTAAAAAGGATCTGGTGGTTGGAAATATAGGAGGGGGAAGTCTCCCCCTCGCTCGCACTTCGTTGCTCGCTACCCCTTCTCCTAAGGGGGATACCCCCTTAAAATCCCCCTTGCCAGCCTACTACCACGCGAAATCCGCAGAAGACGAGGCCGAGTATATCTTAAAGAAAGTGCGTCAGCTTGAAGAAGCCGGCTACGCCCTCTCCGACATCGCCATCCTCTACCGTGCCCACTATATCAGCCGCAGCATAGAAGAGGTCTTCCAAAGGGAAAAACTTTCTTACACCTTAAACTCCGGTGTGCCATTTTTTGACCGGGCAGAAATAAAAGACGCACTTTCCTATCTTCGCATGATAGCCTACAAGGATGACCTTTCATTCTTGCGCACAGTAAATCAGCCAAAGCGCAATGTGGGCGAACGCCGCATAAAAGCTCTTAAAGAGTTTGTCGAAACTAACGGCGGTTCACTTTACGATGCCCTTAAGCTTTTAGTAAACGATACGCTTTTTGCAAACACAACGGCACAGAAATACATTGACCTCATAGAAAGCTTTTCTGCCTCTTACTCAGGCCGGCAGATTTCTGAGGTTTTCAGCCACATTATGAACCAGAGCGGTTACGAGCTTGCCTTACGAACGGAAGGTAGTCAGGAGCGTCTGGATAATCTTGCAGAACTCAAGCAGTCAATTTATGAATATGAAACTTCCTGCGGCGAAGAATGTACACTTGAAAACTATCTTGCCCACGCAGCCCTTTACACAAACGCAGATATTGAATCCAGCAAAAAAGCCGTGCGCCTCATGACAATTCACACGGCAAAGGGCCTTGAGTTCCCGGTTGTCTTTATAGTTGGCATGAATGAAAACATGTTCCCAAGCAAAAAAGTTGATTCACTTAAAGCAATGGAAGAAGAACGCCGGCTTGCCTTTGTTGCAATAACCCGTGCCCAGAAAGAACTCTACCTTACCGAAGCCGAAGGCTTTTCCCAGCACGCAGGCGGCCGCTATCCTTCCCGTTTTATTTTTGACATAGATAAGCCTCTTCTTAATTACGAAGTAGAACTACCGCCTCAGCCTATCGCAAAGACAAAGCTTTATATTCAGGAATCAGATTCCATTCTCGCAAAAAAAGCAGAGCTTGCAGACCTGGCCGAAGGTGACACTGTTGAACACAAGATTCTCGGCCGGGGTACAATCATTGCAATTGACCAGACGGCTGCCACCTACACAGTGCAGTTTGAAAAAGTCGCAACGCCAAGAAAAATGAGTTTCAAGGCGCCGCTACGAAAAGTGTAAGAGATGCTGAAACAAGTTCAGCATGACACTATTAACAAGTTCAGCATGACGATATTCGTCATTGCGAGGAGCCCGACAGGGCGACGTGGCAATCCATCATGCGTAATACTGAGCCTGGGCATTCCAGAGTTCGCTGTAAAGCCCGCCGGCCTCCATCAGTTTTTCGTGGCTGCCCTGCTCTACAATTTCTCCCTGGTCAAATACAAGGATATTGTCGCAGAAACGGCAGCTGGACATTCTGTGCGAAATATAAATCGAAGTTTTATCCTGAACCATTTTATCAAAATGCTGATAGATTTCGTATTCGGCAACAGGATCTAAAGCAGAGGTCGGTTCATCAAGAATTACAAAAGGAGCGTCCTTGTAGAGGGCACGGGCAATTGCAATTTTCTGGGCTTCACCGCCGCTTATTTCAACTCCATTATCCTGCATTTGGTAAATATTTGTGCCTATTCCATCTGGCATAGTCTTTAAGCGCTCTCCAAATCCCGCACGTTCAAGACAGTCGTTTACCTTATGCTCATCAAAATCTTTATCGCAGGCAACATTCTGAGCTATACTGAAGGAGAAGAGATTAAAGTCCTGGAAGACAACGCTGAAAATCCTTGAATAATCTTTATAATCGTAATAGCGGATGTCTACTCCGTTGAGAAGAATCTGACCTTCAGTCGGCTCATAGAGGCGGCAGAGAAGTTTTATAAAAGTTGTCTTACCCGCACCATTTTTTCCAACAACCGCAGTTTTTGTTCCAATTTTTATTTTCTGATTTACATGACGAAGTACATAGTTTTCTGTATTTGGATAGCGGAATGAAACATCGCGGAATTCAATTTCAAATTCATTGTCGTCTCGCTTTTCTGTCGGGATAGTTCCTTCATACTGCTTGTTTTTAATCTCCATAAAATCATAAAAGTATGAAAGATATTCTGACTTAACATTAATTTCAATCCAGGAATAAAAAATCCCTGAAACACTTTCTACCAGATTTGAATAGGCAGAAATATACTTGAGAGCAGAACCTATTGAAATCATTCCAAAAATTGCCTTAAGTCCAACATAAAGATAACTTACAATCTGCATAAGGCAGTTTACCAGAAAAACCGGCAGCTGATTTTTGTTTGTGGTTGTAAACATAAGCTTAAAAGAATCTTCAAGATACTGCACAATCTTATTCATCTTTTTTTCAATAAGCGGCTGAGTCTTATAAAGGCGGACATATTTACCATTGGCATAATCAAAAATCAGATTATAAAAATATCCGTATTCTCTGTTAGTCTGGACATTGCGCTCAAAAAGTTCATGCTGCAACCTGGCCTCTTTTTGTTTTACAATTGAAGAAACCACAATACTCAAAGCAAGCATAAATAAGAGAATTATAAAGCTGTACCCTTTATTAAGAAGACCTGGCAAAAAGCCGGACATAACAGAATCCTTTGGCATAAAAAGAGGTACCAGCAGAACAATTGAATAAATAATAGACAGGGCATGCTCAATAAAACTTGCAAAGTGAGCACTAAACGCAGAAAAGTCTCCGCGGGCATTCATTCCATCCTGAGCCTTTTTTATCATGTCCAGAGTGTCGCTTTTTTCCAGAATGTCATAATCAATGACAAAGGATTTTTCACAGATCATCTGATCTACCTTTTCGCCGATTACAGAACCGTTCACAGAAATGATATGATTAAGCCCCCAGTAAGCAAGCGAAGTAAAAGCCACGATTGAAATCATTATAAGGGCATAATGAAGGATTTCTTCAAAAGGCTTATGCTGAATAAGATCATCAAGAATGATACTTCCAAAAACGATTGGCACAAACTTTCCGGTAACACTTATGATTTTTGCAATGATGATAAGAGTAATGTGTCCCGGCTGCAGACGGTGTGTGAGTTTTAGTACCTTTGATATTGTGTTATTTTTCATAATATTTCCTCTCTTATTAGTCTGTCATGCTGAACTTGTTTCAGCATCTCTTTTATAATTGAGATTCCGAAACAAGTTCGGAATGACAATCCTCGCGGTAGTACTGTGCCTGAATATCAAACATCTCCTTATACTTGCCGCCTTTGGCCATAAGCTCCTCGTGGCTGCCGCATTCTGCAATACAACCGTTTTCCAGGAACATTATGCGGTCGCAGAATTTTGTTGAGGCAAGCCGGTGCGAAATAAAGACCGCAGTTTTTCCCCGGGCAAGATTATTGTATTCCTCGTAGATTTTGCTTTCGGCCAGAGGGTCAAGAGCGCTGGTTGGTTCATCCAGAATAAGGAAGGAACCATTTTTGTAAATTGCTTTTGCGAGCAAAAGCTTTTGCGTTTCACCACCCGAAAGAAGAATTCCATCCTTAGAAAAAGTCTGAGTGATATAAGTCTTTTCTTTTTGAGGCAGGGATTCAACCTTTTCCCAGAGGCCAGATTTTTTGAGGCTGTCTTCGAGCTTGGCCTGGTCGCACTGGCCTTCTTCCAGTCCTGTAATATTTTCTTCGATTGTAAAGGCCATAGGATTTGTATCCTGAAAGAGAACTGAGATTTTATCCTGATATTTGTCCAGACCAATATCATCAATTGTTTTTCCGTCCACAAGGATTTCTCCTTCTGTCTGGTCGTAAAGGCCGCAGAGTAGTTTTACGATTGTTGTTTTTCCCGCACCGTTGTTTCCAACAAGAGCAATTTTTTCTCCGGCTTTGATTGTAAAATCCAGATTCTGTATTGTATTTTTCTCTACATCAGGATAGGCAAAACTAACATTTTTGAAGGTGATTTCTGGCGCACTTTCTTTGTGTACGGTGGTTGAGCCTGTCGAACCCACCGCAGAGGACGGTGATTTTCTTTCCTTATCCGGCAGATTCATAAAATCATGATAGTCATTAAACTCGTGACTTGCTTTTCTGATATTATTAAAGCGCTCCGAAAGAGAATAAATCCAGTTTGTAAAACCGCTTATAATTCCAAGATAAAGGGTAAAGGTTGCAATATCCATCTGACCATCCAGCACCCTCTTAATCAAAATTGAATAGGCAATAAAGTCGCGGCCTAAATTAAAGAAGGTTCCGGAAACTGTCGGAAAATACCATCTCAGCTGCAGTTTTTTTTCAAGCTTTCCACGGGCAATTACAACCTCACACAAAAGCTTATGAAACCAGTTTCCAAGCTGATATATTCGAATATCCTTACCTGCACTTACATTGAGGCTTTTTTGCATAATGTAATTTTTCTTACGCCAGATTTCGCTGCTTTCTTCGCGTTTACTGTCGCTGTATTTAATTGCATAAGTTCTAAGCCCAACATCAAAAACAAACATTGCAAGAGTTACCACAAGAATCTTCCAGTCCAAAAGCAGAACCGCACTTCCGTAAGTTATAATTCCAAAAGTCAGAATAGAAAATTCTGTAGTCTGAATCATAAGGTGCTCAACACCCCGCCAGTTGCTGGAAAGTGACTGAGCCGCCTTGCCAAGAATCTTCTGTTTTTTCTGTGGCTCAATATTCTGATAGTCTGTAGTAAGAGTTTTATGGGCAAAGTCCGCGGTGTAGCCTGCAAGTCTTGTATAGGTACGCTGCACCTGAACATAAGTTCCCATAATATTTGCCGCGGCATTTATGATTGTAAAAACAAGTAGCGCCAGACAAATAAGAATTACAAAGTTTTTAACATTTCCCTGCCCGATTGAACGGATTGCCAGAGAAGGAATAAGGGTATTGATAAAGGGCGTTGCAATCCTTATTGCAAGATAGATTGGCACCAGAATCCAGGCCGAAGGATAACGGTGGAACCAGGCCGTTAAGGCTAGCCGGATATTTTTAAGAACACTGTTTTTCATAAGCAACCTCACATAAAAAAGATGCCTGAACTATATATTTTTTTTTAACTGAATTACTCTAACGTACACGAAATGCAAAAATTGGTGCATGAATTGTTAAAGCGGCAGCATCACCTCAGTCGCGAAAATCCCCGGCTCATTTTTTCGGTTCACGTAGCCGTCATACTTTTCCGCCAGCTTGTCAATTCGGCGGAGGCCGAAGCCGTGTTCGCCCAACTTGCTGGTCACCAGCTCCGACAAGCGACGGCGGTGCTTTTCGCAGGTTGCGTTAGAAACAGAAATGTAAAGCTGACTCTTAAAAAGCCCGATATAAATTCGGATAAATCTAGGCGCCGTTCCCTCAGTAATTTTCTCGCATGCTTCAATCGCGTTATCTAAAAGGTTTCCCACGATGGCACAGAGATGCACATCGCTCACTTTTAGGTCTTGTGGCACTTTTGCTGTACAGTTCACTTCAATATTGTTCTTGCGGGCAATACTTACTTTTGAACTCAAAATTGCATCCAGGCCAACATTTCCTGTTCGAATGGCAATATCTATGCTGTCAAGATCTTTTTCGAGATTGTCTAAATATTCAGACAGTTCTTCTTTCTTTCCCATTGAAAGAAGGGCCTTTATTGCCTGCATATGATTATGATAGTCGTGACGCCAGGCCCTCATTGTCTGGTAAATATTCTGAACCTCATCGCGCTGTTTTTTGAGAACTGAATCCTGAAAATCTGACAGGCGTTTGTCATATTTATTTTTGAGAATTATTATTGTGAGAATCACAGAGATAAGTGCAGCCCCAAAAGCCACAATTATTAACATTATTAAATTATTCACAAATAATATTATACACTAAGAATTGTAAGATTTCATTAAAAAAAATGGCTTAAGCCTTGTGACAATGGATTGCTTCGGCCTTCGGCCTCGCAATGACGGTCATTGCGAGGAGCCCGAAGGGCGACGCGGCAATCTACTTCCTGAAGAACTCTATAAATGCCTCATTCAACTCTTTGTAGGCCCCGCGCGCAACAGGCAGCGTCTCCCCGCCGTCGAGAATACAATCCGTTCGGGTAATACGGGCAACATGTGCAAGATTCACCAAAAGCCCACGCCTCAGGCAGAAAAAGCCACGGCCCTCAAAGGCAGCCGCAGTTTCCGCAAAGCCCGCTTTCCATTCGCGTTCAAAATCAGTGCCTTTCAAAAACACATAATGCCCGCGCGCTTCAATATAAAGAATTTTCTCAAAACTGATTTTTTCAAGATCAGCACCCTGCCCCAGAAGGAAAAAATCTTCCGCTTTTTTCTGTCTCTCTTCAAAAGCAGAATCCAGCAGCCCGTTCAGAACCTCTTCTTTAACAGGCTTTAGGATATAGCGCACTGCCCCAACTTCATAGCCTTCAATTGCATAGTCGGGAACACCAGTCACAAAAATAATAACAGAATCACAACCACGGGCACGAAGCTTTTTAGCCAGCTCCATGCCGTTCATGTTTTTCATCTGAATATCAAAAATCAGGACATCATAAGACGCTTTGTCTTCACTTTCAAAAAGGAATTGTTCAGCAGAAATATAAGTATCTAATTCAAGCGGACAGCCTCGACCGGCTGCCCACTTATTAACAAGAGAAGTTTCAAAATCTAATACAACTTTTTCGTCTTCGCAAATTGCAATGCGGAACAAGGGTACCTCCCCTATATTTCCATATTCATCACAGTTCTAACTTCGTTTAAAGTCTGAATACCAATCTCGCGGGCCTTTGCTGCACCATCCAGCAATACCTTTCTGATATAATCAGGTGATGCTTCCAGGCGGGCACGTTCCTCGCGCAATGGGCGGAGTTTTTCGTTCAAAGCTTCTGTGAGAGTTGCCTTGAGCATTCCGCCACCGCCGTCACCAATGCGGGCTGCAATTGCAGTTGGCTCTTCACCGGTACAAAGGCTGATGAGCATAAGAAGGTTTGCAACTTCTGGACGATTTACTGGATCATAAGTGATGTTGCGGTCCTGGTCTGTCTTTGCCTTTTTTATAAGTTTTGCAGTTTCATCTTCTGTTGCAGAAAGCATTACTGCGTTTCCACGGCTCTTAGACATCTTCTGGCTTCCATCCAATCCCAAAATCATTGGAGTCTTAGAAAGCAAAGCCTGTGGCTCAGGGAATACAGGTTCCTTGCCCATATCTGTACAGAACTTCTTGTTGAAGCGGCTTGCAATTGTACGTGTCATTTCCAGGTGTGGAAGCTGATCTTTTCCAACAGGAACAACGTTTCCCTTGCAGAAAAGAATATCGCAGGCCTGATGAACAGGATATGTATACATTCCAGCATTTACGTTTTTAAGGCCAGCAGATTCAATTTCTTCTTTTACAGTTGGGTTGCGTGAAAGTTCAGCATTCGAAACCAGTGTCAGGAACGGAATCATCAGCTGATTACACTCAGGCACATAGCTGTGAGGATAAATGATAACATCCTGCTTTTCAGGATTAATTCCCGCAGCAAGATAGTCAATTACAAGCTGCTTAGTATTCTGGCTGATTTTATCAAAAGCATCGTGGTCTGTAAGAACCTGATAGTCCGCAATAAGAATCATTGTAGGAACGCCCATATTTGCAAGGCGAACACGATTCTGCAATGAACCAAAATAGTGACCAATATGGAGAAGTCCAGTAGGACGGTCACCGGTCAACACGCGGTATTTTTTAGGATTTTTAATTAAATCTTCTTCGATTTTCTTACTGCGTTCAACAGCAGCCTCGAAACTTTTATTTATGTCAGTATACTGGATCTCTTCACTCATTTTTTTTATTCCTCTGTTTTGTCATTCCGAACTAGCTTCGAAATCAATTATAGTTATTATATAGAGAAACACCCATTGTTTCAATAAAGACGTTATATAAAAAATCTGAACCGCGGTGATGTGTATAAGCAAACACTGTCTTTGTAAAAATCTAGACTGCGGAGCGGCGGCAAGCAACAAGCCGCATCGTAACGTCTTTGGCGTTTAGCCATGAAAAGAATCCGAGGATTTTCGGAACGAAAACCGCAGGATTCTTTCACAAAAACGGTACACCAGCGGTTTGTTGATTGGCCGCAGCGGGAGCAGTCTAGATTTTTATAGACCACTTTATTTGTCTTTATTATTCACTACTCCGCAGTTCAGATTTTTTCACTTACCTCAACCCCTTAAAAGCGGAAGTATTTCCTGTTTTTTAAGTTGTCTGTAAATAATATAATGACATAACATCATAAAATAATTATAATAAACAACGTGAATGCAATAGACGTGTTTCAGGACTGGCTCAACGACTACCTGAATTTTGAACATAATCCAAAAAAAGAAATCTTCTGGCTCGACACCATTGATTACCTCTGCAAACGCTTTGATAACCCACAGGATTATGCGCCCTGTATTCACGTTGCAGGCTCTAAAGGAAAAGGCTCTGTTTCACGCCTTATTTCTTGTATTTTAGATGAAGCCGGATACAAAGTCGGACTTTACACTTCCCCACATATAACTGATTTCCGCGAGCGAATCTGTACTCCAACCGGATTTTTCCCAGAAGAGATTTACGAAAAAACCGTAAAAGAACTCATGCCGAATATTGATTCCATCATTCCGGAGAACCTTCCTGCCGAGCGACCTCTTACCTGGTTTGAACTTGTTACCCTTTATGCTTTCCTCACTTTCCGCAATGCAAAAGTTGACTGGTCGGTTTTTGAAGTAGGACTTGGTGGCCGCTTAGACGCTACAAATGTAATCCGTCCAAAACTCTGCTGCATTACTCCAATTGAACTTGAACATACAGAGTTTCTTGGAAACACCCTCGAAAAAATTGCCGCTGAAAAGGCTGGAATCATAAAGAACTGCACACCGGTAGTTATAGCTCCACAGCAGACTGAATCCGTAAAGATTGTTCTGCGCGAAAAAGCAATTACCCGCCACGCTCCTTATTATTTTGTAGACGACTACATCACAAGTTCCTTCTATCATTTTAATGGACCCAAAAAACGCATGACGGTTCATTTTGAAAGCGAACTCTTTAATCGTCCTATAGAAACTCAAATGCAGCTGCTTGGTAAAATGCAGGCACAGAATGCGGCCATGGCAATTGTTGCAGTAAAAAAACTGATGCCAAATCTCGATGAAGGAATTATTGAGCGCGGCCTTGCAAAAGCAAAGCTTCCGGGACGTTTTGAAATTCAGGAAAAAGTTCCAGGCTATAACGGGCTTCCTGCTTTAATTCTGGATGGAGCTCATACTCTCAACAGTATACGTCTTACAATCGATACTTTGAACAAACTTTACGGCGAGAAAAAAGTTTCACTGCTTTTTGCCTGTGCCGCAGATAAAGATGTAAAAGATATTTCAAAACTCTTCAAATACCGTTTTGAACACGTTTACGTTACCCGTCCGGGCGAACGAAAACAGTCAGATTTGAATGCAGAAATTGAAGCTTTTACAAATGCCGAAGTTCAGTTTACCGCTGATGCAGACTATAAAATGATGATTAAAAAAGCGCTCGAAGAGTCTGCCGCAAACGGAAACATCCTGCTTGTAACAGGCTCCTTCTACTTAGTATCAGAAGTTAAAGAATTTTTGCAGTCTAATTAATATGGATTGCTTCGCTTCGCTCGCAATGACGAAGCAATCTACAATATCTCCCTACGCACACGCTTACTCAAAGCCGTTAGAACTTCATACGAAATGGTATTTCCCAGCTTAGCTAAATCTTCTGCAGTATTCAGCGCTCCGCTTTCTTTTGGACCAAAAATAACGGCAGTGTCCCAGAGTTTTACATCCGGATTATTTTTGCCAATTTCAACCATACACTGATCCATACAGATACGGCCGCGTACAGGATAATTTTTGCCATTAATCGTAACTTCAAGTCCGGGAGAAAAACGGCGCAGCAAACCATCAGCATATCCAATCGGCAAAACTGCAATATCAGTATCTTCCGGAGCTACCCAGGTACGGCCATAAGAAACAGACTTACCGGCAGGAAAATGTCTGATTGCAACCACCTTTGTTTCAAGGGCAAGAACAGGCTTAATGTCAAAGTCGCGTCCAGTACTCTTCAAATATTCTTTTGTAATTTCATCCGGATAATAACCATAAGTGATGATTCCGGGACGAACCATATCAAACTGCATGTCTTCATCATTCAAAAGAGCAGCACTTGCACCACAAGAACAGATTCCAGGCTCAATTCCACAAGCCTTTACATTTGCTACAGCCTGTTTAAACGCATCAAACTGCCCGCGTGTAAACTCAATATGTTCTTCTGCAAGACTGTCTGATACAGCAAAGTGTGTACACATTCCGCCAAGTTTTAGTCCGCATTTTTCAATAAATTTAGCCTGTTCACCAGCTTCTTCTGGATAGCATCCAATTCGGCCCATGCCAGTATCAACTGCAAGATGTACCTTAAAATCAACTGCGCCCGCCTGCTTTGCCGCAGTTCCAATCAGCCTGATATATTCCTCTGTAAAAACCAGCGGAGTAATCTGATATTCAAAAAGCGCCGCCATTTCTTCTGGAGTACAGAGACTCAAAAGCAAAATTCCACATTTAATGCCACCTTCGCGAAGTTCTACCCCCTCTTCAACTGTGGCAACCGCAACAAATTCAGCTCCAACTTTTTCTGCAATCTGAGCAGTCAAAACAGCATTGTGACCATATCCATCAGCCTTTACTGCAACGCATAATTTTACGTCTTTTTTTACATATTTTCTGATTTGATTTAAATTATATTCAAGATTATCTTTGTAGATTACTGCTTTTGTACAACGTTCCATAATTCCCACCACGTTATTTATTAAAAAATTATTATACCTTTTATAGTAAATTTTCGGCAATATGTTATTGTAAAAAAAGGCTTTTAATAATACAATTATAAAAATTCAAATCGAGAGAAAAAAGACTAAAAATGAAAAAAACTACATATATTATTACAAGCACACTTGCAGCATTTTTACTTGCATCCTGCGCTTCTACACAAGAAATTACTGCAGAACCAGCAACTATTGAGTTTGCAGAATCATCAGAACCAAAGCAATTAGTTGTTCAGGAATCTCCTGAAGACATTTTTATAAAATCTCTGGAAGGAATCACAATTAAAAGCGTTTCTTCTCCAAAAGAAGTTTACAAAGGACGAAGTTTTGCCGCACCTTTTGTATTTGAAGCAAAGAATGCAGATGGCGAACCGGTAGAAAACCTTTCACTTACACTTACCTATCCTGCTTCTAAATCAGTTGATGAAGGAATCAGCTTTGAAAAAACAGAACTCACAACAGATTCAGAAGGAAAAATCACCTTTATTCCAGAGGCAACAAGTTTTGCCGCTAAAACAAAGGTAACTGTATATCCTACTCCAATCAACGAAAGCGAAGAGCTTTTTGCACGCCTTAAGCCATTTACTGCAGAAGCAGATTGGAAGGTAAAATCTGATTTACCATCAAAAGGTGCAGTGCTTTTTGTATGGGATTTTAATGAAAAAGACCGCCCGATAAATAACTTTTCTAATCTTCAGGCAGAGTTCAGAACCCGTGGCATCACAATGGTTGGAAACGGTCCTGTAAACGAAACTTCATATCTTGGTAAGCAGCAGGCACTTTATAAAGACACCTTCAAAATTATCGGTGGAAAAGCCTATGGTTATCTTATTTACGGAACAATTAAGTTTGCCCAGCCGGTAACAGAAAAAGAAGATGGCTCTGGATATTTTTGTGTTATGAAAGCTGATATCGAAGCTTATGATATGAAAAACGGAAACAAAGTTTATTCTTTTACCACAAGCTATGAATCAAATGGGAAAAATTGGAACGAATGCGTTTCAAAAGGAAAAGATAAAATTGCAGAGTATATTGTAACCGATATTATTTACGGTTTATAATACTCATTAAGGATGGAAATATGATTTATACAGACACGAGAGATAGTAGCGTAAAAGCTGATTTTAAAACCGCGGTTATGGGTGGTATGAATCAGGCAACTGGAGGACTTTACATTCCTGTAGAGTTTCCAAAGTTAGATTCAAGTCTGCTTAATAAAGACCCGGCACCTTCTTTCCGTGATGTTGCTTTTAATATGGCAAAGCCTTATGTAGAAGGCGAAATTCCAGATAACGACCTTGCAGCAATCATTGCAGATGCATATCCTTTCCAGCCAAAGGTTGTTCCAGCTGATGCAATTTCTTATATCATGGAACTTTTCCATGGTCCAACTTGTGCTTTCAAAGACTTTGGTGCTCGTTTTATGGCCCGCACAATGTCTTACTTCAACAGAAACGAAGATACTCCGCTCCACATTCTGGTAGCAACTTCTGGTGATACAGGTTCTGCTGTAGGAAGTGCTTTCCACGGCGTTCCGGGGCTTGATGTTACAATTCTTTATCCAGATGGAAAAATCAGTCCTCTTCAGGAAAAACAGCTTTCTACCTTTACAGGAAACGTTCGTGCGCTCAAAGTAAAAGGTACTTTTGATGACTGTCAGAAACTTGTAAAGACAGCATTTACAGATACAGAACTTCGCGGAAAACTCCGTCTTTCTTCTGCAAACTCTATCAACATTGCACGTCTTTTGCCACAGAGCTTCTACTATATGTACTCTGCTTTGACAGTTCGCAACCGTTCTGCAATGGATAACAAGATTCAGGATCCTGCAATCATTATGGTTGTTCCAAGCGGAAACTTTGGAAACCTTACTTCAGGTCTCATTGCCCGCGAAATGGGTGCTCCAATTGCAGGTTTTGTTGCCGCAACTAATACAAACAAGACAATTCCAGACTGGATTGCAACTGGTGATTACAATGCACGTCCTTCTGTTGAAACCTATGCTAATGCCATGGACGTAGGTGCTCCAAGTAACTATGAGCGCATTAAGGCTATGTATACTCTGGATCAGGTTCGTGAACTCTTTGCTTCTTACTGGCTTGATAATGAAGGTATCAAAAAAGCTATCCGCTCTTGTAACGATAAAACCGGTTATATCATTGATCCTCACGGAGCAATCGGCTGGCAGGCTTGGGATGATATCCGCAGCGGCGCAATGGAAAAGCTTATTGCCGGCGAAAAGAACGACTGGAACAAGCCTGGCCTTACACCAAACCTTCCAAAATGGTCTGGCGAAGTTACTGCAAAGAAGGCTGTGGGCGTAATCCTCGAAACAGCTTCACCTGCTAAGTTTGGTCAGATTGTAACAGACGCAATCGGCAAGGAACCTCCTATGCCGGACCGCCTCGAAGCAGTTATGAGACTGCCGGACAACGCTATTCCAATGGAAAATGATTATAATCAGTTTAAAGACTGGTTACTGGCTAATCTTTAGTAATAAACGTCATGCTGAACTTGTTTCAGCATCTAAAAAGAAACGGTGGTTGAGTGATGCGTAAGCATCGTATCGAAACCACCGTTTTTTTATGCCGTCATTGCGAGGAGCGCAGCGACGTGGCAATCCATTATCTTTCAATCAAACCTTTTTCAGTAAGTTTATCAAGGATTATCTTTTC
>OCVV011328121.1_pt1 | contig 14636 bp, 10 predicted proteins | sample 1539721 | NCBI WGS metagenome assembly OCVV01 (sample SAMN02144230, study PRJEB22623) | gut metagenome | biome: sheep rumen | host: Ovis aries | place: New Zealand
ATATCTCCATTATGCTCTGCGGAAGGCGCCTTGTCTGGCACAAATCCATCTCGCAAATCTTTGTCTTCTTCTTATCAGGTTTTAGTATGAAAGAGCGGAGCGGAAATGCAAAGTCCGCTCCGCTCTTTTTCCCGCCCGCTTTGCCGCAGGCTCTTCCCAAGGCGCAAATGTTATGATATAATCCCTGTACAGCGCAAAAAACTTTGATTTGAACGGGTATTATGGAAAACAAAAAGAAGAAAAAGACAAAAGAAGAAAAGCGTTTCAACCGCAGTCTGCTCTGGAGCTTCCTCAAGGGCTGCAAGGGCTTCTTCGTGTGGAGCATGCTTGCCTCCGCCGTCGCCGCCCTGGCCGACATGGTGAGCCCCCAGATCATCCGCGTCGCGGTGGACAACGTCATCTCCGGGCAGCCTGCGAGCCTGCCCGGCTTCGCCATGCGCCTCGTCGAGCGCGCGGGCGGCTTTGCCTACCTCGCCGGACATATCTGGATCCTCGCCCTGGCCATCCTGGTCGTGGCGGCCGTCAAGGCCCTCGCGCAGTACATCTTCCGCGTCAGCAACACCAAGGGCTCGGAGACCCTCGTCAAGAACATGCGCGACCGGCTCTTCGCCCACATTGAGCGCCTTCCCTTTGCCTGGCACATGCGCCACCGCACCGGCGATATCATCCAGCGCTGCACCTCGGATATCGAAACGCTCAAGCGCTTCGTCTCCGAGCAGATGACCTCCATCTTCCGCATCGTGGTGCTGCTGGTGCTGTCTCTGGCCTTCATGCTCTCGATGAACCCGCTGCTGACGCTCATCGCCATGCTGCCCGTGCCCTACATCATCTGGCGCTCCTTCTATTTCCACCGCCGCATCGGGGAGGCCTTCCTCGACTGCGACGAGAACGAGGGCAAGCTCTCCGCCATGGCGCAGGAGAACCTCACGGGCGTGCGCGTGGTGCGCGCCTTCGGGCGCGAGCGCTATGAAAAGGACCGCTTCGAGGCGCAGAACGCGTATTACACCGGGCTCTGGATGAAGCTGGCGCACCCGCTGGCGCGCTTCTGGAGCGTGGGGGACATTTTCTCCGGCGTGCAGATCCTGTTGATCGTCGTCTTCGGCTCCGTCTTCGCCGTGCGCGGCGAGATGCTGCCGGGCGAGTACATCGCCTTCCTCTCCTACGGCGGCATCATGACCTGGCCGGTGCGCATGCTGGGCAGGATGATCTCCGAGATGAGCAAGGCCGGCGTCTCCATCGACCGCGTCAGCGAGATCATGCGCGCGGAGGAGGAGAAGGAGAGCGAAAAGGCCCTCACCCCGCCGATGGACGGGGAGATCCGCTTCGAGCACGTCTCCTTCGCCTACGACGGGCCGGAGATCCTGCACGACGTCAGCTTCTCCATGGCGCCCGGCAGCACGCTCGGTATCCTCGGCGGCACCGGCAGCGGCAAGAGCACCATGATGCTCCTGCTCGACAAGCTCTATGAGCTGCCCGCCGACAGGGGGACGATCTCCGTCGGCGGCGTGGATATCCGCGACATCTCCACGCCCTATCTGCGCAAAAACATCGGCATGGTGCTGCAGGAGCCCTATCTCTTCTCCCGCACCATCGCCGAAAACATCGCCATCACCCAGCCCGACATGCCCATGGAGCGTATCCGCGAGGCGGCCTCCGCCGCCTGTCTCGACGAGACCGTGGAGGGCTTCCAGAAGGGCTATGACACCTTCGTGGGCGAGCGGGGCGTCACGCTCTCCGGCGGCCAGAAGCAGCGCGCCGCCATCGCACGCATGCTCACCCAGCGCACGCCCATCATGATCTTTGACGACTCGCTCTCCGCCGTCGATACGGAGACCGACGCGAAGATCCGCACCGCGCTGGAGAGCCGCTTCGGCAGCGCCAGCATCATCCTCATCTCCCACCGCATCACCACGCTCTCCAAGGCCGACAAGATCCTCGTGATGGATCACGGGCGCATCGTCGAGCAGGGGAGCCATGACGAGCTCAGGGACGCCGGGGGCATCTACGCGCAGATCTGCGCCATCCAGTCCGGCGTCGGAGAGGAGGCGACGGCATGAAGGATTCCAAGCTCCGCTTCTTCGGCATCAACAAGGTGCTGCCCTATCTGAAAAACTACAAAAAGGCCCTGTTCGGCCTGGTGGCCGGCAGCCTCGCGGGCAGCGTGGTGGACACCGGCGTGCCGCTCTTCCAGCGCTACGCCCTCAACCGCTTCATCGGCGAGGGGACGCTCGAGCATATCGCGCTCTTCGTCGTGCTCTACCTCGCGCTCATCCTCAGCGGCGCCCTGGTCAACTACTATTCGGCCCTCTGCTCGCAGACCATCGAAGTCGGCGTGGAGAAGGATCTGCGCAACACCGCCTTCTCCCACCTGCAGACGCTGTCCTTCTCCTACTTCAACCAGAACAGCGTCGGCTACATCCACTCGCGCGTCATGTCCGACACCACGCGCATCGGCTCGCTCGTCTCCTGGACGCTGCTGGACAGCATCTGGCAGCTCGGCTACGTGCTGGGCGCGGTGATCGTCATGCTCATTATCAACACGCGCCTTGCGCTGCTGGTCATCGCGGTGCTGCCCGTGGCGGTGCTGTTCTACGCCCTCTTCCAGGGCAAGCTCACCCGCGCCAACCGCGAGATCCGCGAGATGAACTCCAAGATCACCGGCAACTTCAACGAGGGCATCACCGGCGCGCGCACGATCAAGACCCTCGTCGTGGAGGACGCGATGGAGAAGTCCTTCGTGGCCGACACGGCCGAGATGCGCCGCAAGAGCATCTGGGCGGCGCGGCTGCGGGGCCTCTTCGCCGTGACGATGAACCTCGCCTCCTCGCTGGCGCTGGCGGTCGTGCTCTGGAAGGGCGGCGTCATCGCCAAAACCCAGGTCGGCACCTTCTCGATGTTCATGTCCTACGCGCAGGGGCTCATGGAGCCGGTGCGCTGGCTGGTGGACGCGATCTCCGACCTCATCACCACCCAGGTGAACATCGAGCGCCTGACGAAGCTGCTCAATACCAAACCCGACGTGTGCGACAGCGAGGAGGTCGTCGCCCGCTACGGCGACAGCTTCGAGCCCAAAAAGGAGAACTGGGAGCCCATCCGCGGCGATATCCGCTTTGAGGACGTGTCCTTCCGCTACCCCGACGGGGAGGAGACCATCCTCGAGCACTTCAATCTGGACATCCCCTTCGGCACCAACGTCGCCATCGTAGGCGAAACCGGCGCCGGGAAATCGACGCTGGCAAACCTCATCTGCCGCTTCTATGAGCCCACGGCCGGCAAGCTGCTCATCGACGGGCGCGACGCCCGCGAGCGCAGCCAGCTCTGGCTGCACTCCGCCATCGGCTACGTCCTGCAGACCCCGCATCTCTTCTCCGGCACCGTGCGCGAGAACCTCGTCTACGGCAACCCCAAGGCCACGGACGCGGACATCGAGCGCGCGCTTGCGCTCGTGAGCGCCACGGACGTGATCGCGCGGCTGGAAAAGGGTCTGGACACCGACGTGGGCGAGGGGGGCGACCTGCTCTCCACCGGCGAGAAGCAGCTGCTGAGCTTCGCCCGCGCCATCCTCGCCGATCCGCGCATCCTCGTGCTCGACGAGGCCACCGCCTCGGTGGACACCATCACCGAGCAGAAGATCCAGTCCGCCATCGACACGGTGATCCGCGGCCGCACCTCCATCGTCATCGCCCACCGCCTCTCCACGATCCGCCACGCGGATCTGATCCTGCTGGTCAAAAACGGCCGGATCGTCGAGCAGGGCAGGCACGAGGAGCTCATGAAGGCCCGCGGCGGCTATTACCGGCTCTACACCCGCCAGTACGAGGACGAGGCCACGAGCTCCGTGCTGGGATGAGCGGCAGGTTTCACCGTAGGGGCCGGCGTCCCCGGCAGCCCGCAGATTCGCACCACCACCGATATCTGCACCACCCCGTAGGGGACGGCGTCCCCGACGTCCCGCAGATTCGCACCGCGCCTGATATTCGCACCACCCCGTAGGGGACGGCGTCCTCGACGGCCCGTTTGTCCAACCTTCATCCATGTCCGCGGGCGGCCGAGGGCGGCCGCCCCTACGGAATGGGCGCGGTTTGCGCCGTAGGGGCCGACGCCCCCGGCGGCCCGCGCGGAATCCATGTATCAATTCCATATCCTTCGGGCGATCCCGTACGACGGTACGGGGTCGCCCTTTTTTATCGGGAGGGGCAAGCCCCTCCCCGCGGCGGCATTCGTACCGGATTGCGCCCCGGGGCATGCGGGACGTCGAGGACGCCGTCCCCTACGGAAGCGAAACCGTGGGCAGGCTGCGAGATGGCGGGAGGGGCAAGCCCCTCCCCTACGGAGACGGATGTACCGGGGTGCGGGAGGTACAACGGGACGTCGAGGACGCCGTCCCCTACGGAAGCGAAACCGTGGGCAGGCTGCGAGATGGCGGGATGGGCAAGCCCCTCCCCTACGGGGGACGGATGAACGCAGGTGCGGGGACGGGAGACACCTCATCCGCCCCAGTGTGCGCACTGGGGCACCTTCCCCTCAAGGGGAAGGCAAGCGGGACGTCGAGGACGCCGTCCCCGCGGATACGAAGCCGGGAGGCGGTGGCGCGCCCGGGCAGGCGCGGCGCAAAAGGGAAGGGGACGCGAGGCGCAAAAGGGAAGAGCTGCTCTTGTCGAAAACGGAGAATTTGCTCCTGCGGGGCAAAAAGCCCTTGCAACATCCCGCCGAGAAGGTATAATAAAGAGTGGGAAACTGAATACACAGAAGGAGAGATAAGATCCCATGGATGAACTGCATCTGGAATTTATCCCCCGCGATGATATTTACCTCTTCAACACCGGCAACGCGCAGAAGGCCTGGCTGGCCTTCGGCGTGCATTACATCCCCGAGCTCGAGCAGTACCGCTTCCTCGTCTGGGCGCCCAACGCCCGCGCGGTCAGCGTGGTGGGCGACTTCAATTTCTGGAACCCCGACGCGGACCCCATGGAGCAGCTCGAGGGCGGCGTCTGGGCGGCCTTCATCGGCATCGCGCAGGAGGGGCAGTGCTACAAGTTCTGCATCGACGGCGCGGACGGCAGACGCGTCTGGAAATCCGACCCCTTCGCGGCCTTCTCGCAGACCTGCGGCAACACCGCCTCCATCATCTGGACGAAGGAGGACTACGTCTGGCACGACGCGGCCTTCCTCGAGCAGCGCGCCGCGCGCAATTTCATGAGCAGTCCCATGAGCATCTACGAGCTGCACCCCGGCTCCTGGCGCGAGTTTGAAAACGGCGTCAACTACCGCAACCTCGCTGACTCCCTCACCGGCTACTGCGCCGAGATGGGCTACACCCATATCGAGCTCATGCCGCTGACGGAGTACCCCTTCGACGGCTCCTGGGGCTACCAGGTCACCGGCTACTACGCCCCGACCTCCCGCTACGGCAACCCCGACGACTTCAAGTATTTCGTCGACCGGCTGCACAGCGCGGGCATCGGCGTCATCATGGACTGGGTGCCGGCGCACTTCCCCAAGGATGAAAACGGCCTCGCCTGGTTTGACGGCACGCCGCTCTACGAGTGCAAGGAGCGCCGCATGGCCGAGCACCCCGAGTGGGGCACGCTCATCTTCGACTATGCGAGCACCCAGGTGCAGAGCTTCCTGGTCTCCTCGGCCTGCAAGTTCATCGACGTGTTCCATATCGACGGCATCCGCGTCGACGCCGTCTCCTCCATGCTCTACCTCAACTACGGCCGGCGCGACGGGGACTTCACCCCCAACGAGGAGGGCGGCACCACCAACCTGCACGCGCTGCGCTTCCTGCGCAGGATGAACGCCGCCGTGCTCTCCAACTACCCCGGCACCGTCACGGTGGCCGAGGAATCCACGGCCTTCCCGCTCATCACCGCGCCCCCCGACGTCGGAGGCGTGGGCTTCTGCCTCAAGTGGGACATGGGCTTCATGCACGACACCATCGACTACATGTCGCTCGACCCCTATTTCCGCAGCGCCAACCACAACAAGCTCACCTTCTCCATGATGTACGCCTTCTCGGAGAACTACGTCCTGGCCTATTCGCACGACGAGGTGGTGCACGGCAAGTGCTCCATGATCAACAAGATGAGCGGAGACTATGAGCAGAAATTCGCTTCGCTGCGCGCCCTCTACGGCTACCAGTTTGGCCACCCCGGCAAGAAGCTGACCTTCATGGGCAGCGAGTTCGGGCAGTTCATCGAGTGGAACTACCATCAGGGGCTCGACTGGCTGCTGCTGGCCTATCCCAGGCACGAGCAGCTGCGGCAGTACATGCGCGCCCTCAACCTGCTCTACACCTCCACCCCCGCCCTCTACGCGGTCGACCGCTCCTGGGACGGCTTCAAGTGGCTCAACGTGGACGACGCCGGCCGCAGCTCCATCGCCTTCCTGCGCATGAGCGAGGAGGACGACAGCTATGTCGCCGTGGTCTCGAACTTCACCCCCGTACAGTACGAGAACTTCGTGATCGGCCTGCCCAGGCCCGGCACCCTGCACGAGATCCTCAACAGCGATGAGGAGCGCTTCGGCGGAAGCGGCGTGCGCAACAAGCCCCTCGTCCATGCGCGCAGGGAGGGCTTCCTCGACATGGACTATTCCGCAAGGATCACCCTCCCGCCCATGTCCACCGTCTTCTTCCGCTACCGCCCGCGCAAGGAGCACAAGAAAAAGTAAAATCCCGGCCCAAACGCGCCAGGCACCGCCCGAACGGGCTGTATAACAACAAGAATTAGGAGTGTTTGTATGAAAAAGGAATTCCGTGAGATGCTCGAGCGTCAGGGACGCAAGGAGATGCCCGCCGTGCTGCTGGCCTCCTCCGAATGCGCGCCGCTGTCCAAGACCGGCGGCCTCGCCGACGTGGTCGGCACGCTGCCCAAGGCCCTCCAGAAGCTGGGGATCGACGCGCGCGTCATCACCCCCTACCACCGCGTGATCAAGAACAAGTACGCCGATCAGGTGCAGCACATGTTCTATTTCTACGTGCAGCTCGGCTGGCGCCGCGAGTATGCAGGCATCGAGAAGCTGGAGCTCGACGGCGTGACCATCTACCTGGTGGATAACGAGCACTATTTCGGCGACCGCATCTACCGCGGCGGCGAGGCGGAGCTCGAGCAGTACGCCTTCTTCACCCGCGCCGTGCTCGACGCGCTGCCGAATCTCGACTTCACGCCCGAGGTCGTCCACTGCAACGACTGGCAGACCGCCATGATCCCCATGCTCGCGCGCACCCAGTACCAGGGCGGCATGCAGGAGAAGCTCAAATTCCTCTTCACCATCCACAACATCGCCTTCCAGGGCAAGTGCGGCTTCGAGCAGGTGCAGGATCTCCTCGGCGTCGACGCCAAGTACTACACCCCCGAGTTCATGGAGCTCAACGGCTGCGCCAACTTCATGAAGGGCGGCCTCGTCTTTACCGACCGCATCAACACCGTCAGCCCCAGCTACGCCCGCGAGATCATGATGCCCTACTACGCCGAGGGCCTGGAGGGCATCCTCAACGCCCGCTCCGCGCAGCTGAGCGGCATCGTCAACGGCATCGACAAGCAGGTCTTCAACCCCCACACCGATCCGCTGATCCCCGCGCACTTCGACAAGGGCCACCTCAAGGGCAAGGCCAAGTGCAAGGAGGAGCTGCAGCTGTCGATGGGTCTCGAGGTCCGGCCCGACGTGCCGCTCTTCGCCATGGTCACGCGCATGACCGAGCAGAAGGGCTTTGACCTCGTGGCCTGCATCCTGGACGATTTCATGTGCCGCGAGGACGTGCAGTTCATGCTCCTCGGCACCGGCGACGAGCGCTTTGAGAACTTCATGCGCGGCGCGGAGCAGCGCTACAAGGGCCGCCTCTGCTCCTACATCGGCTACAGCGAGCCCCTCAGCCACCTCGTTTACGCCGCGAGCGACTTCTTCCTCATGCCCTCGCGCTTCGAGCCCTGCGGCATCAGCCAGATGCTCGCCATGCGCTACGGCTCCATCCCCATCGTGCGCGAGACCGGCGGCCTGCGCGACACCGTCATGCCCTACAACCAGTACACCGGCGAGGGCAACGGCTTCTCCTTCGCCAATTACGACGCCTGGGAGCTGCGCGACGCCATGCGCAAGGCGCTCGAGGCCTACCGCAATCCGCAGGTCATGGGCGGGCTCATCCGCAGCGCCATGGAGGCCGACTTCGGCTTTGAACTCTCCGCAGAGGCCTACGCGAGGCTCTATCTATGCCTGTAAGCACCCGCGAGCACGCGGAGATCTGGTGGGCGGACGCGGAGGGCGACGCGGGCAGCTATACCGTCTGGTTCGGCGGCAGCTACCGCGAGTGCTGGACGGAGAACTATAAGCTCTCCATCGCCTACGCCGACCGCCGCCCCGTCCAGGCGCGGCTGAAAAACGGCGTCTGGGTCCCCGTGGGGGGCGACGCCTCCCTGGTGGGTCTTCTCAAGAGCGAGGACTGTCCGCAGCTTCTCGCGGAATACTTTCAGACGGCGGCCACGGTTTACGCGGCCGCCCGTCAGTGCGTTTCGATGGGGCTCGGCCTGGATCGCATCGGCGAGGTGATCCGCTTCGTGGACGAGCCCTTCGCCGCGCCGGAGCTGCTGCGCCTGCTGATGGACGACTGCGGCTTCCCCCTCAGCGATGCCTACACGGTCGTGGCCAGCTGCTGCACGGACCTGCTCTGCCGGGGCGTGGATCTGCAGCGCGTCACGGTCATCCAGCCGCGCACGGCCAACATCATCGGCCTGATGCGCAGCTACGGCATGTCCAACCTCTCCGTTGTCCACGTCAGCTGCGACGAGCGCTTCCGCTCGCCGCTCGGCGCGCTGGAGGAGGGGAGCGAGCTGCGCCTCGCGGTGGCGCTGCAGTCCGGCAGCGTGGAGCGCGCCGAGCTCATCCTCTACGGGGACGAGCTCTACCGCGAGCTGCCCATGGAGCGCAGCGCGGAGGGCTTCGCCGTCACGCTGCGCGTGCCCGACAAGGCCGCCGCGCTCTGGTACCGCTTCCGCCTCGAGACGGCGGACGGCGCGCACTGGCTCTGTCCCGACGCGGGCGGCCTGCGCGGCCGGCTCTACGGCTGGGACGCGCCGGGCTTCCGGCTCACGGTCTACCGCCGCGGCTTCGAGACCCCGAACTGGTTCCGCCGCAGCGTCATGTATCAGATTTTCCCCGACCGCTTCGCCTTCTCGCAGGACGGCACGGCCGAGCGCGGCATCGCCTATCACCGCGCCCTCGGCCAGACGCCGGAGCTCCACCGGAGCACGGAGGAGGAGGTGCGCTGGCAGCCGCGGGACTTTGAGCAGAGCTATACGCCCGACGATTTCTACGGCGGCACCCTCCGCGGCATCGAGGAGAAGCTGCCCTATCTCAAGCGGCTCGGCGTGAGCTGCCTGTATCTCAACCCCATCGTGGAGGCGCGCTCCAACCACCGCTACGACACCTCGGACTATCTGAAGGTCGATCCGATCCTCGGCACGAACGCGGATCTGACGCATCTCTGCCGTGCGGCGGAGCAGATGGGCATCCGCGTGATCCTCGACGGGGTCTTCTCCCACACGGGGGACGACAGCGTGTACTTCAACCGCTTCGGACACTATCCCGGCCTCGGCGCCTGCCAGGGCGAGCAGTCGCCCTATTACGACTGGTACGAATTCCGGCATTTCCCGGACGAGTACCGCAGCTGGTGGGGCTTCGAGAGCCTGCCCGAGGTGGAGGAGACGAAGCCCACCTGGCAGGATTTCGTCGTCAGCGGGCCGAACAGCGTCGTCAAGACCTGGCTGCGCCGCGGCGCGGCCGGCTGGCGGCTCGACGTGGCCGACGAGCTCCCCGACTCCGTGCTCGCGCTGATCCGCGAGGCGGCCAAGGCCGCCAGACCCGATGCGCTGGTGCTCGGCGAGGTCTGGGAGGACGCCGTCGTCAAGGAGAGCTACGGCGCGCGGCGCAATTACGCCCTCGGCTATTCGCTCGACAGCGTGATGAACTACCCCCTGCGTACGGCGATCCTCGACTTTATCCACGGCGGCACCAGCTCCTATGAGCTGCGCGACTTCCTGATCGGCCAGCAGATGAACTACCCCCGGCCGCTGTACTATTCGCTGATGAACCTGCTCGGCTCGCACGATGTGGAGCGGCTGCGCAGCGCCCTGGCCACCAAGGTGCATATCAAGGCGCTCTCGCGTGAGGATCAGTTGAAGCTGGAATTCACGCCCGAGGCGCTGGAGCGCGCCCTGACGCTGGAGAAGATCGTCTCCGTGCTGCAGTTTGCCCTCCCCGGCGTGCCCAGCATCTATTACGGAGACGAGCAGGGCATGAGCGGCGTGGGCGACCCCTTCAACCGCCGCCCCTTCCGCCTCGGCGAGAAGGAGCTCTGCGAGCATTACACAGCCCTCGCGCGGCAGCGCCATGAGGCTCCTGCGCTCGCCACCGGGCATGCGCGTTTCTTCAGCGCGGGCCCGGATGTGCTGCTGGTGCTGCGCTGGATCAGCGGCGGGAAGGACGTCTTCGGCGAGGAGGCGGAGGACGGGGTGTACCTCGCGGTCATCAACCGCAGCGCCCAGAGCCGCCGCTACCTGGCCGACTGCAGCGCCGCCGGCCTCGTCAGCGCCGTCAGCGGCGAGATCGCCCCGCTCTCCGCGGAGATCCTCCGCCTGCCGTCGCCCTGACCCGCACCCCGGTACGGTCGCGCCCGTAGGAGACGGCGTCCCCGACGTCCCGCGGATTCGCACCACGCTCGATATTTGCACCGCCCCCGTAGGGGAGGGGCTTGCCCCTCCCGCAGATTCGCACCACGCCCGATATTCCGCACCACCCCGTAGGGGACGGCGTCCCCGACGTCCCGCCAACCCTGGTCACGCATCCGGCATAACGGGCGGCTGATAGCCGCCCCTACGGACGTAGATCGGGCACGGCTGCATAACCGCGGACGTCGGCCCCTACGTCGGGGACGGAGGTTTCCACAGCGCCGTTACCCGTGTGCGCGGCAGGCCAACGGGCGATTCGTGAATCGCCCCTACGGTAAAACCCACGGTCTCGCCCCCATAGGGGACGGCGTCCCCGACGTCCCGCGGATTCGCACCGCGTCTGATATTTGCACCACCCGTAGGGGAGGGGCTTGCCCCTCCCGCGGTTTACGCACCATATCTGATGTTTGCACCGCCCCGTAGGGGACGGCGTCCTCGACGTCCCGTAGTACGTTCCGCACCCGGGCATACCCGCCCCCGTAGGGGAGGGGCTTGCCCCTCCCAAAAAAACGGACGACCCCGTACTCTCGTACGAGGTCGCCCAAATTGTCCGGGAATCATTTGCTGATACCGCCGGGCCGCCGCGGGCGTCGGCCCCTACGTCCCGCGGTTTACGTACAACGCCCGATATTTGCACCACCCGTAGGGGAGGGGCTTGCCCCTCCCGCAGTTTACGCACCACGTCCGATATTTGCACCGCCCCGTAGGGGACGGCGTCCCCGACGTCCCGCCAACCCTGGTCCCGCATCCGGCATAACGGGCGGCTGATAGCCGCCCCTACGGACGTAGATCGGGCACGGCTGCATAACCGCGGGCGGCTGCCCCTGCGGCGGGGACGGAGGTTTCCGCAGCGCCGTTCCCACGCTGTTTTGCTGCGCAGCAAAGCTGCGCGGCAAAAAGCTTTTTGGCTTTTCGCCATCCTGTAATCATTATGAATGAAATTCTCGAGAACATCCAAATACTCGGGCCGATGTTCGCGTTTTTCTGGGCGCTGACCATCGCGTTCGTGCTGCTGCGGCCACAGAGCTATCTGAACAGCTTCCTGCTGATGGCGTCCCTGTTCTTCACGATGCTGTTTCTCTCCGGCCTCTTCCCCGGCAGCGGCCGGGCCTTTTTCCTGCTGGCCTGCTTCCTGCTCGTGATGCTGGCGATCTTTCTGGTGCCCCTGCTGCTGATCCTCAACGGCATCCAGATGATCCGGCGGGAATCACTCTCGCCGGCGCATGTGCTTTCGCTGGCGCTGGGCGTCTTCGTGGGGATCGGCGAGATCGCAACGGTGATCTACGTCCTCAGTTTGAGCGGTTTCATCCGGCTGGAGGGCGCGCATCTCTGGTTCATGCTCCTGTCCTTCTCGGTGTTTTATTTCAGCTTCCTGGTGCTGAGCTTCGTCGTGTACACGGTCTTTATCCAGATCATGCCGCACCGGATGAATTTCAACTATGTGATCATCCACGGCTGTGGCCTCGCGGACGGGCGGCGGCTGACCCGCCTCCTCTCCGACCGCGTGGACAAGGCCGTTGAGATCTACCGGAAGTGCTCCGTCAAGCCCGTCATCATCCCCAGCGGGGGACGCGGCGCGGATGAACAGCTGAGCGAAGCGCAGGCCATGAAGGACTATCTCTTGAGCCGGGGCATCCCGGAGGAGCACATCATCCCGGAGGATCGCTCCGCCACAACGAGGGAAAACCTGCTCAACTCCAAGGCGATCATCGACGCGGGAGCGGGCGGGAAGAAGACCGCTCTGGTCTCAAGCAGCTATCATATCTACCGCTGCCTGCGCCTTGCCCGGGAGGTCGGCCTCAAGTGCACCGGGATCGGCGCCAGGGTGGCCTTTTATTACTGGCCCTCCGCGCTGATCCGGGAGTTCATCGCCGTGTTTGCAGCGAAGAAAGCTATCATCTGGTCGCTCATCGGGTATCTGCTGTTTATCAGCCCGATCGTGTTTGTGCTGCTTGCATCCTGACGGCCGGGGAGGGCGGGCTGTGCTACAATAGGCGCGGCAGCGGCGCGGCTGCTGCAGAACGGAAGGGGAGGACTGCGGGATGATCGCAAACTGCGGAGAGGTTCAGCTCTATTACGAAAAGTCCGGGCAGGGGAGACCGCTCGTGCTCGTGCACGGCAACGGCGAGGATCACAGCATCTTCAACGAGGCCGTGGCGCTGCTGCGGGAGCGCTTCACCTGCTACGCGCTGGACTCGCGCGGCCACGGGCGCAGCAGCCGCGGCGTCCCGCTGCACTACCGCGCTATGGCGGCGGACCTCTGCGCCTTCCTCGAGGCGCTCGATTTGCGCGACGTGCTCCTCTACGGCTTCAGCGACGGCGGCATCGTCGGCCTGCTCGCGGCCGGGATGACGGAGCGGATCACCGGCCTCGCCGTGAGCGGGGCGAACCTCAGCCCGCGCGGCGTGAAGAGCTCCCTGCGGCTGCGCATCGCCCTGGAGAACCTGCTCCGGCCGAGCCCGCTGCTGCAGCTCATGCTGCGCGAGCCGGACATCCGCGACGAGGAGCTGCGGCGCATCCGGGCGAAAACCCTGGTGCTCGCCGGCAGCGGGGATCTCATCCGCGAGCGCGAGACGCGCCATATCGCCAAAACCGTGCCCGGCGCGGCGCTGCGCATCCTCCCCGGCGAGGATCACGGCTCCTACATCGTACACTCGGAGAAGATCGCACGCATCCTGCTGGCCTTCGGCGGGGAGTAAGGCCGTGCGGCGGAAAAGAGTACAACAATGAAAAACAGAAATTCCAACTTCGAGCTGCTGCGCATCCTGGCCATGATGGGCGTGGTGGCGCTGCACTATGTGAACGGCGCGATCGGCGGCGTCGAGCTATACGCAAACTTTCCCAATTTCAGCTGGTTTTTCACCGTGGCCGTCAGAAGTCTGGCGGTGCCGCTGGTCAACGTCTTCGTGCTGATCACCGGCTACTACATGGTGACGAAGACGAAGCATTCCTACCGCAAGGCGGCGGATATCTTCGTGACCGTCACGTTCTACAGCATCGTGATCTACCTGGCGCAGACTGCGCTGAGCGGCAGCCCCATCACCCTCAAGGAGCTGGGCAAGAGCCTGCTGCCCTTCCTCTTCGGCGGGGCTTGGTTCTTCCGCACCTACGTGATCCTCTGCCTGCTGGCGCCCTTCCTCAACAAAACGCTGCAGCAGCTGTCCATGGCGAGCTATCACCGCCTGCTGCTGATCCAGCTGCTGGTGTTCTCTCTGTGGTACAGCATCGGCTACGGTTCCCCGATCACAGACCACGGCTACGGGATCCTGAATTTCGTGACGCTGTACCTGATCGGCGGCTATCTCAGGCTCTTTGGGAAGGAGAGCCCCCTCCTGCGGGGCTGGACAAGTGGGAAATGCCTGCTCGCCTTTTTCGCCATGTGCCTGCTCACGTTCGCCGCCGCCATCTATGTCAATTCCTTCGGCTATTCCTTCATCAGCAGCGTGCTCGGCTCGGTCTTCGTGTTCGCGGCGATGCTCAAGCGCAGGGAGTGGGTCAGCCGGCCGGTCAACTTCCTCGCGCGCAATGCCTTCGACGTGTTTTTCCTGCACGGCGCCTGGGCGTACCGGCTGATCGGGATGGATCTTGTCAGGGACTGCAACGGCCCGCTCCTCATCCCGCATCTGCTGCTGGCGGTCTGCTTCTGCTATCTGCTCGGCACCCTGAGCGGCTGCCTGCGCAGGGCGCTGTTCGGCCTGACGGTCGACCGCTGGCTGGATCGCCTGCCCTGGCTGAACAGGACCTTTGAGGTCTGAGCGCAAGTTCGTTCCTCTTTCCTGCGGAATTCCTAAATCCTCTTAACTTACTTGCTGACGCAGTTTCTTATAATGACCATCGGATGGCGAAATCAATCGAGGGTTCGATTGATTTCGCTGCCAAACGACAAGTTTGGCAGCGAATGACCCAAAGGGT
>OCVV012885662.1_pt1 | contig 14634 bp, 15 predicted proteins | sample 1539721 | NCBI WGS metagenome assembly OCVV01 (sample SAMN02144230, study PRJEB22623) | gut metagenome | biome: sheep rumen | host: Ovis aries | place: New Zealand
AACTGTAAGGACCATCATCTTGATTCCTTTACATATCTTTGTGATGTGTTCCGTCGCATCAATAAGACAGCCAAGGAAGAACTGGTCAATCTCTTGGAGCACAAGTGGCAGCCAATGCCAGCCATGGCACTAGCATAAATTAATCGAGAATTTATAATAAACTCTAAAGATGAAACCTGTTGGGACTCCAACGGGTCTAAAATGACTGCTTACATACAGCATGGTGCAAATTGAAGTTAAACATTCATAAATTAGTGGCGCAAAATTTGTTAATCTCGCCAATTTTTATTAAGAAATCGGGCGAAATACATATAATTCTTGGGAATTCATTAATTTTGCAAACGAAACGAACGTAATTATGGCACTGTTTCCACGGATAGAACATAGGATGTATAACTATACATTCCTGTTGAACACATTCGCTGCATTGCACTTCGAAGAGCGCAATGGGCAGAATTGTGACGCATACGTGAAAGACCGATTGAAGGACTTCCTGATGGACAACTACAATACGGACGGGGAACATAGCTACCCGGAGCAGAGCCTTCAGGTGGAAAGCGATGATCACGTCATCACCTACGAATTTGCTCCAACCTATGCCCTTGTCAAGGTCGGGCGGCCACAATACACGACGTTCGGAAAGTCGATGCTGCCCCACGTGGCACGGTTGCGCCGGTTTGTGTTCAAGGTGTTGGGACTTGAAAGTGCTAAGCGGGTGGACGTAAGGAAGATCTCCCTCTTGCCTATGCTGATAGAAGGTGACGCGCCTACAGCAGCAATGGCACGAAAGATGATGGGAAAGATACTGTCCGACAACGTGCTTTCGCTGGTGACACTGCGTGAATTAACAGGTGTGAACAACAGCGTGGGTCCGTTCACCCTGCATCTTATGGAAGACAAGGAGACGCAGTTTAAATATGAGATACTGCTTGGGCTTGTAAAAGATGTCAAGAGGGAGAATATCTACAACGTTGTTTTGGATGCAAGATGTTACTATGCTCCCGCAGAGGGCATAGGGCAGAGTGATGTGGAGGATAAGTTGAGTGATATGAGCCGTAGTTTGTACGACCTGTATCATTGGGCGGTTAGACAGCACGTAATAGACTTTATGAGAGGAACTGAAGCCAATGGATAAGCAGACAATCATAGCCCCGAAGTTCAGTGAGTTCAGTTACTCAGAGGATACTCAGATGGCACTTGACGATGCGCTGTATGCCAATGACTTCTCCTTTGACGGTGTGAAGGAGTTGTCGATAGACAGTGCGATAAAGGTGTTGTTTATTCCCCTTGTAGTCATTGGTGCGCCCCATCAGGAAGTGTATGCGGAAAGCAATATGCCACGGGTTGAGCAGACCGACTATCACAAGGTGGACATTGAAGAAAGCCAAGTGGACGCTCCTGTCATAGAGGAAAGTGCAGACGAAGTGGTAGAATCGCCCTACGCTATGATGACCTCGTTTGTAAGGAACCTGTCCACATTGCCCAGTGATCTGCCCGGACTGGACTTTGAAGTGCCGTCGGAAGAGATAGCAGGTAATGCCGTGAAGTTTCTTGAAGCGATGGATAGAGCTGGGATAGCCTGTCCGGAAAGCGGATGCGTGATGCCCACGGCTTTTGGAACTATTGTGATAGACGCAACGGTTGAACGTGGCCTTGTTTCGATGGAGATTGGCCGTACGAAGGTGGGCTTCTTTACAGACTATGAAGATGGCATCAATGAAGAGTCTGACGGACTGAGCACCGATTTCACTACGATACCCGAACCCCTCTTGAATCATCTTACAGCATAAGATGGCAAAGATAATCAGTAGGATTATAGAGCCTGGCGAGACCATTGTCAGGTGTCTGATAGAATCATACCTGAAGAGCAAGAGCAACCCTGTTCCTGCGTACAAGGCGTTGGAACCGAAAGTTGGTGAAAACGACATCTCTATGTTGCGGCTTGAATATACCGACAAGCCTTACTGCATAGGGTATGGACAGAGACTGTCGGGTACGTCCAAATTCAGAGGATTGCTATACCTTACGCCTAAGATAGTGGAAGGCGTAAACCAATGGGCACAGTCGGGTTTGTCAGCTGAGGAAATAGAAGGAAAACGAATGACTAATGGTATCAGTACGGAGTTTGTCTATTCACCGCTTGACAAGGACCAGAACCCAATGCCCACCGATGTGGACTTGACCAATGATACCAGCAATGGTGATTGTCCGATGCATTGCGACCTGCTTTACAGCGAGCGACGTAAGGAAGGCGGTCAAGAGGAAGTTATGAATACGAGCATCAGGAAATATGCCGAGCAGCTGAAGAACCGTGCGAAATATCAACTGGCTACAAATCCTGAGGCAGGAGAACTGGGAGAGATGAAGCAAGGCGAGGTATTCGAGAAGTACAACGAGACTCCGCTGTTGAGTATCATCATCCCATTCTATAAAGCGAAAGACTATATTGAGCGAGTGGCACAATCCGTGCTGTCGCAGACCAAGGGTAAGCCCGTTGAGGTAATATTCATCAACGATGGCGACCAGGCATCCTATCCGCTATTGAAACCCTTTATAGAAGCCCATCCTCGCGAAGCTGTCTATTACGCTCAGAAGAATAAGGGTGTGGCATCAGCCAGAAACGGAGGTATGGAGATGGCTCGAGGTGAATATTTATGGTTCGTGGATGCTGACGACACGATAGCAGAAGGTGCTGTGGATTCTGTTTTGGAGCAAATCACTCAGAACCGGCGCGATGTCTTTGTATTCCGAATGGATGATTATGACCAGCAGGGGAATGCTGTAGAGAATACCCGTTATTATCACCAAGGTACAGAGGCTTTGGATTGTGACGGTGTAACGCTAATATTGAATCACCTGTCATACAGTCCAGTACAGATGTGCGTGTTCAACCGTCATTTTATGGAAGAAAAAGGACTGCGGTTTGAAGAATTGGCCCCACACGATTTGGAATTGATGCCGCGGCTGATGATAGAGGCAAGGGATGTGCGTCTTGTTCCTCGGGTGATATACCACTACTATCATCACTACGACACGAAGAACAAGAGCAGATTTACTATCTGTCGACCAGAGAACCATCTGAAGATGCTGGATCAGTATGACGAGATGATAAACGCCACGGAAGATAAGGACGTTCGTAAAGCATTATACATCACGCAATTCCGCCAGTTGCGACATATCCTGCACGATCCTAATAGGGAAGAATTTGAAAAGAACTACGAAAAATGGGAAATAGAGAAGCGAAAACCTCAGATTCGCAGGATACTTCAGAAAACATTTGGCATGGTGAAATCACCAAAGGCATTATATATTTGGTGTCTTTGGTATGTGTCGCCTAAACTATACAAGAAATTGCAATGCAGAGCGAAATATGCCAAAAAGCATTAAGCACTGTAATTTGAGATAATAGAATTTTTTATCATCATATTGCTATTTGCAAACCTCCGGTTTGTAAGTACAATTGTATATTGCTATAATTATGCGCATTTGGATTGTTAAAGATATAAAATGTAATATGAGGAGGATGTACTAAAGATTCATGTTCCTCTAAGAGAAATTGCGTTGAGAAAATCATCAAATATAGTTTTCCCAAGTCATAGAGAAACGTCAGGGATTGAAGGTCGCTTGTTTGGAAGGCATTGCCCACCGTAATGGCTGGATATCTGAAGAGAAGATGCGAGAGATTGCCAAGCCTATGCTGAAGAACCAGTACGGGCAGTACCTTTTGAAGGTGATAGATGAGATAAAGGAAGAGGTGAACAGCGGGACGCTGGTTCACGATTGACGGTTATCGGATATAGGTTATCGTAATGGAGAGTCACGACTTTTCGTTTGAAGGCTTGAGAGTATACAAGGCAGCAAGACAACTTGTGAAGGATGTATATGTTCTTGTAAATAAGCTTCCGGCAATTGAGAACTTTGCTCTTTGCAGCCAGATAAGACGAGCCGTAGTATCTGTAAAGGCAAACATAGCAGAAGGCAGCGGGAGAAAACACCCAAAAGATAAGGCTCACTTCATAGATATGGCGTACGGCTCACTCATGGAAACATATAGCGAACTTGAAACAGCGGCAGATTTAGACTATGTAACTGAAGAAGAAGTAAAGAATATAAAACCACAATTTGTAAACATCGGTAAGATGCTCTCAGGGCTAAGAACATCAATCCTGAGCAACGATAACCGATAACCAACAAACGAAATACGTAATTATGGAAGTAATAAAAACAGCAATTGAAGGCGTCCTAATCATCGAACCAATGATATTTGAAGATGCCCGTGGGTATTTCTTCGAATCCTTCTCCCAACGTGAATTCGATGAGAAAGTGGGGAGGGTAAATTTTGTACAGGACAATGAAAGTAAATCGTCTTACGGTAGTGACAGAACCGTCCCTCTGATCTCACCCTGTCCCCTGACACTCACTGTCACTCAACATTAGACTCTTTGTTATAGTTATGAAGAAAGTATTTCAAACAGGATTAGCCTTTGGTAATGAAAATGGAGCTTGTGAGGTATGCAATTTGAATTATTCATGGCTGTTTAACACCCCATCAACGCTATTATGGATTGACAAAATAGTGGTGACCAAGCCTGTTTGGGATATTATTATGAACCCTATTCCTGAAGGTCCAATAGATAATGAGAGCAAACATGGTTTGATTATTCAAAAAACAGCAAGACTAACCTATGAAATACTTGATTCTGTAGGACTTGTAGAAAGAGTAGAAAGCAATGAGATTGGTGAGGAAGAAACAAACCTGATTTATGATCAAGTAGGAGAAGATTTGGAATTGCTTAAGTCTGTTGGCGAAATACAAAAGGAAGACGGGCATCTTTATTATATAGGTGAGATGGGCTATTGTATTCCTTCGCTATGGACTTTATACGCTTCTATGATATATTCCAGGAAACACAATTGTAACTTCACACTAGAAGAGAGTGATTTGTTTTATCTTAGGAAGTTAATTCCTCATAAACTAGGTCAAGCTACAACAGTAAGCCGTAAGGCTGCTGCAGTAAATGAAGTTCTTGAGATGACGTTACCATCAATCAAAATTTGGCCAGAATATGTGTATGCGAACAAGAAATCATGTGAGAAATGCCGAAATCTTTTTAAATGTGATGATGGCTATCTGACTACAGTGGAAAAGAGACTATTTAAATTACTTGAGGATAGAGAAAAGGATGAGGTTAAAGAGTTCTGCTTGTTTTTAGACCATATTTGTGACGATAAATTTAAGGATGCTTACGAAATAAGTCCTGATGATTTGGTTAGGGAGTTGAATATTGAGAAAGTAAAGATTCAGCAGAGATTGCAGAATGTATACAAAAAGATAGGGCGCTGGTCCAAAATCGTAACTACAATATCAGCAGCTTTATCATTAGGCTATTTGTTTAAGCATCCAGAGCTGACCGCTTTAGGTGGTATAAGTGGAGTCGCTTCACAAGCAGCAGGCAAAATTAGCGACTATTACCAACAAAAGTATAAGTGGGTGAATTTTGTAAATAGAGGAATGGCAGAGCAAAAAAATGAATTATGATGTGGAGGTATTTGCTTCAGATAGGATCTCTGCTATTTCCATCATTTCTGCGGGACAAACATATTCGTATCGTGCGTTTCCTTTCTGGATGTTTTTTGAATAATTCCTCGCCGTCAGGCGATCCCTATGTATTATAATAAGAAATATGAAAAAAGTAATGTTAGTATTTGGAACACGACCGGAGGCCATTAAGATGTGTCCGTTGGTGAAGGAGTTCCAGAAACACCCAGAAGATTTTGAGACAATAGTGTGTGTGACAGGTCAGCATCGTGAGATGTTGGATCAAGTACTCACTATATTCGATGTGAAGCCGGACTACGACCTGAACATCATGAAGCAGGGGCAGGACCTCTATGATGTTACAGCTCGTGTGCTGACAGGTATGCGTGATGTGTTCAAAGAGTGCAAGCCTGATGTAGTGCTTGTGCATGGCGATACCACCACCAGCACTGCTGCCGCACTGGCTGCTTTCTATCAGCAGATACCAGTTGGCCACGTAGAGGCAGGATTACGTACACATAATATCTATAGCCCTTGGCCAGAGGAAATGAACCGTCAAATAACAGGCCGTATAGCTACTTATAATTTCTCTCCGACACCACTTTCCGAGAGCAATCTGAAAGAAGAAAAGGCACAGGGGCAAATCTTTGTGACGGGTAATACGGTTATAGATGCTCTTCACATGGTGGTGGATCGCCTAAAGAATGACGAAGCACTTGCAAAAGAGCAGGAGAAGGTGCTGCTTAATGCTGGCTATGACGTATCTCGTCTTGGGGGTTGTAAAAAGTTGGTGTTGATTACCGGTCACAGAAGAGAGAATTTTGGTGATGGTTTCATCTCGATGGTCACAGCTATGAAAGACCTCAGCGAGAGGTACCCCGATGTGGACTTTGTGTACCCCATGCACCTTAACCCGAATGTGCGTAAACCCATTCATGAGGTGTTTGGCGAAGACTTGACTGTCTACAAAAACTTCTTCTTCATTGAACCCTTGCAGTATTTGGAATTTGTTTACCTGATGGAGAAGTCCACCGTTGTACTCACTGACTCGGGCGGTATTCAGGAAGAAGCGCCTGGGTTGGGTAAGCCTGTGCTCGTTATGCGTGATACTACGGAGCGTCCTGAAGCTTTGAAGAGCGGTACAGTACATTTGGTTGGCACCAATCACGATTTGATAGTCTCTGAGGTCAGCATGCTCTTAGATGACCCTGTTGCATACGAGAAAATGTCCAAGGCTGTCAATCCTTATGGTGATGGTAAGGCTTGCTCTCGCATTGTACGAGCATTGAACGGTGAAACCGTAGATAGATACGAGATTAAATAACAATATTAGATAAATAATTAAAAGGTAACAATATGATTAACGTAATTGGACTGGGTTACATTGGTTTGCCCACAGCATTGATGATGGCTTCTCATGGTGTAGAGGTCATTGGTACCGATTATAACAAAGAGTTGGTGGCAACCCTCAACGCAGGTAAGACCACTTTCAAAGAGGATGGTCTTGACGAACTGTTTGCTGCCGCTGTAAAAGCTGGCATCAAGTTTACCACCGAGTATCAGAAAACAGATATGTACATTGTATCTGTTCCTACTCCTTACGACAAGTTTAGCAAGAAGGTGGATGCCTGCTATGTGGTGGCAGCGGTGAAGGAAGTGATGAAGGTATGTCCGAAGGGCGCAACTGTTGTCGTTGAATCCACCGTTTCTCCCGGAACCATTGACAAGTTCGTTCGTCCCGTGATTGAAGCTAACGGTTTCAAGATAGGTGAGGACATCAACCTTGTTCATGCTCCAGAGCGCATCATCCCCGGTAACATGGTGTATGAGCTGTTGCATAATAACCGCACTATTGGTGCTGACAGCAAAGAAATCGGTGAGAAAGTGAAGAGTTATTATGCATCTTTCTGCCAAGGCGAGATTGTCGTTACTGACATTCGTACCGCAGAAATGACCAAGGTTGTCGAGAATACCTACCGTGCAGTCAATATTGCTTTCGCTAACGAATTGAGCCGTATTTGCCGTCACGACAACATGGACGTGTACGAAATCATCAAGATCTGCAACATGCACCCCCGTGTAAACATCCTTCAGCCCGGCCCTGGTGTTGGTGGTCACTGCATCTCTGTTGACCCTTGGTTCCTCGTTGGTGACTATCCTCAGCTCGCTAAGGTGATTGACGAGTCTATGAAGACCAACGACTACCAGCCTGTCTTTGTGCTGGAGCGCATCCATGAGATAATGGAAGAGCACAATATCACCGATAACCGCAAGGTAGGACTCTATGGCTTGACTTATAAAGAAAATGTAGATGACATCCGTGAGAGCCCCACACTCCAGATGCTTGACATTCAGGAGCGCCATTTAGCTCGTCCTCTGAAGACCTTTGATCCCTTCTTCACTCAGAAAGAGATTGTTAAGAACCAGATTCTGGACTTTGACCATTTCCTCAATGAGGTTGATATGGTGGTGATCATGGTTAAGCATGACCATATTAAGCAGAATTGGGAAAAGTTGAAAGGTAAAGTTATCCTTGACTGTCATAATATTTGTCCGTTGGAGGGAGTATATCACATCTAAAATAAAAGGATTTCTGGCAGCACAGGTGGAACGAAAGTTTGCAGTTCGATACTGCCTGCCAGAGCGAATAACGCATTATATATGTTCAATTTAGATAAATTCATTTCTGATAGTGTGACCTTTAGGCCAGTCAGTGACTGTCCCCTGCCATCTTGGTTTCGCATGGCTGGATACTGGTACTTATGATAGTCTGGCAGAGGCTTCAACCTTTGTGGAAGTGATAGAGAAACGTCAAGGTTTAAAGGTCGCTTGTTTAGAGGGCATTGCTTACCGCAATGGTTGGATTGGATTACAGAAGAGAAGATGAGAGAGTTGGCCAAACCTATGCTTAAGAATCAGTACGGACAGTACTTATTAAAAGTGATCGATGAGATGAAAGAGGATGTGACGTCCTTGACACTAACACATCCGGAGTTATAATTTGTCTATTTGTATTTCAGATTTCCCAGAATGCAGAAGAGTGTAATTGAATATTTGGAGAAGACCGTAAAGGCCTATCCCCAAAAAGATGCGGTACAGGACTCGGAAATGAGAATCACCTTCTCCGAGCTGTGGGATGCGGCTAGACGTATCTCGAACGCTATTGTTGCTGAAGGTGTAGTGAAAAACAGCCCTATAGGAGTGTATATCCCCAAGGGATGCAAGATGGTGGAGTCATTTGCTGGTATCAATATGTGCGGGTGCTTCTATGTGCCGCTGGATACTAAGTCGCCTGATGCTCGTGTTAGTTCTATTTTGACAACACTTGAAGCCACTTGCGTGATTACAGATCAGGCTCATGCAGCTCAGTTAGGTAGATTCTTTAAGGGTAAAGTGCTGGTTATTGAAGATGTTGTGGCAAATGTGAACCCTGAAGGTGGCGATAAGAATGACGCCCTTCAGATTGACACAGATCCAGTCTATAGCATCTTTACCAGCGGTTCTACTGGAACGCCTAAGGGTGTAGTTATAGCTCATCGTGGTGTGATTGACTATATCGATTGGGCAGTAAATACTTTCCATATCAAGTCTGAATCTGTTATTGGTAACCAGGCTCCGTTCTACTTTGATAACTCTACGTTGGACATCTATTTGATGTATTCAACAGGAGCAACCTTGAATATCATTCCGGAGAGTTGTTTTGCTTTCCCTGCAAAACTGGTGGACTACCTCAATGAGAACAAGATTACATTCGTGTTTTGGGTTCCTTTTGTGCTGGTCAATGTTGCCAATATGAATATTCTTGCCAGCAAGAAACCGGAGTATTTGAAAGATGTGTTCTTCGCCGGAGAGGTGATGCCAAATAAGCATCTCAACTACTGGCGCAAGCATTTGCCAAACTGTCGTTATGCCAATCTATATGGCCCTACTGAAATCACTGTAGACTGTACCTATTATGTGGTAGTAAGAGAGTTCTCTGATGATGAACCTCTGCCTATTGGCTTCCCGTGCAAGAATAGTGATGTACTAATCCTTGTGGATAGGAAACGTCTGGCAAAACAATGTGAACAAGGCGAACTTTGTGTCCGTGGTTCTTCACTAGCTTTGGGTTACTACAACAATCCAGAGAAGACTACTGCTGCATTCATTCAGAATCCTTTGCATAGCCATTATCCTGAGACTATCTATTGCACTGGTGATATTGTGTATGAGAACGAGTTTGGTGAAATTATGTATGTTGGTCGTGTGGATGCACAGATAAAACACAACGGTTATCGTATTGAACTTGGCGAGATTGAGACAGCCATTCTTGGAACCAATATGGTGGATAACTGCTGTGTGGTTTATGACTATGCCAATAAAAAGATAGTTCTCTTCTACCAATCCAAGGAAGATCTGAATATGGCAGACTTCCGCAAGGCTCTCTCTGGAAGCATTCCTCGCTATATGCTGCCTAACGAGTATCATCGTGAGGAGATTCTCAAGCAGAATAGCAGTGGTAAGATAGATAGAGCATACTACAACAAACTCTTCAAATAGTATACTTGCAACGTAATTATGCAGAACAAAAAACTATTAAATATTGTATTTTGGGGAGAGGATGCTTTCAGTAATATTATCCTTAACTCACTGTTGGAAGCTGGACACGTTGTAAGTTTGGTAGTAACACCACACTATGATAATGTAATATATAAGAAACTCGAGTTTACTTGTAATAAGTATAACATTAACTATATTCGTCCCCATAAAGTAAACTCTCAAGAAGTTATAGACGCAGTTGATAATGTTAAACCTGATTTGTGTGTTATTTCCCACTTTGAGCGATTGATAAAGGAACCGCTGCTATCTATACCCAAGATGGGATTTGTGAATCTGCATCCTTCTTTATTGCCTGACTACCGCGGAATGGCACCTCAGCACTGGCCAATAATTAACGGTGAAAAAGAAACTGGTATTACAGTCCATTATGTTGATGAAGGAACCGACACTGGTGATATTATTGTTCAAAGGAGGATTGTTCTTACAGACGATATGTACGTCAGTGACTTGCAGAAGGTATGGATGGAGCACTACAAGACTATTATGGTGGAAGCAATCGATAATATAATCAATGGTAAACCTACTATTGTTCAACGCCATTTGCCTGGTAGATATTATGGAAAACTTAAAGAGGAACAATGTCTGATAAATCCTGAAGGAAGCGTACTAGAGGCATACAACTTAGTACGAGGAGTCTCGATGCCTTACTATGGGGCTAGACTTGGAAATACAATAATATACAGAGCGCATATCGCTGAACCTGATGAAGTGACGGATAAGCCAACTTTCAAGTTTAAGGATGGTACTCTGGTGGCAGATATGACAAAAGAATTAAACGTTTAATTTTATGAAAGAACAAATTATTAAGATCCTGACCGAGCTTCGTCCGGAGTTCGATTTTACTCAGGAAGGTGTTGATTTTATCGAGGAAGGTATGCTCGATTCATTTGACTTGGTAACGCTGGTCAGTGAGTTGGATAGTACCTTTGGTATTTCAATTGATGGCGTGGATATTCTCCCCGAGAACTTCTCATCGGTAGATGCCATTGCTAAGTTACTTACCAAAAACGGTGCGAAGTAATGGATTGCGTATTCAAGCATAAACGAATCGGTGGTATCCTCACGGTATTGCCACAGAAGGCAGTAAAGTTTGAGGAAGAAATGGCTAATTACAACTTCTCGCCCGCAAAGAGCATGAAGTTGAAGATTGCCATGGGCTACAACGAACATCGTATTGCTGCACCTGGACAGACCTCATCTGATTTCTGTGAGTATGGTTTGAAGCATCTTGTTGGATATGGACTCCTGAATCCAGAAGAAGTGGATGCACTTCTGTTTGTATCACAGTCGCCTGACTATTTCATGCCTCCCACCAGCAATATCCTGCAAGGGAAGCTTGGTATGCGTCAGGATTGTCTTTGTATGGATATTAATCAGGGATGTGCGGGTTTCGAACTGGGATTGATTCAGGCTTGCATGCTTTTGGATCAGCCTGCTATCAAGAAAGTTGTCTTGCTAAATGCAGACGTGTTGAGTCCGAAGGTTAGTCCGAGAGACCGTAACAGCAAGCCACTTATCGGAGATGCTGCTGCCATTACAGTGATTGAAGAGTGTGAGGAAGAGAATCCCATCTATGCTAACATCAAGATGGATGGCACAGGTGCTCTGGTACTGAATATTCCCGCAGGTGGTTTCCGTATGCCAAGCTCCCCTGAGACTGCTGTTATGGAAGAAGATGCAGCGGGAAATTTCCGTAGCAAGGATAACCTCGTGATGCAAGGTGACGAAGTGTTCAACTTTGTTCAACGAGAGGTTCCTCCTATGATTGAGCATCTTTATGAACAAAGTGGTGTTGACAGAAACGATGTTGACTGGTATATGTTCCATCAGCCCAATAAATTTATGCTACATAAATTGGCTGATAAGTTAGGTGTACCACACGAGAAAATGCCAGCAAACATTGTGGAGAACTTCGGTAACGCTAGTGGTGCGACCGTACCTACCTGTATTAGTTACAACCTAGGCGAACAGCTTTGTGATAACACAATGCAGTTGTGTATGGCTGGTTTTGGTGTTGGTCTCACGTGGAGCAGTGTTATGATGAAAGTAGGGAATTTAAAGTTTAATCAAATAATAGAGTTTTAAGAATTATGGAAGAATTAGTAGCAAAATTGGCAGAACTCCTTGAGGTTGAGGAATTGGATGTAAAACAGAAGTTTACCGATTATGAAGAATGGGACAGCCTTGCGGCACTTTCTGTGTTGGCGATGTTGGACTCTGACTATCATACAAGTATGAAAGCAGCTGATATTGTTGCTTTTGATAGTATTGAGGCATTCTGTAAAGAAGTGCTTTCTCGTCAGTAATTGCTATGGAGAAATATACTCTTATAACTGGAGCATCGTCGGGAATGGGCGCACTGTGTGCAAAGCAATTCTCGGGTTCTCGTAGGCTCATTATGGCTAGCGAGAATCTTGAGGCATTGCAAGCAGTACTTGCTGAATGTGAAAATCAGGAGCAGCACATATTATGGCATTGTAATTTCGCCACGGAAAGAGAGCTAATAACACAGTCGTTATCCAGTTTGCTCAAAGAGCATGAGGCATCGGTAGATGAGTATGTCCATTTTGCCGGTCTCACAAAACTCCTTCCTTTAAAAACTACGAATATTTCGGCTATAGATTTGGTTTTCAATGTGAATATTTTCTCAATATTTGAGATTATTAAGGCCTTGCTAAAGAAGGCTAATCAGAATAGTTTGGAAAAAGTCGTTTTTATATCTGCGCTTGTAAGTCAAAGAGGTAATCCTGGTAATGCTATCTATGCAGCCTCCAAGGGCGCTATCAATGGATTAACATATACGATGGCCAGAGAGCTTGCTCCTAATGTAAGAGTAAATGCATTAATGCCAGGAGGTATTCTTACCCCAATGACACAAAATCTCGATCCAGATTATTTGGCTGAATTCGATCGCGATACCCCTCTTGGTTGGGGCTCCCCGCAGGAGGTTGTGAATTATGTTGAGTTCCTTCTCAGTGACAAAGCAAAATGGATAACAGGCCAGACGCTTTTTGTGGACGGTGGCCGTAGTACTAAGTAAATAAAATAAATAATGGAAGAAGTTAAACTGTTTTTAGCGAAGGATGGGAAATGGGTCACAAATAAATCGATGATAGAGAGTCTTCTTTCAATAGAAGCTGATAAATGTGACACATTGTTCATTCATACATCTTTATCTTTTGGACAACCCAATCCACAATTAAAGAAAAAAGAACTTCTTGGGGAACTTCTGAAGGTAATCGATAACCTTGGAGTGAAAACGGTGTGTATGCCTACTTTCACTTTCAGTTTTTGCAACTGTGTAGGTTATGATCCGGCAACGTCTGCTTCTCGTATGGGTGTCCTTAATGAGTTCTTCCGCAAGCAAGAGGGCGTTATACGATCTGACGACCCTTTGATGTCTGTTGCCTTAAAAGGTGAAGATACTGATTTGGTTAGAAAAATTGGCCATGAATCATGTGGCGCTAATTCTACATATGATATGTTGAGGCATAGAGATAACGTGAAGTTCTTATTTTTAGGCCCTAAAATTGGCGAGTGTATGACTTATATGCATTATCTCGAATGGCTTTATGGGGTGGAGTACCGCTATAATCGAACTTTTAGAGGTGATGTAATTGTTGATGGTCAAACTAAGCTTGAAGAATATGTTCTTTTCTGCCGTTATAATGGTGTTACACCAAGTACTGGTACCTTCGTCTTTGAACAGAAGATGTATGACAATAACGAGGCTTTTATAACCAATGTTGGTGATGGCACTATTTCGATAGCGGAAGAGAAACAAGCTGCTAAGAGATATAAAGCATGCCTTGATGAGAACCCATATGCTTTTGTGGATTTGGAGAACAACGTTCTCACCAAGGATAAAACTTATAAGCCTGAAGGTGAGGTTGTGGCAATGTAATGCTGATAGTAAAACGAATTGTCAATACTCCCGTTACTTCAAATTGTTTTGTGGTTTATAATAAGGCTGTCAGCAGTGAGTGTATTATCGTAGATCCCGGAACGAAGGATAATGAGGAATTATTAGCTTTCGTCTCTGAACAAGAGCTGTCACCGGTATATATCATCCTGACGCATGAGCATTTTGATCATTGTTGGGGCGTGAATAGCTTGGTAGAAAAGTATGGAACTCCGATAGTATGCTCTCACCTATGTTCAGAGGCAATACAATATGCGAAACGTAATTGTTCGGTGTTCTACGATAACTCAGATGCGTTTACGATTGATAGTAAAACTATAAGCGTAGAGTCGTTAGGGATGAGTTTATCCTTTTTAAACAAAGGAATTCATTTTTATACGACACCTGGGCATTCTAAAGCTAGTATATGTTTCTTGTTGGGTCATTCTTTATTTACTGGTGATACACTAATCAAGGACGAGCGTACAATAACCAAACTACCTACAAGTTCAGTTGTTCAACTCAAAGAATCATTGAAATGCCTGAAGGGGATGCAGGGAAAAGGGTATGTCGTGTATCCAGGACACGGAGACGT
>OCVV011191124.1_pt1 | contig 14631 bp, 10 predicted proteins | sample 1539721 | NCBI WGS metagenome assembly OCVV01 (sample SAMN02144230, study PRJEB22623) | gut metagenome | biome: sheep rumen | host: Ovis aries | place: New Zealand
CTCGCGAATGTCGTCGGGGGTCAGTTTATCGTACTGAATGGTGCCAGGTCGTTCGAAGCGGCTTACGAACACCGTTTCCAGCCCAAGCGAGCGGAGTCCGTAGTCGATGGCTTTGGAAGCGCCGCCTGTGCCCAGGATGAGTGCCTTTTTGTGGTAGGGCTGTATCATGGGTTCGATGCTTTGCGTGAAGCCAATGACGTCGCTGTTGAAGCCTTTCAGATGAACGTTCCGCCCTTTGTGGCTGACGCGGATGACGTTGACGGCTCCGATGGCTCTTGCTTCGGTGCTCACCTCGTCGAGATAGGGGATGACCTTCTGCTTGTAGGGAATCGTAACATTGAGCCCACACAATTCCGGATTGGAATCGAGCACCTCATGCAGGTCGTCTATCGAGGGTATCTCAAAATTGATGTAGCAAGCATCGATGCCTTCGTTCTGAAATTTTTCGTTGAAGTAGCCGATGGAGAACGAGTGGCCCAGTGGATAGCCGATGAGTCCGTATTTGTCCATGATTTTTCTTTCTTGTGGGGTTGCGACGGGGCGCAACAAACTAAAACTTATTTCTTAGCGAGATACATCGTGCAGATGCCGAAGGTGAGGCGACGGAAGGAGGCTTCGGCGAAGCCAGCCTTCTGAAGAATCTCCACCATTCGCTCGCCTTGCGGGAAGGCTTCGATGGTGGCCGTGAGGTAGTTGTAGGCGCTCTTGTCGTGTGAGATGAGACGTCCATAGAGTGGCAGGAAAGTGTGGCTATAGACGTGGAAAAGCTGCTTCATGGGAAAGGAGACTGGCTCTGTGAGTTCGACGATGCTCAGATGGCCTCCCTTTTTCAGCACGCGGCACATCTCAGCGAGTCCTCGGTCGAGGTCTTGGAAGTTGCGGATGCCGAAGGCAGCCGTGACGGCATCGAAGGTGGCGTCCGGGTAGGAGAGTGCCAGGCAGTCTTCGCGTTGGAACTTGATGACGTCAGAGAGCCCCAGCCGTTCCACTTTCTTCCGTCCCACGTCCATCATGCCCTCCGAAATGTCGGCCCCGATGAGCGCCTTCGGGTGTAGCATCTGAGCGGCAAGGATGGCGAAGTCGCCTGTACCGGTAGCGATGTCGAGCATCGTCTGCGGCTTGTGGGGTGCGAGTGCCTTGATGGCTTTCCGGCGCCAGCCTCGGTCGATGTTCCACGATAGGCGATGGTTCAGCTGGTCGTAGGTGGGAGCGATGTTGTCGAACATCTGCTCCACCTGCGATGCTTTGTCGCCTTGCTGGGCGTAGGGTTTGATGGTTTCCTGCTTGTACATTATTTCTAGATGGACTATGAGAACTATCAGCGCGTGGCGAGCCAGTCGGCTACGTTCTTTTCGATGCGCTGGGCGATGTCGCCTTCCTCAACGGCTTTGTCGAAGCGTTCGCCGGTGATGTGCTCGTAGAGCTCGATGTAGCGGTCGCTGACCGAGAGTGCATACTCGTCAGTAATCTCGGGCATCACCTGACCTGGTTCGTTCATAAAGTTGTGCTCGATGAGCCACTGGCGCACGAACTCCTTCGAGAGCTGTCGCTGGGGCTCGCCCTTGAGGAACTTCTCCTCGTAGCCGTCGGCATAGAAGTAGCGGCTGGAATCGGGCGTGTGGATTTCGTCGATGAGATAGACTTTACCGTCGCGCTTGCCAAACTCATACTTCGTGTCGACGAGGATGAGTCCCTGGCGGGCGGCAATCTCCTGACCGCGTGCGAAGAGGCGGCGCGTGTAGTCCTCCATCACGGCGTAGTCCTCAGCCGAGACGATGCCCTGGGCGATAATCTCCTCGCGCGAGATGTTCAGGTCGTGACCTTCGTCGGCTTTCGTGGTGGGCGTGATGATGGGCTCGGGGAATCGCTCGTTCTCGCGCATGCCGTCGGGCAGACGCACGCCGCAAATCTCTCGCACACCTTTCTTATAGTCGCGCCAGGCCGATCCGGTGAGGATGCCACGGATAATCATCTCTACGCGGAAGCCCTCGCACTTCAGGCCTACGGTGACCATCGGGTCGGGCGTGGCCAACTTCCAGTTGGGGCAGATGTCGCTGGTGGCATCGAGGAACTTGGCGGCAATCTGGTTGAGCACCTGTCCTTTGAAGGGGATGCCCTTCGGGAGGATGACGTCGAAGGCCGAGATGCGGTCGGTGGCCACCATCACCATCAGGTCGTCGTTGATGTTATACACGTCGCGCACTTTGCCGTGGTACACGCTTTTCTGTCCATCGAAGTGGAAGTCGGTTGTTGTTAATGCTTTCATTTTTTTCTTGAATGGGAGTTTATGGGAATTAATGGGAATTGATGGGAATTATGGGGGATTTTTATGGGGTGGGGGATTCGTACTGGCGGATGTCGCTTCTTTCGCGGTCGTAGCGCTCATAGGCGTTCACGATGCGGGTGACGAGCTTGTGGCGCACGATGTCCTTCTGGTTCATCTCGATGAACGAGATGCCCTCGATGCCGTTCAGCAGGTCATAGGCCTCACGCAATCCGCTGCGTTGGCCCTTTGGCAAGTCCACCTGCGTCAGATCGCCCGTGACGATCATCTTCGTGTTCCATCCCATGCGCGTGAGGAACATGCGTATCTGCGCCGGAGTGGTGTTCTGCGCCTCGTCGAGGATGACCACCGCGTCGGAAAGCGTGCGTCCGCGCATGAAGGCCAGCGGCGCTATCTGGATGGTTTTCCGCTCCATCAGTTCCTGCAGTTTCACCTGCGGCAACATGTCTTCCAGGGCGTCGTAGAGCGGTTGCAGATAGGGGTCAATCTTGTCCTTCATGTCGCCCGGCAGGAATCCCAGCTTCTCGCCAGCTTCCACGGCTGGTCGACAGAGGATAATCTTGCGTGCCGACTTCTCCTTCAGAGCCTTCACGGCCAGGGCGATGGCGGTGTAGGTCTTGCCGGTTCCGGCTGGTCCGATGGCAAACACCATGTCGTTCTGCTCGTAGGCCTCCACCAGTCGCTGCTGGTTTTCCGAGCGGGCCTTGATGGGGCGTCCGGTTACGCTGTAGACGATGACTCCCTTCGTGCCCTCGGCCTTGGTCTTGTTGCCGTGGACAATGTCGATGATGTCCTCTTCGCCGATGGTGTTGAACTTCAGCACATGCTGCCGCATCAGCTCGATGCTGTGGTCAAAACGCTCCATTTCGTCATGGTCACCCAGCACGCGCAGGACATTCCCACGTGCCACGATGCGCAGTTTGGGGTAGAGCGACTTGATGATTTGCAGATGTCCGTTAGCGGCTCCGTAGAGCATAACCGGGTCGATGTCCTCCAGGACGATATGCTTCTCTGTCAATGTTGTTTTGTCTTTAAAAGTACCTTATTTTTAATGTGTCTTTAATTCGTGTGCAAAATTACGAAATTTTTGTGAGACTAGCAAAAGGACAAGGGGTTAGTAGTGCAAAAATCTGTTAACAAAACAAGATTTAATTCTTAAAAAATATAAAGCATTGCTATTCGTGGCAGAAACAGCAGCGTTCTTTGTCGGAAAGGTCGCATTTATTTTGTACTTTTGCATCGGGCAAGTGCCTCCCCGTCGTCGAGCGCAGGGTGCTCCCGTAGCCCCGACGGACGGTGCTTCCGCGGGGTGCAGACGGTGCTTCCGCAGGGTGCAGACGGTGCTTCCGCAGGGTGCAGATGATGCTTCCGCGGTGTGCAGATGATTTCTTCACGTGCGAAAAAGGGGGCAGTTGCGGGCGGGGGTGGTTTCTCCGCTGCATTCAAACAAACAGAAAAAGAACGATGAAAATTAGCGAAAACAGATATCTTCAAGGCTTCTGCCTGGCCGTTGTCGTGCTGGGCATCGTGCGTGCTGCGGCTCCCCGGGTGGGCATGTCGGCCGACGAGCGGCGCCAGGCCGATTCGGTGGAATGGGTCAGCGACTCTATCCAGTGGGTGAACAACTCGATTTTGAGGGTGAACGACTCGCTGCAGCATGTGGAGGACTCCATCAGGGCTGTGCGCGACTCGCTGGAGAACGCTCAGCGCTTGAAGTTGGAGGCCGAACAGGAGGCCAGGGGAGCGCGCGAGAAGGCTGCCAAGGGAGGCGCTCGTGCCAGCCGTTTCTTCAATGCCGACGGCTCGGTGGCGCGTCATCGCATCGTGAGTGTGCGTAGCTACTCCGACGCCTTCCCCGACCTGCAGGAAGTGCAGATTGTGTCGGCTCAGAAGTGGGGTGTCTCGCCCGTCTGGAATCGACAGGAAGCCGAGGGGCGGAAGTCGGAACTGGTCTACGTGGGCAGCAATCCCAACTTCTTTATCGAACCTCTCTACTGGAGCATTCCCTACCTGGTTCCGCGTGCCGCAGTATTGCTTCAAGACATTGGCCGTAACTTCCTTGACAGCCTGCAGGTTAAGGGTTTACAGGCTCATAAGATTATCGTTACCTCCGTGATGCGCACGAAGGAGGAGGTGGAGCGCATGCGCCACTACAACGGCAACGTTTCTGAGAACAGCTGCCACATGTATGGTACCACCGTCGACATTGCCTACAATCGCTTCCTGCGTGTGGAGGAGCAGGACCGCGAGTACTCGAAGCAGAACACCGTGGCCGACGTGCGCCTGAAGCAAGTGCTCTCGGAAGTGCTCGACGACCTTCGTCGCGCGGGGCGCTGCTGGGTGAAGTACGAAGTGAAGCAGGGGTGTTTTCACCTCACGGTGAGATAGTTTTGCTTGACTTCCTTTGGTTTTATTTCACGCCGTCACGACTATGGAGCATGTCACCATTTTTGCCGAATTGTGACATTGTGACATTGTGACTTTGTGACATTAAGCACCTTCAGCATAGTCAGAAATGCCTTAAAAGGAGTTTATTATTATATATATAATAATAAAAATTTACTCTGACTTTTTTCTGCACATCATGAACCTCCTTAATGTCACAATGTCACAAAGTCACAAAGTCACAAAATCCACATTTTCATGTTTTCCTGACGCGATTCGTGATTCGCGATTCGCGAGGTTGCCGCCGACCTCATCCACATTGTTTTATTTTGTTTACAAATTTTAACGAGCTACGGACTGCCGATTTTTGGTGGTTTCATAAATTATTTGTACCTTTGCACGTCTTTAAGAACAAGTACCGAAAAATTTACAAAACAGAACGATAGAAACAATGGCTAAGAGATTTGCCGAACACAAGGCGATGAACCTGACTGAGACCAACCAGCAGGTGCTTAAGGAGTGGGAGCAGAAGGATGTCTTCCACCGCAGTATCACAGAACGAGAGGGCTGTCCGCAGTTCGTATTCTTCGAGGGTCCTCCCTCTGCCAACGGCCATCCGGGCATTCACCACGTGCTGGGTCGTGCGCTGAAAGACACTTTCAATCGCTATAAGACGATGAAAGGCTTCCAGGTGCACCGCAAGGCTGGCTGGGACACCCACGGACTGCCCGTGGAGCTGGGCGTCGAGAAGTCGCTGGGCATCACCAAGGCCGACATCGACAACCACCAGTCGCCCCGCTACATCTCTACCGAGGACTACAACCGCAAGTGCCGCGAGAACGTGATGATGTTCACCCAGGAGTGGCGCGACCTCACCGAGAAGATGGGCTACTTCGTCGACCTCGACAACCCCTACATCACCTACGACAACAAGTACATCGAGACCCTCTGGTGGCTCCTGAAGCAGCTCTACGAGAAGGACATGCTCTACAAGGGCTACACCATTCAGCCCTACAGCCCCGCCGCCGGTACCGGACTCTCCTCGCACGAGCTGAACCTGCCCGGCTGCTATCGCGACGTGAAGGATACCACCGTGACCGCACTCTTCGAGACCTCCCCCTGCCCCTCCGAAGGAGGGGAGTGCCTGGCGGGCGGCAAGTATCAGGAGATTGTGGAGCCTCTGCTGAAGAGAGGGTGGGGCGGTGTCTACTTCGTGGCTTGGACTACGACGCCCTGGACGCTGCCTTCCAACACGGCACTCTGCGTAGGTCCGAAAATCGACTACGTGGCCGTTGAGACCTACAACACCTACAATGCCGAGCCCATCACCATCATCATGGCCGAGGCTCGCGTAGGCGCCTACCTGAACCCCGAGGGACTCATCAGCGACGACGGCGAGATGCCCGAATATAAGAAAGGAGAGAAGTTCGTGCCCTATCGCATCGTAGGCCGCTACAAGGGTTCCGACCTCGTGGGCCTGCACTTCCGCCAGCTCATGCCCTGGGTGAAGCCTTCTGCTAAGCTCGACCAGAATGCCGCTGACTTCGTGAAGCGCTATGCCGAGGAGCATCCCGAGAAGGTGTTTCATGGCGAGAACGGCAAGGACACGTTCGTGGAGATGGCCAGCCAGGCCTTCCGCGTCATCCCCGGCGACTACGTCACCACTGAGGATGGTACCGGCATCGTGCACATCGCTCCTACCTTCGGTGCCGACGACGCCAAGGTGGCCAAGGATGCCGAGGTGCCCAGCCTGTTCTTCATCAACAAGCGCGGCGAGACACGCCCGATGGTCGACCTCGAAGGAAAATACTACCTCGTCGGCGAGCTCGACGACAACTTCACGAAGGCTTGCGTAGACGTTGAGAAATACAGCCATCATGCCGGCGACTACGTGAAGAATGCCTATGCTCCTGAGTTCAACGTTGACGGCAAATACGACGAGAAGGCAGCCCAGAAAGCTGAAGACCTGAACATCGTCATCTGCATGGAGATGAAGCAGGAAGGCACAGCCCTGCGCATCGAGAAACACGTGCACAACTATCCCCACTGCTGGCGCACCGATAAGCCCGTGCTCTACTATCCGCTCGACTCGTGGTTCATCCGCTCCACGGCCAAGAAGGAGCGCATGGTGGAACTCAATAAGACCATCGGCTGGCATCCCGAAACGACCGGCACAGGCCGCTTCGGCAACTGGCTCGAGAACCTGAACGACTGGAACCTCTCGCGCTCGCGCTTCTGGGGCACGCCGTTGCCCATCTGGCGCGACGAGGAAGGCACCGCCGAGAAGTGCATCGGCTCCGTGGAGGAACTCTATAATGAAATAGAAAAGGCCGTCGAGGCTGGCGTGATGACCTCCAACCCCTTAAAGGATAAGGGCTTCGTGCCTGGCGATATGAGCAAGGAGAACTACGACCGCATCGACCTGCACCGTCCCTATGTCGACGACATCGTCCTCGTGAGCGAGGAGGGCAAACCCATGCACCGCGAGAGCGACCTCATCGACGTGTGGTTTGACTCGGGTGCCATGCCTTACGCACAAGTGCACTATCCCTTCGAGAACCGCGACGCCATCGACAAGCATCTGGCCTTCCCCGCCGACTTCATCAACGAGGGTGTCGATCAGACACGCGGCTGGTTCTTCACCCTGCATGCTATCGCCACGATGGTGTTCGACTCGGTGGCCTTCAAGAACGTTATTTCCACAGGACTTGTGCTCGATGCCAAGGGCAACAAGATGTCGAAGCACGTGGGCAACGTGGTGAATCCGTTCGAGATGATTGAGAAGTATGGTTCCGATGCCGTGCGCTTCTACATGATGACCAACTCCGAGCCGTGGGACAACCTGAAGTTCGACCCCGAGGGCATCGACGAGGTGCGCCGCAAGCTCTTCGGCACACTCTTCAATACCTACTCGTTCTTCGCCCTCTATGCCAACGTCGACGGTTGGGAGCCCGTCGAGTATGTTGCGACCAAGTCGCAACAAGACAAGCCCGAGATCGACCGCTGGATTCTCTCGCGCGTCAACTCGCTCATCAAGGCCGTCGACCAGGAGCTGCAGGGCTTCGACCCCACTCGTGCCGGCCGACTCATCGACCAGTTTGTCAACGACGACCTCTCTAACTGGTACGTGCGACTCAACCGCAAGCGCTTCTGGGGCAAGGAGATGAGCGACGACAAGCGCTCGGCTTATGAGACGCTCTACACCTGCCTGATGACCGTTGCCAAGCTCTTGGCTCCCTTCGCACCCTTCTATGCCGACCAGCTCTACAAGGACCTCGGCGGCGAGTGCGACAGCGTGCATCTCGACAAGTTCCCCGCCGTCGACGAAGCTGCCATCGACCTCGACCTCGAAGCTCGCATGGAGATGGCCCAGCGCATCACTTCGATGGTGCTCGCCCTGCGCCGCAAGGTGAACATCAAGGTGCGCCAGCCGCTTCAGAAGATCATGGTACCTGCCGTCGATGCCGACCAGCAGAAGCACATCGAGGCCGTGCGTCAGCTCATCCTCAATGAGGTGAACGTGAAGGAACTCTCCTTCGTCGAAGGCCAGGGCATTCTGGTGAAGAAGGTGAAGTGCAACTTCCGCACGATGGGCAAGAAGTTCGGCAAGCTCATGAAGGCCGTTGCCGCCGCCGTGGCCGAACTTTCGCAGGAGCAGATAGCTTCACTCGAAACTACAGGCACCATCGCCCTCATGGCTGAAGGTCAGGAAATTACGGTCGAGAAGGAGGATGTGGAAATCATCAGCGAGGACATCCCCGGCTGGCTCGTTGCCAACGAGGGCAACCTCACCGTGGCACTCGAGGTGGAACTCACCGACGAGCTCCGTCAGGAGGGCATGGCCCGCGAACTCATCAACCGCATCCAGAATCTCCGCAAGGACACCGGCCTGGAGATTACCGACCACATCTCGGTCGTCGTGGCTCCCAACGAGCACACCGATGCTGCCATCGCCGCCTTTGCCGACTACATCTCCTCGCAGGTGCTTGCCGACAAGATTGAGGTGGCCGACAACGCCGGTGCCGAAATCGATTTCGACGACTTTAAATTGAACATCCAAATCAAAAAGTCATAAAATCGCTAATCTGGACTCGAGCTCTGCTCGCTTTCGTAGCAAAGCGGAGAAAGAAATCCGTAAATCGTAAATAACCTTATGTCAGAAAAGAAACGCTATTCAGATGAGGAACTTGAAGAGTTCAAGACCATCATCAACGAGAAACTCCGTCTGGCTCGCCGCGACTACGATGCCATGATGCGTCAGATTATGAACCAGGACGGCAATGATGTCGACGATACATCGCCCACCTATAAAGCACTCGAAGAGGGTAGCCTTACCCAGTCGAAAGAGGAACTGGTGGCAATGGCCAACCGTCAGCAGAAGTTCATCACGGGCCTTGAAGCCGCCCTCGTGCGCATTCAGAACAAGACCTACGGTATCGACCGACTCACGGGTGAGCTCATTCCCAAGGAGCGCCTCCGCGCCGTCCCTCACGCCACGCTGAGCGTAGCCTCCAAGCAGGCCCGCGACAAGAAGTAGGAACCCAGTACGTCGCTAAAACCATAGCGACCTCTCGAAGTCCTGTATGTCGCTATTCTATAGCGATCTAACAACTGAAGAAATGACAAAGAAGAAAACTGCCTGCCTGGCCGTTATACTCATTGTCGCCCTACTCCTGATCGACCAAGTCATCAAGATATGGGTGAAGACCAACATGCACCTCTATGAATCAATCTGGATTGCCGACTGGTTCCAGATACACTTCATCGAGAACAATGGTATGGCCTTTGGCCTCTCGTTCATCAACAAGTACGTGCTGACCAGTTTCCGCCTGATTGCCATTGTGGCTATTGCCATTTATCTGTGGCGGCAAATCAGCCAACGCGCACGCACTATTTACGTTGTCCTCCTAAGTATGCTGCTGGCAGGAGCGACGGGCAATGTTATCGACTGCATGTTCTATGGCGAGATTTTCACTGCTTCGTCGCCCTTCTACGTGAGCTATATGGTTCCCTTCGGGCAAGGCTACTCAGGCTTCCTGACGGGCAAGGTGGTCGATATGTTCTACTTCCCGCTCATCCAGTCTACTTGGCCCCAGTGGATGCCCATCTGGGGAGGCGAAGAGTTCATCTTCTTCAGTCCTGTCTTCAATTTCGCCGACGCCTGCGTCAGCGTGAGCGTCGTGGCTTTGTTCCTGTTTTGCCGCAGAGAACTGGCCACGCTGATGTCGAATGACGATAAGGACGATGCCGACATCCATTCGCAAGAGCGCCAATCACTTAACGAAATCAAGGAGGAAGACATTTGAAAAGACATGTAGCCATAGTGTCGCTTTTCGTCGTGCTCATCTCGAGCGTCCTGACGGGTTGCAAACCGCGAGTGCCGGGCAAATATATTTCGCCTGGCAAGATGGAAGACATTCTCTACGACTACCATCTGGCTTCGGCTGCTTCGAACCTCGACCCCAACTACGACGACACGCTTCGCATGCAAGTTTATAAGTTGGCTGTGCTGAAAAAGTATAATGTCAGCGAGGCCGATTTCGACTCGTCGATGGTCTACTACACTCGCCATGCGGACCGGCTTCATCGCATCTACGAGAATCTCTCGAAGCGTATGAGCAACGAGGCCCTTGCCTTGGGTGCTTCTACCAGCGAGGTCAATCAGCACCTCTCACTCTCGCAAAATGGCGATACTGCCAATGTTTGGACGGGCGACCGCTCGTTCATCCTCACCAAGCAACCTGGCTTCAATTGTTATCCCTTCTCCGTAGTGGCCGATTCTTCCTTCCATGCCGGCGACCGCTTTGTGCTGAGTTTCAACACGAAGTTCATCTTCCAGGAAGGCATGCGCGAAGGAGTGGCGCTCATAGCCCTCTGCTTCAACAACGACAGCATAGCCTCACGTATGATCAGAGTGTCGAACGACAATAGCAACCGGCTTGAAATCTCTGACGACAAACGTCTCGGAATCAAGAAGATTACGGGCTACTTCCTCATGAACAAGTCGCAGAATTCTGAAGCGCAGACGACGCTGAAGCTCATGCACGTGGGCGACATCGCACTCTTCAGAATCCACACGCAACCGCCCAAGGAGGCCGACAAGGCCGCCTCCGACTCTGCTTCTGTTGGACGTCCGGCTGTAGCCGACTCTGATAGCCTTCGGAAACCTATGCCAGTAATTGATGGTCGTCCTGTCAGATTGGTGGGCGAACTTCCACGCATCAATAGACAACAGGATAGGCCCATCAGGTAAAAGGATAATTTATATTCATTGCCATGTTTCCCCCAACTTAGCAGGTTGTCCCGATGAAGAAACCCTTCTTAGCACTCGCCCTCGTAATTTGGCTCGCGTCGTCAGTTTCGGCGTTGCCACGATATGCTTCTCCCGTCAATTACGACGTGGTGTTGGCTGGCAACTTCGGCGAGCCGCGCCCCAATCATTTCCATGGGGGTGTCGACGTTAAGACGGGAGGTGTAGAAGGCAAACCTATCTTTTCTATTGGTGGAGGCTACATCTCTATGGTGACGGTGGGCATGTTCGGTTTTGGCAATGCCGTCTACGTTCACCATCCTGAGGGCTACACCAGCATCTATTGTCATCTGAAGAAGTTCACACCCCAGATTGCAGCTCTTCTTCGCAAGCAGCAATACGCCAGGCATGCGGCCGAGGGAGAATTCCATTTCCGTCCCTACGAACTCCCCGTGGCTGAAGGCCAGCTGATTGCCGTCAGCGGCAACACGGGCGCTTCAACGGCTCCTCATCTTCATCTCGAGATTCACGACACGAAGACGTGGCAGATGCTCGACCCGCTCGACTTCATCGGTCATCATTTGCAAGACACCCAGCCGCCTCAGGGGCATGCCCTGATGGCATATCCTCAGGAGGGCGAGGGCGTGTTTGCCGGTGGTAGCATCCAGCAGAGCATCGGACTTTCCTCCCACGAGTTGCCCCATCACTATTCCGCTTGGGGGAAGGTGGGCTTCGGTCTCTGGGCCAACGACTACATGGAGGCCACCTATAACCACTATGGCATTCGCCGCATGCAGCTCTTCGTCGACGACCGCGAGGTGTTCTCCTCCGATGTGAGCGGCATTCCCGTCAATCAGAACATGCAGGTGAATGCTTGGGGCGACTACGACCACTACCTCCGCTCACACGTCTGGTATATGAAGGCATTTGTGGAGCCTGGCGTTTCCCTGCCAATTCTTAAAACGGATGCGCTTCGTGGCATCATTGATTTCAACGAGGAGCGACCCTATCACCTCTGCTTTGTGCTCACCGACTACAAGGGCAACGAGAGCCGCTATGCCTTCACCGTTGAAGGCAAGCCGTCTGACATCAAGAAACCCCAGCTCTTCGCTTCTTCGCGCGTGCTTCGCTACGACCGCCTGAACAACGTCCATTTGCCAGGTCTTCAACTCATTGTCCGTCCCCACATGTTGGCCAAGAACACGCCTTACCAGCCGAAGGTCATGAAGAAAGCCAATGGCTATTCCGATGTCTATCAGCTGACGGCAAAGTCCTTCCAGTTGTTCGACTATCAGCCCATTGCCCTTCGTGTCAACCGCTCCGACGTGAAAGACCCCTCCAAACTCTATGTCGTGGCCCATTGGGGTGCCGACAGATACATGGGAGGCCGCTATGAAGACGGTTGGGTGTGGGGTAGGGCACGCGAGCTCTCTGCCACCTACGAACTCGCCTACGACGACCAGCCGCCCACCATTCACTTTCAAGGTCTCGGCCACTCGCGCCAAGGCGCCGTCATCCGCCTTTCGCTCACCGATGAGAAGAGTGGGCTGTTGCGCTACGAAGGCTTCATCGACAACGAGTTCGTACTCTTCGAACCAGTTGCAAAGTCGTCCACCGTAGAGTGCCGCCTGAAGAATTCCTCAGTGAAACCCTTGGGCAAACCGCGCACGCTTATATTTACCGCTGAGGACAACCGCCACAACAAGCAGACTTTTAAAACGCAAATAACATATTAAAAAAAACAGACAAACTATGAAGAAAATCGTTCTTTCCCTCGTGCTGCTCTGCGCCTCCGTCATGTGGGCAGAGGCTTGCACAAACTTCATTGTCGGCAAGAAAGCATCGACCGACGGTTCTGTGATTTGTTCCTATAATGCCGACGACTACGGCATGTTCATTGGCCTTTGCCATTACCCTGCCGCGAAACATGCTGCAGGCGACATGCGCCAAATCTACAACTGGGACACAGGTGTCTATCAGGGCCAGATTCCCGAGGCATCTGAGACCTATAACGTCATTGGCAACATCAACGAGTGGCAGGTGACCATCGGCGAAACCACATATGGCGGACGCGAGGAGATGGTCGACACGACGGGTCTCATCGACTACGGTTCGCTCATCTACATCACCCTTCAGCGCTCGCGCTCGGCCCGTGAGGCCATTGCCGTGATGACGTCGCTCGTCGAGAAGTACGGTTACAACTCTGAGGGCGAGACCTTTACCATCTGCGACCCCAACGAGGCTTGGATTCTCGAGATGATGGGAACGGGTAGCGACAAGGCCCTCGTTGCCAAGCAGAAGCTCAACCGCGTGGTCTGGGTTGCTCAGCGCATTCCCGACGATGCTATCTGCGGACATGCCAACCAGAGCCGCATCGGCAAGTTCTTCTCGGGTAAGAAAATCAATGCAAAGGGCGTCTATCCCACGGCGAAGAACCAGCAGGCCGACCTCTACTATTCGAAGGACGTCGTGCGCTATGCCCGCCTGATGGGGTGGTATGAGGGCTCGGATGCCGATTTCTCGTGGAAGTGGGCCTATGCCGCTCCCGACTTTGGTGGCCGTCGTTATTGCGATGCCCGCGTGTGGTCGTTCTTCCGCCATTTCGACAACGGCTTCGACCGCTATCTGCCTTGGGCTCTGGGCGAAGACCCCAATGCCGAGGACATGCCCCTTTGGATCAAGCCCAATCGCAAGGTGAGCGTGCAGGACATCGAGGAATGCATGCGCGACCACTACGAAGGCACGGCTCTCGCCCTCGATTCGACCACCATCGGTGGCGGTATCTGGCAGATGCCTTATCGTCCTACGCCGCTTTCCTTCGAGGTTGACGGCAAGCAGTACTTCAACGAGCGTCCCACCAGCACCCAGCAGACGGGCTTCTCCTATGTCTCCCAGATGCGCTCATGGCTGCCCCGCCAGGTAGGTGGTGTGCTTTGGTTTGGCAACGACGACGGCAACATGGTGGCCTACACGCCCATCTATTGCGGCAACACCGTTCAGCCCGAGTGCTACAACACGCCTGGAGCCGATGCCGTGACCTTCTCCGACAAGAATGCCTACTGGGTGTGCAACTGGGTATCGAACATGGTCTATCCCCGCTACTCGCAGCTCTTCCCCTCGCTGAAGGCCGTGCGCGACTCGCTGGAACAAAGCTATTTCAGCAATCAGGCAGCTGTTGAGCAGAAGGCCAAGGCTCTTTGCGAGCAGAGCGAGGCCGATGCTGTGAAGTTCCTCAACAACTATAGCAACGAGAAGGCCCAGCAGATGCTTGCCCGTTGGAAGCAGCTCGCCACCTATCTCATCGTGAAGTTCAACGACATGATCATCAAGCCTGAGGCCGACGGTAAGTTCACACGCACGAAGACTGGCCTTGGTGCCCGACCTGCTCGTCCTGGCTATCCTGCGCCCTATGCCCGCCACTACGTGAAGCAGACAGGTAAGAAATACGCTGTTCCTGCTGAAAAATAAACCATTGGTGTAAATATATGAAAGATTCAATTCTCATCTATAGCGGTGGACTTGATAGCACGACGATGCTCTATGAGTATCGCGAGCGCATCGCAATGGCCATTTCTTTCGACTACGGATCCAATCATAACGGCAAGGAAATCAAGTGTGCCGACCTCCATTGCGAGCGACTTGGCATCACTCATGTTGTCATCCCGCTCGACTTCATGCGTCGCTATTTCCGTTCGTCGCTGCTCGATGGTGC
>OCVV011258693.1_pt1 | contig 14629 bp, 20 predicted proteins | sample 1539721 | NCBI WGS metagenome assembly OCVV01 (sample SAMN02144230, study PRJEB22623) | gut metagenome | biome: sheep rumen | host: Ovis aries | place: New Zealand
CTAGTAAGAAAACTCCTGGTAGAAAAATGATGCTAGAAATTATACAAGATCAACGCAATAGATGTAATACTGAACTGTTTCTTAGATGGCTTAATAAAGAAAATCAGATAAGTCGTTTTAGTTTTATGAATGTTATTATGACATTCTTTAAGAATAATCCAAACTTAGATAAAAATAGTTTGGTATTAGATAATATTATTGGCCAGTGTCCTTATGAGTTTAAGAACTTACCAGTTACAATGGTATTAGATGGTTGTATGGATACTTTAGGATTGTTCCTTAAGAAGTATATTACTGTCTCTTTTATTCTTAGACAAGGTGTTTGGCCAAGTGAATCTGAACGCAAAGAATTGCCTAAACAAAAGTTAACTCCTGAATTTATTCTTAATTATTTAGGAGTTAATCCTAAACATAAAGTAAGATTGAATAGTAAAGGATTATCTTTAGAGCAGATGAAAGCTATGGTAAGTTTAAGAAATAAGAAGTATTCAGAAATGTCTACTTTACAATTGGAAACTTTACGAAATAGGATTTTATATGCTCTAGAATCCGAGATTACTTTTCATATTCGTCAATGGGAAAACAGAAAAAGGCAAATTCAACGCGTTCTTGAGAGTAAAGGCGTAAATGAATTTGTTTGATTCTAATTACGAAAGAACATTACGTCAAGAAGAACTAGTAGAAGAATGGGTTAAACATAAATGTGTTGGTACTCTTCTTTGTCCTACAGGTTTTGGGAAAACCAGAAGCGCTTTAATTGCTATTAGAAGGTTTCAAACTAAACATCCTGAACATAAAGTGATAGTTGTAGTACCTTCTGATGCAATTAGAGTTCAATGGGAAAAAGAGTTAGCTGACAACAATTTAAATGCGGAAGTTCATACTTACTTTGATACAAGTAGACACGAATATGAGTGTACAATGCTCGTACTCGATGAAATTCAAAGGACAGGAGCTGAAACTTTATTTTCTACATTCTCTAATATCAAGTACAAATTAATTCTAGGATTAACTGCTACTTTCGAAAGATTAGATGGTCGTGATCAACTTATTTCTAAGTATTGTCCAGTAGTAGCTGAAGTAACTATATCTGAAGCAATTGCTAAAGGTTGGTTATCAAAGTATACTGAGTATCTAGTTCTTATAGAACCAGATGATATAGATGTATACAACGACTGGAATAGGAAGTTTAACGATCATTTTAGTTACTTTAATTATGATTTTGCTTTAGCGATGAGTTTACATACTAGTTGGAAAGCAAGATTAAGTTATAAGAAACAACACAATCTTTCATCTGAAGAATTCGGAGTTATGATGGGACATGCTCAAGGATTCGGAAAAGCTATGCAAGAGAGGAAGAAATATATAAATAATCATCCTCGGAAGATCGAGCTTACTAATCTTATACTTGAACATAGACAAGATAAAAAATGTATAACTTTCAGTAATACTATTAGTATGGCTGAAAAGATTAAATACGGACAAGTCTATTCGGGTAAAGATGGTAAAGTAAAGGGACGTGCAAAGCTTGAAGAATTCTTAACGCAGACTACTGGAGTAATAAATAGTATAAGGAGGCTCAACGAAGGATTTAATGACCCTAGTATATCTGTAGCAGTAGTTCTTGGATTTGATAGTAGTAAAACTCGTAAAACTCAATCTGTTGGTAGAGTAATACGAGCAGCTGAAGGTAAAACAGCTGAAGTCTTTAATCTTGTACTTAAGGGAACAGTTGAACAAACGTGGTTTCAAAATAGTAATACGAATAAAGATTATATAACTATTGATGAGGAGAACTTGATTAATGTTCTTGAAGGTAAACCGTTTACTAAAAAGAAAAATAAACAAATAAAAAGCAAGATGAGATTTTGATATGGTTGAAGTAATGTCAATTATCGGTGCCAATAGTGCATATTCAGATTGTGTGAGTTTGGATGATGCATTACAAATGATTCTTGAATATAAAGAAGGAAAGATTGATGAATTACAAATTATCATTAACGGTAAAGAGATAGACGTTGATGATTTAATTACTATATTAAAATGATAAATGAAAAGATGTTAGAACTTTTATGTATTTATGCTGTATTAAAAGATAATTCACTTATGGATACTACTAGTAATACATATATGGCATTAATAACAAGACGTGACGAATTAGAATCTGAATTTGTAGAATACATAAAGGATAAGTTTAATTATAAACGAAAGGGTTAACACTTTGAGAAAAGACTAAGCCCGTTTCAATTAGAGATACTTGTAGTTTAATCTTAATGTAAATCTAATTGAAAGAATTATCTATTGAAAATCAATTGGGACTAATGGAGAAATATAGATTAACAGCAGAGGAAATGTATATTGTTGATTTATTATTTCTTAGTAGTCCAGAAGAAGGACATAGCGAGTTTCTGAGGTCTTATCTTAGTTTTAGTGATATTGATTTACGACAAGTACTTGTGAATCTACAAAATAAACAAGTAATTCTGAAATCTTATAAAATTCCAAAGAAAGGAGAATCTTTTGATCCCGAAACAGTGGAATTTAATAAGAACTTTTTAAATAGTTATCGAAAGTATAGTGGTGAACTTGGATATGAGTTCTTTATGGAATATCCGAGTTACGGTTTAATAAATGGTAGTGAAGTTCCGTTAAGAAACTTTGCTAAAAAATTCAATAACGAAGATGATTTTTTCTTTGCATATGGTCGAGCAGTAAGCTGGAATAAAGAAAAGCATGAACATGTTTTAGAATTAATACGTTGGGCTAAAGAAAACCAATGTAGATTGTTGAATATGAATATTGCTGACTTTGTTATCAGTAAAACCTGGCTTAGTATTGAAGATATTAAGAATGGTAATGGTGCTATGGCCTTTGATATTATGACTGAGTTATGATGTCAGGAAAAGAAAAGTTATTCGAACTTATTGATAAAGGTAGAATGGGTAAGAATATAGGATTACCTATAGGATTGCCTAAAATGGAGAATTGTATGGATGGGTTTTTACCTGGAACATCTTATTTGATTGCTGCTCAATCTGGAGTAGGAAAAAGTACGATGATGCTCTATTCATTCATATATCAACCATTAAAAGCATATATGAACGATCCTTTATATGCAAATAGAGATCCTTATTGGATATTCTTTAGTCTAGAGATGACTCAAGCTCAGATTTATGCTAAACTCCTCAGTATGTATATATTTGAACATTATGGAGAAGAAATTAGTTATAAGGAATTATTCTCAAGAGGTAGAGACACTCATTTGTCTGATGAAAGATACGAACTTGTTAAACAAGCAAATGATTTCTTAGACATTCTAGACAAAAGAATTATATTTCATGAAGGTACTCTTAATGCTGAAAAGTATGAGAAATTCGTATTACAAGATTTAGAAAGGTTTGGGAAATTTACATCTGATGGGAGTTATAACAAATATAACTCTGAACAAATAGTTGCAGTTCTAATAGATCATATGAGCTTAATTCGTGCTTCGACTGGACGTTCAAAGAAAGATGAAATGGATTTAATATCTTCTAAGTCTGTAACAATGCGTAATAGGTATGATATATCTCCAATCCACGTCATGCAGTTTAATAGAAATGCAAACAATGCTGAACGTCTTAGACAGGGACAGCAGGAACCCGATATGTCAGACTTTAAGGATTCAGCCGCTATGTACGAAGACAGCCAGGTTGTATTTGCATTACATGCTCCAATTAAGTTTAAATTATCTAGTTATCGAGGATATAATATTAAAGAAATAGGTCATAATTTCTTGGCTTGTATCTTATTAAAATCTCGATTTGGAACATCCGATATAATGGATGCTGTAAACTTTTTCGGAAGTGTGGGTATATTTAAAGAACTACCTAGACCAGATGAAATAGCCGACTATACAAGATATAAAACACCATATTGGTGTTTAGAAGATACCGATTTAGAAATACCAGAAACTAAATCTAACAATAACATTAAAATTACATTATAATGGCAGCAGAAACTATGCTTATTTTAGGCGAATCAGGATGTGGTAAGACTACATCTCTTCGCAATCTAAATCCAGAAGAAACTTTTATTATTACTACTACCTCTAAACCGCTTCCTTGGAGAGGTTGGAAACGTCAATACACTAAATTTGATACTAAGGAGCATCTTACTGGTAATTGGTATCAAACTGCTAATTCTACGCAGATAGGTAAAATTATTAAGTATGTAAATGCTAAAAGACCAGAAATAAAGAATATTGTGGTTGATGATCTTCAATATACTATGAGTTTTGCTTATATGGATAGAAGAAGTGAAACAGGTTTCCAGAAATTTAGTGATATTGGTGGTGATTTTACTGACCTCTTGCGATTAGCAGATTTTCTACGTGATGATCTTAAATTAATCTTTACTTCTCATAGTGAGAACACTGGTGATTCAATGAACCCCCATTATTCGCTTAAAACGGTGGGAAAAATGGTTAACGAAAAGATTACTCCAGAAGGATTGTTCACCTATGTGTTTTATGCTCTTCCACAGAGTGGTGATGGTGAACATATGGAATATAAATTCCTTACAAATACAGATGGAGAACATGTAGCAAAGACTCCAATGGGAATGTTTGAAGATTTGTTAATTGATAATGATGTAGCAGAGATAATTAAAGTAATCGATAATTATAATAATGGAGAATGATAGTAAAAGTCCTTTTAACATTTGATTTTGATCCTGTGACAAACACCTACAAGGAACTAAAATCCGAAGTAGTAAAAGATGAGATTAAGGTAAATCCTAATGAGAAACCACAATTAGAGTTGTTTGAGAATAAATATCATCTTAATAATGCAGCAATGAGTGTACTGCACGTAACTGCTGGTGATAGAGTAGATATACGCTATAAGATAATAGATGGTATTGAAATTCCTCTTATTGGAAATAATGAGGCTTGGGGAGACAAGAATGGTAATAAAATTACTAAGTCCCAAACGGTTAGTTTCCGAGGTTCTAATAATGAACAACTGTCTAAATATGGTTCAGTATTTACCTTAATTGATAATGGAAACGGCTTGTTTAAACTTGATGGTGGTGTTATTCCAGAGAGTTCACAAGTTGTAAAAGATGAGAATATAGAAATCCCAACTGACGATTCTTTGGTAGAAGATATTATCGAAGAAGCTGATTTTGAGGAAGATATTAAGGACGATTCTAAGTATGAATTGTCAGATATTGATTTTAATTTTTAAAATTTATTAAATTATGAAATTTGGTTTAACAGAAGCAAAAGTATCGGTTCCACGTTTGAAGCCTTGGACTATTAATGAAGTAACATTTAAGGGTGTTGAGTATAAGAATGGAACGTCTCAGAATGGTAACAACTGGGCAGCAATGCAGTTTAATTTTGAAGGAGAGAATGGTACATATTCTAAGATGTTCTTCTGTCCTAATCAAAACGGATTCGAGCGTAGAAGTGGTGAGTCTTCTAGTGGTAAGTGGGTACTGCCTGCTGATGCAGAGGTTCTGATGGAGCAATTGAAGTATATTTGTACTACTCTTGCCAAGGATGCTTATGCTAAAGTTGCTGGTAAGATTGTAGTTGACCTTCCCGATGAGTTTAATAAGCTTTATGAATATATTGCTAAGATTCTTAAGGGAGCAGTTGGCACTAAAACTAACATTAAGCTTGTAGCTGATAGCCGTGGTTATGCAGACATTCCTCGTAACGCTGTTCGTATCAGTAGTAGCGATGATTCTGTATATATCAGCAATCGTTGGCTTGGTGATAACCTAAGTTTCTCAGCTTATGAACTCAAGACTAAGGATGCTGCTAAGGCAGAGACACCTAGTAAAGTTGATGACTTAACTACAGACGATTCTTTGGATAATGTAGACGATCTTTTGGATATTTAAAAATAAGTGATTAACTTTAGGTTCTAAATGTTAATGCTTATGAAATTTGAATTAGAACCTATAATTAATAAAGAATATTTACTGAGTAAGAATACTCAAGAAACATATTTGTCCTATTATTTAAATCTACCTGTAAAAAAAGGTTTATTTAAAAGTCCACTGAGAAGTGATTCTAAGCCCACTTGTTCGTTTTACAAGAACGCTAAAGGTGATGTAATCTTTAAAGATTTTGGCACTGACTTTTCTGGTAACTTTATATCAGTTGTAATGTGTAAATATAACTGTTCATATCAGAAAGCCCTACGAATCATTGCAAATGATTTTGGGTATATAAATGCCAAGAACTTAGAAAAGAATACGAAACCGATAGAAATAGTTGATAAACCTTTTGAAGAATCTAAAGATTGTATTATACAAGTAAAGATTCAAGATTTTACTAAGGAAGATTTAGAATATTGGGAACAATACGGTATAACAGAGAAGACCTTGAAGAAATTTAAGGTCTTCTCTTGTGCTACCGTTTGGATTAATGGATACATTTTTACAAGATCTGATAAAAAGCATCCTGTGTTTGGATATTATCGAGGAAAGAATAATAATGGTATTGAACTTTGGAGGATTTATATGCCTAATCATAGAAATAAAGAACCTAAATTTGTAAGTAATTGGAAAGCATCTATGATACAAGGTGCTAAACAATTACCAAAAGAAGGAGATCTTATAGTAGTTACAAAAGCTATGAAAGATGTAATGTCTCTCTATGAATTAGGTATACCTGCGATAGCTCCGAATTCTGAAAACTTATTCTTATCAGAAGCTCAGTATAAAAAAATTAAAGAACGATTTAAAAAGATTGTTATATTTTATGATAATGACCTTGCTGGGTTACATAATATGAATAAATTTAGAAAGCAATTTCCTGATATAATCCCATTTTGGATTCCTTTAAAGTATCATTGTAAAGATGTAAGTGATTTTATAAAAAAATACGGAATAGAAGAAGCTAGAAACTTGTATTATGAAAATCGAAGAAAATTATAAGCCTACATATCGTGAAGTATCATTAAAAGAATGGGTTAACGAAATGTTCGATGATCCAGATATACTTGAAGGAACAGAAGAAGAAATGTTTAAAAGTTTTATAGAATCTATAAAAGACCTTGCTCTTAAAGAAGATCTTAAAGAATTAAAAACTAATAAAAAAGAAGTTATTGAGATTCTTAAGACTCTTAAAAAGAAACAATGTGAAAAAGTATATGATGATCTAGTGAACGCTTTTTACAACGCCATAGACAATGTTGATGTTTATTATAAATATGATATTATCTGTCCAGATGAAAAGGTGATTGATAAAGCAAAACGAGAGGCTATAATCAAGTTATATAATAAATATTGTGGGTAAAAAGAAGAATCTAGATTTAAGTGTAGAAATAACATTTAAAGACGGACATATAGAAACTTTTGATAGTCCAGAATTGGCTGCTGAAGCTACTGGACTATCGGAAGCTTCTATAAAATCACGATGTAGTAGAGAAGGAACAGGTAAAAAAGATGGAATTTATTGTCGTTGGGCTGATGAAAAAACTAGACGTAGTAAATTAGCTAAGAAAAACAAGTCTAAGGGAAACAATTGGGAACTAGAGATTATAAATAAACTTAAAGAAATTGGATATGACGGTTGTGTTAGTTCAAGATCTCAGAGTAAAAACATTGATAATGCTAAAGTAGATATTATTGATGTTAATAATGAACTTCCTATTTATATTCAGGCTAAATATCTACAAAACAGTCCTAATTATTTTACTATTCGTGACGAGTGTCCTTTGAAAGATAAACCATTTGTTATTTGCTGGAAAAAAACTGGAGCTGATGGTTCTCCAAGTCCAGGGTCAATAGCAATGGTAGATATAGATTTCTTTTATGAATTATTGAAAATTTATAAGAATGATTGATCGATTAATTTTAGATTGGGAAAGTGATAAGTATATAAGAGTTACTGCTGATAATGAGAAAGAGTACGTAAAGAAAGTACTTAAATATTTTATTGAATACTATCCTGAAGCAGCATTTAACGCTATTAGCGATAGATTTGGATTATCTGAAGTTGATTTTACTCAAATTAAAAATATATGAAAACTTATATTTTAACAGACAATTGTATTAGTGAACCTATTGTGATTGAAGCTAATACTTACGAAGAAGCTGAAAAGAAAGCTAAGAATTACTATGGTTTGCAACTAAATCCACTAGAAGTAGCTCGTGATTTTTACAATGCTCAAATTATTGAGATTTCAGAATTAACTAACATCGATGATTATGAATAAATATTTATTGCCTGTATGTAGTCTAGATGATATCTGGATTGAATCAGTATCAGCTAAGAATTTTAACGATGCTAAGGATAAGTTTATAGAGTCTTTAGGAGAAACATATGACTGGGTTACTGTCGATGATTGGGATAAATTCTTAGAAGAATGTGCTGACCATGAACTATTTATAGGTGATATTTATGATTTAGAAGAATTCTAAATGAAAAAGTTGCGAATTGGATTGGATATAGATCAAGTACTTGCTGATTTTAACGGTGGTTATCTTAAAAGATTTAAGAAGTGGCCAAAATGTGATTGGGCAATTACTAGAAATGTCGAGAATATTTTGAAGCATGAACGAAATTTTTGGTTAAATCTAGAAGTTATAAACTATCCAGATTTTAAACCTAGATTATATTGTTCTTCAAGAGTTAATAGTAAAAATTGGACACGAGAATTTTTAAAACGTAATAAATTTCCTAGTAGTCCGTTATACCAAATTCCTGGATACAAAATTAGTAAAGCTGAAACAATCAGAGGTAAAGTAGATGTATTTATTGATGATTCGATTCACAATTTTATTGATTTAAATTCTAAAGGAATTCCTTGTCTACTTATGAACTCCGAGTTTAATAAGGATTGGAAGTTTGGAGGTAGAATATACTCACTTAAGTATGAAGATATTGTAAAAGAGTATAATGACTTTATGTTAAACATATTTCCTAATTTTAAAAATTATATAAATGATTAAGTTACAACCAATTTATGAAACTCTAGCATTTAAAGATATAAGCGATGAAACTTATTTTAGCTCAGAGTATTGTGAATATGTAAGTAATAGCAAATTGAGTTTAATCAATCCTGATCAAGGAGGTAGTGTAGAAAAATTTAAAGAGGGATTCAAAGCAAGCTCAGATTCTTTAATCCTGGGATCGGCCGTTCATGAGCTAATATTACAGCCAGAAGAGTTTGAGCTTAATGAACAAGTCGATAGACCTACAGCTAAGTTAGGAATGATGGCTGATAAACTATTTCCTGTATTTAAAGCTAAGAAAGATGTAACACACGATGATGTTATTAGAGCTAGTGATGAAGTCAACTATTATAAAGGTAAGATGACTAAAGAAAAAATTGAGAACGTTGTTAATAGTTGTATTGATTATTGGCAATATCGAGTGTTACATGATATTAAAGTTCCTGAAGATAGAAAGGAACAGATTTATCTCGATCCGAAAAGTCGAGAGAAATGTAAAGCTTGTGTTCAATCTTTGATGGATAATAAGGATGTTCAAAATTTATTGCATCCTACTGGGATATTTGAAGATCCTATTTCTATGAATGAAGCTGCTTTATTTATTGACTTCAAGGCGATAGATACTGAGACAGGAAAAAGTACCATTCTTAAATTTAAAGCAAAGTTAGATAATTTTACAGTCGATCTTGAGAATAATGCATTAGTTCTTAATGATTTAAAGACTACTGGACATTATCTTCCAAAATTCAGAGATAGTATGGATACTTATCATTATTGGAGACAAATGGGTGCTTATAGTTGGTTAATGAAGGCTTGGTGTATGAAAAACTATAACATGAAATCTGTTGATAGTCTTCAAGCAAATATGTTAGTAGTAAGTACTATTCCCGAGTTTAAGTCTGGAGTATTTAGAGTAGATAAGGAAAAACTAGTTGAAGGTTGGAGAGAGTATGTAAGGCTGATGAAACTAGTTGCAGAATTATATATCTCTGAAAATAATACTGGTTATGTCTTATGAAGAATTAAAAGATCTGTATAGTAGAACTTTTGCTCTAAGTTATCTAAATACATCTATCGAAGAAAGACTTGCAGTTGTTGGATTGATATGTAACGTTACTCATCAGCTTCAAATGAAGAAGCCTGGAGTAACTTGCTATCAAGTAATTATGAAAATTATGGAAAATTGTGATATGGTAGACTCAATGCGAGAATTTTTAACCGCATTATCTATTATGTGTGAAGATACCATGCATAATTGTTCCGAATTTTCAGATTTTGGTATTAAAGAAGGTAAAAAACAAGTAGCAAAAATAAAAGAAATTTTATCTACTTGGCTACCTTTTTAACAAATTTTAAGTGTTTTATATTTGGCTGGTCTCAAAATTTATATTATATTTGTAATACAAACAATGAGACAAAAGTCTTATATAAATTTGAGAAGAAATAGTGTAGAGTTTTATCTCTACATAAAGTATTATTAATTTTTTAAAATGTTAATGTTTTATGACAATGACTAATTTCAAACAAGTAGAGGCTAAGGCCTACAACAAAGAGGAAGCTTTTGAGCAGTTCCCATTTAATGTTCAACTTCAGGGTGCTGATTGCACGCAGGCATGGAAAAATGCTGGTAAGCCTATGACTGGCACAGCGTTGAAGGAGTTTATGGCTGAGCAACTTCAGAAGAAGACTCGGTTCAGCGCTGGTAATGGTTGCTATATCGTAGTTGAAAGCGGTGTCGCTGATACTCGTGAGCGTCCTTATACCTTCGAGAATGTTAAGACTGACGGTAAGCGTAAGTTTACTAAGGTTATTGAGCTAATCAATCCTGAGACTAATGAGATTCTTGCTAAGAGTTATGGTACTAAGGATGAAGCTGAGAAGGTCGCAAAGGCTTTGTATACCGATAAGGGTTATAAGGGCAATATCAATGGTGTGATTAAGCACGATGTTACTGAGGGTGAGCCTCTAGCATTTAAGGTTACTTATACTCCTAGTAAGAACGCTAAGCTTGGTACTTACATTGGCTTTGGTGTTGAGGCATAATTAACCCAAGATTTTTTTATTTAGAGAGTCAGATTTGAGATAAATCTGGCTCTCTTTTTATTTATTAACCGCAGAAATGTGTTATCTATAAAGTCAGTAATGAAAAAAATTAATTTTATTAAAACGTATACTCATAAACAATTTATAGCGAGTATAACTAGATTTGGTAATTATAAAGAAGCTGAAATTGAGACTACTTATAATAATTCCTATATAGCTACAACAGCAGGAGAACTTGAAGTTGTAAAACGTAGAAATAGTGACGGTATCATTAGTTATATAGACGATGAAGGAATGGTTTATTCTTGGATTCAAGAAACTAAAAACGGACGATATACTAAAATCACTAAATCAATGCTTAAAACATCTGAACAATATGCACAAGGATTATATTACTATTTTTATAACTTTGAGTTTGCAAATATAAAAAGTCCAGTTATTGGGATTATTGGTAATACTGAGAATTATTATAGTTATATAATTCTTAACGAAAATACAGAATTATTAGATCAATTAAGACCTCTTTATAGAGATACCAGAGTTAAATCAGCTTGTCATGTTAAAGAAGATAAAAGGATAATTAACCTTATTCAACAAGCAATTAATAAAGGAACGTTGAATATTCATCTTAAAGAGTTAACAAGTACAGACGATTTAACTAAAATATATAATAAAGTCATAAATTATGGATATTGAATATGCACAATTGATGTCGGGCAAACCGACAATTATTAAAAACAAGAATTATTTTGCAACTGCTCAGTATGTTAATCCTTTCTTTGATAGATTAAGTAAGTATACTGATGATTTTAGAATTCATGTACAAACTCCAGACCAGATTACTCTTACTACTGATGGAGAACAAAACCTTGAAGATTTAACTTATAATCGTGTTTATATTGAAGCGGTAATGCCGGATTCAATGTGTTATAACAATCACGATCGTGTAATCGGTATGATTATTGGTCTTGATGTTCGTAAACCAGTTGCTAAATTTTATAATGGTGCAATGAATTCTGCTTGTACAAATCTTTGTGTGTTTAATCCTGCATATTTGGATTGTCAAGCAATAGAGCCTGAAACTCCAATTGATTTTAAGCCACTTGATAGATTATTGCAATTGCAAGATGACACTCGTGAAACGCTTGAAATCCTTCATAATACAAATTTTGAAAATAGCGTGTTTGAACAAGAAAACCATCTTGGTAAATGGATTAGAAATTCTATGTCTAGTTCATATAATAGCGGATTCCAAGAGGCTAAACTTAGTGCCGATAACGTAATTAGAGCTTATAAACAGCTATTTAATGAAGAAGATTCTCCTTACTATCAGACAATGAATACTGTAAATATGTTTGATGTATATAATGCCTTTACTCAACAGATAACAAATGCCCGTGATAAGGGAAAGGATCTTATCAATATGGCAGAGAAAACTTTGTTACTTCGTCAAATCTTAGAGTTCTAATATGACAGTAAACGAATGGTTAAACGGTAATCAATTAAGTATCGATATCTGGAACAACAAATATCGATACAAAGATGAAACTCTAGACCAATGGTTTAAACGTGTTAGTGGTGGAGACGAAAATATTGAAAGATTAATCCGAGAAAAGAAATTCTTATTTGGGGGTCGAACTCTATCTAATAGAGGAACCGATAAAGAAGGATCTTTCTCAAATTGTTATTCTCACGGTTTTGTAAACGATTCCTTAGAGGATATAATGGATACTGCTCATAATATTGCTATGACTTTTAAGGCGCAAGGAGGACAAGGGTTATCATTATCTAAAATTCGTCCAAAAGGTGCTTTAATTCATGGACAATTTAAATCAGATGGTATTGTTCCATTTATGGAAATCTTTAATAGAGTAACTGAATCAATTAGTCAAGGTGGTAGTCGTAAAGGTGCTCTTCTTATGTCACTTGATATATGGCATCCTGAAGCTAAAGATTTTATTACTATTAAATCTGATTTAAATAAAATTAATAAAGCTAATCTATCTCTTGAGATAGATGATGCTTTTATGGAAGCAGTTAAAAGTGGAGTTACAGAGAAAGAATGTACCTTCTATTATAAAGATAAAGTATTCGGCTATACTGTAAATCCTGTAGAACTATTTGATCTTCTCTGTACTTATGCTTGTAAATATGCAGAACCTGGTGTAATCTTTACAGATAGGTTTAGAAATTACAACCTAATGGAATTTGTACCAGAATATCAAATAGAAACCTGTAATCCATGTGGAGAGCAGCCCTTACCTAGACATGGAGCCTGTAATCTATCTTCTATTAATATTTCCGAGTATGTAGTCAATCCGTATACAAAAGAAGCGTATATAGATGTTGATTCTATAAAGGAAGATATGTCTTATATCATTCAAGCGATGGATGATGTGCTTGAAGAGAATATTGAAAACCATGCACTTGAACAACAGCGGGAGATGGCTTGGAAATATCGTAATATTGGTATTGGTATTATGGGTTTAGCTGACGCTTTAATAAAAGTTGGAATTAAATATGGTTCTAAAGAAGCAATTGCTACTACTAGCTCTTTGATAAGACATATTTTTAGGTCTGCTGTTATTGAGAGTATAAATTTAGCTAAAATTAGAGGTAATTTTCCAGGATATGATCCTAAAGTTTGGGATTCAACTATAATTCAAAATGCGTTTAGTCAAGACGAAGTAACTGCATTTAAGAAGATTAACCATCTGAGAAATTGCTCATTACTTAGTATTGCTCCAACGGGATCGATAGGTACAATGTTAAATATAAGCACTGGTTGTGAACCTGAATTCATGCTTTCGTATAAACGTAGAACCGAATCTTTGAACGGTAAAGAAACTTGGTATGATGTAGAAATTCCAGTTGTTAAAGAATATAAAGAAGTTACTGGAGATGTTAAACTTCCAAACTATTTTGTAACTGCAGAACAAATTGATTGGGAAAATAGAGTTTCTATGCAAGCAGCTCTACAAGAATTTGTAGATACCGCTATAAGTTCAACAGTTAATCTTCCTGCTAATACTACACCAGAAGACATTAAAGGTATTTATATTAAAGCTTGGGAACAAGGACTTAAAGGGATTACAGTTTATGTAGATGGAAGTCGTGATGCTATTCTTAGCGCAGATGGTGATAAGAAAGAAGTTAAAACCACAATAGCTAAGAAAAGACCTAAGGAACTCGAAGCCGATTTCCATTTAGTTAAAGCTAATGGAGAGCAGTTTATAGTTCTTGTAGGACTTCTTGATAATAAACCTTATGAAGTATTTGCATTTAAACCTAATCTTCAAGTAAATTTACCTAATCATAAAGGTATAATTACTAAAGAAAGTAAAATGCATTATAGATTTGCTTCCGATAATGTTGTAATCCCAGAACTTGAGCTTGCAAATATTAATGTTGAAGAAAGAGCAACTACTTTGTATGCCTCCATGTTACTTAGACATAATGTAGATATTAAGTATATCATTAAAACTGCAAAGAAAGTAAATAGTAATATTACTTCATTTACTTCTGCAGTTTGTAGAGTACTTAGTAAGTATATGGCTAAAGAGATTACTGGTGAGAAATGTCCAGAATGTGGTGCAGACATCATCAAAGAAGGAGGTTGCGAACACTGTAG
>OCVV011309741.1_pt1 | contig 14615 bp, 12 predicted proteins | sample 1539721 | NCBI WGS metagenome assembly OCVV01 (sample SAMN02144230, study PRJEB22623) | gut metagenome | biome: sheep rumen | host: Ovis aries | place: New Zealand
AAAGCTACGGGTATTGTGAGAAGAATTGACGACCTCGGCAGAGTGGTCATTCCAAAGGAGATAAGGCGCACTATGCGTATCCGTGAGGGCAACCCGTCACAGAATACATTGACACAGGAGTATGCTTTCTATAATGCTATGAGGAATATAGCTGAAAGGCTGCACATTGATACAAAGTGAGCAGATTAAAAGTTTTTTTTGAAATATTCTTCAGGAGTAATTCCTCCTTTTGTAGAAGCATAGGCATAATATGCAAGAATTAGCGAGGCATCATTAGAGTCTATTCGCCCATCATTATTTACATCACATTTTTTAATTTCTTTTTCATCTACACTTTTACCGGTAGAAGATTGGGAATAGTAAACAAGAACTTTTGATGCATCATTAGAATTAATTAATTTATCACCGTCAACATCGCCGATTATGCCAATATCTCTGTTTTTATTGATGAAAAATATTGTTGTTGGAATTATGACAATCAAAGAAATAATCATTATCAGAGCTTTAACATATTTTTTTTTGTTAGGTGCAGGGGGATAAGGTGTAGTATTTTCTGTATCTGTTTCATGGGTTATAATTTTTTCTTGTTCATTGTTATTTAAGTTATTTACAGGTTCGTCACTGGTTTTTTCGTCATCAGACGGCTCGGATATTTCTGTTGTAATATTCACAGGTTCGTCACAGATTTTTTCGTCATCGGACGGCTCGGATATTTCTGTTGTAATATTCACAGGTTCGTCAATGTTTTTTTCGTCATCGGACGGCTCGGATATTTCTGCTGTAATATTCACAGGTTCGTCAATGTTTTTTTCGTCATCGGACGGCTCGGATATTTCTGTTGTAATATTCACAGGTTCGTCACTGGTTTTTTCGTCATCAGTTGGCACAGATGTTTCTTTTATAATTTCATCTGTTTCATCATTTTGCTCTGATAATATATAAAGGCAGAAATCAGAATTATCCTCATTGTATTTGCTGTTAAATCTGTCATCTGAAAAATTGCCGGGCAGTTGGCATATTTTTTTAGCGTTGCCGTAAATACTGAGATTTTTTTCATCAAATGAATTTTTTACAAACAGCAGTTTTACAGATTCTGATTTTTCATCATTATATCTTGTTCCGCAAAATCTGTATACTGAGTGTTCATCATCACAGACAAGGTCGCCTGAAATATGATATGCATAACCGTCATCAGCTTTTATTATGTTTGACAATTTTTATCATCTCCGCATAAATTTTCCTTGGCTGTCATATCTTTATTAGTGTTATTGAGATACTCATCAAGTTTTTCAAAACTCTTTAATGTGGGATTTACCAGATTTTCGCAGATATTTTTGAATACGTCCTCAAAATCCGAGACTTTTTCGGTAATTAGTTCAGATACCTCTTTGTATTTTTCAGCACCTAATCCTTCGTATTCTTTCAGAAAGTCTTTATTGTACTGTTCAAAGTCTTGTTTTATGCGTTTGAAGTCTTGAACGTACTGTGTTCCTTTGTCTGCAAAATCTTTCAAAGCCTGAGTGTTCACAAGTTCAAATGCCATTTTTCTGTTCCTTTCTTACGCTTTTTATTTTCTTTAATTCGGCTGAATCGACCTGATAGATATATGCGTCATTTTCTTCGCACAAGCCGAACTGTTCTTTAAGGTCTTTTATATCCATTTCGCTGAACACAGTTCTTTTTCCACGGTCATAGACAAATTCTGCAATATCATCAAGAAGGACGGCTGTATCAAGACACTGGTTGAAATTGTTCTGTACATCACCGCTTGAAATTTTTTGTGCATCGGCAAAGAAGATATACAGGTCAAGTTCTTCTGCAATTGTTTTCAGCAAAGGGAGAATATCGCCTGTAAAAACATTGGCTTGTATGCTGTTTGAAAAAAATTCTCTTGATTGCAGGACAAATACACATTTGCTTTCAGGTTCGGTCTTGTCGCTGAAAAAACTTCTGTATTTATTCGGCATAACTGCTTCAAGGATAAAAGACTGTGAATTTGAATAACGTTTTTCGTATTTTAAATTAAATAAATGGGTATGTATATAGTGTATAAACTGTTGCAGAACGGATAATTTATTTTCAAAAGTATCGCCCTCGTCATTCTGGTCATAAGGTGCAATTCTTTCCTGTAAATAATTGTATTTTTCGACATTAATTTTCAGATTTTTATTGAGATTTTCAAGTCTTTTTCTTCCGTCATCGTACACAAAGATTTTATATTGATTTTCCACGAATTTTTCGAGAAGTCTTTCAAGAAACAGTTGTTTTTCTTCATTTCGTTTTCCATAAATTGCCCAGATTCTTGAATTTGAAAAATTTGTTGTTACAACTGTGCATTTTGTGTATTCCACGCCTATAACCACATCGTTTGCATTGGGTTCAATATTTTTATCATCGGCAGAAAATTTTTTGTAATTGCTTTCAGATGATTCATTGCCGTCCGTAAGCAATAAAGGAAAGCGTGTAAATTTTTCCGTTGATTTGATATTGAAATCCGATATTATTTTGTCCATATGAAAAATTTGCAGTTCATAGGGAACATTCAGCGGATAGGAATTAACTCCCTGAGAGGTATTGTGTGTTACATTTGCGTAGCCTCTGCCGGGTATGTTTTTATTGCCGACAGCTTTTTTTGAAAAAACATTCAGATATTCTTCCGCTGAGAGGTTGAGGGCGATTTTCTGCGGAAAATAATTCATAATTGAAGATATATTCCTTGTGGAACTTCCCGTCAGCACAATGCTTATACCCTTTGTGATACCGTCTCTTGCTGTTTTTATGATGATATCCATATATTTTTCATTCTGCTTTATATCGAGAAAGGAGTTTATATTATCTATAATCAAAGTGGTATGCGGAATATTCTTATCGGATTTATAAAACGGATTGCCTGTTAAATCCTTTACGTTCTGACGGTATTGATTTTCAATGTTATAGAAAACTCTTTTGATATATTCTTCGTTTGAAAAGTCATAATGAGCCTTTACAAGCGGAAAGTCCCTGTATTCTTTAAGAGAATCCGTGGAATCCAGAATATATATATTTTCGTTTATGAGAGGTTCAGGCGGATTTTTGTGATTTTCGAGTTGTCGGTGTATTTCGGTTATGAGAACTTTAAGAAAATTGCTTTTTCCGCTGCCTGCGCTTCCAATCAATAATATATTTGACTGAAACAAATCGACTTTAAAAAACGGCTGTTCCTGAATTATCGGAATATCCATTTTCCCCAGTGTACATAACAGTTGTCTGTTTTTTTCATTCACTGATATTCACCTCTTTTGCTTTTGTCGGGAATATATCGCTGTATTTAATAACATTTTCCAGTGGTTCGGGGAAAACCTCATCAGGCTCACGATAGTATTCCTGTTTATTTTCTTCTGCAATTTTGTTTATGGCACTTATAACGGCATTAAGCTGGGTATTATCTTTTTTAAGGCTGTCCGTTTCATGTTTCAGTTCGGGCTTGTCGAGATATGAATCATAGAATACGGTATGTTCTCCGCAGGTATTAAGCTGAGTGATTACTGTCTGAGGTTCTGAAATTTTTTCCATATTTTCGCTTGCATAGCCTGACTGAAAATACTTGTATGTACTTCCCGAACCAACCAGAAAATAACCTCTTCCCTTTGGCATATCCGAATAATAAGCATCTGTTCTTCCGTCAAGCATTTCTTTTGAAGCACTTTTTGTTGCAACTTTAAGACAGATACGGGCATTTGTATTTATTCTTATGTCATCAGTAATAGCGTTTTCTATATTCTGGGATACTAAAATCATATGCAGTCCGAGAGTTCTTCCTATTCTTGCTATTGAAGTGATTTCGCCGATGTAATTTGTATCGGTTTCGTTTCCGAAGCGTTTGAGTTCGGTAAACTCATCTACAACAAAGACCAGATGTCCGAGAACGGGTGGCTTTCTGCCGTTTGATTTAAGTTCTTCAAATTTTTTCTGCTGAACGGCACTGAGTTCGGAAAGTTTTTTAGCTGTACTAAGTTTGTTTTCGGCTTTGTCCGATTTGCTGTTTTTTGAAACTTCGTCAAGAAGTTCTGTAATTTTTTGTTCTGTTTTGATATAAGCGTCCAGCTTGTCAACGCCGTAGTCTTCAAATATGCTTTCTCTGCGTTTGATTTCGGATTTGAGAAGTTCAAGAAAGCGTTTAAGCACATAAACGGAAGAAAAACCGTCTTTCTGACCTGAAACATTGTCCACTGTTGCAACACAGTGCGGTAAATCTTTAAGTCGCCCCGCAAAGCTGTTGCCTTTCATGTCAACGAGCATAAGATTGAGGTGCTGAGGAGAAAAACGCATACACAGTCCTATGAGGTAAGTCAGCATTGTTTCTGATTTGCCTGAGCCTGTAGTTCCTGCAACAAGCATATGAGGACCGTCCTTGTCTTCATGCAGGTCAAGGCAGATAATTTCGCTTTCGCCTTTTCCTATTGGTACAGAGAGGGTTTTTGTGACATCGTTTTCTTCTTTTTTCCACTGTTTTTTTATATATTCTGCTATTGATTCAGTGCTGACTTTTTCTTTTGTGTTGAAATGCAGTTCAAACAAATTGACCTTATCGGGAACAGAGCCACGTTCCTGTATATGCAGGCTGTAAAGTGCGCTGAGCTGTGAAAAAGCCTTGTCATATTCTTTTTTGATTGAATCATCGTTTTTGAAAATATATCTGTTTTCAAAACACTGTTCGTCTGTTGTTCTGTTCCTGTATTTAATTTGATTATGGAATTTTATTGTGCCGTAATAATCGTCATCGTTGCATATATACAGGTTTTCTTTTTTATTATCTTCGTTTTTTGTCACACATTCAAGGACGATTCCGCAGTATTGAGGGAGAAGTTCCTTATAGTTCACAGCGAATATAAAAGTAAGACCGTTTTTATTTACATACTGTTCTCCCTGTTTCGGCGGAACGGGGAGATATCTTGAAAAAGCCTTGTCTTTCAGTTTGTAGTCATACTCAAATATACATACAATCTGCTGATATTTGTCAGAAAAAGTTTCTTTTTCCTCCTCTTGTGACTGCTGTTCAGCCGTGCGGTTATTCATTATTGTTTCAAGCCGTGAGAACATCTTGCCTGCGCTTTCTTCATTGAAAGCAAATTGTGACATATCGTTGAACAATTCATTGAAGTGTGGGAGACAGCGATAATGGCTGATACGTTTTTCCTGTTTGGTTTTGTTATTTTCGGGTTCTGCAAAAAGCACGAACTGGAGGTCTTGTGGTTTATGGTTACATACAAGTTCCAGAACGATATGGTCAATAAGGCGAATCTGTACATCTTGGTAATTGAAGCTTACACAGCCCAATGCTCCGCAGTTTTTAAAATCAACAATCAGTGCAGGGTATTTATATTCACAATTATCATTGTTTTCACCGTCATTTGAGGGGATTTTTATTTCCTTAAGGAAATGGTATCTGTCTGTTGCAAGATATTCTGACAGTTCATTCAGATATCTGTAATCATAATGTTTATTTCCTTGTTTTTTTGACAGGTTGTTTATGTCTGATTTAAGATACTCTGAAAGTCTGCCCATGAAATTTTTTGTTTTGCCGTCATCACTGCTTATGTTTGGTTTTTCAAGATTAATTTTTATTTTATTGTCCTCATCGGTGTAGAAAGTAACACCGAGGTCTATTTCATCTTTGAAATCATGCTGAATCTTAAAAACAGAAACTACCTGACGGGAATTTCCGAGCCTTAAATTCATAAAATCAAAGTCATTTACGGAATGTGAAAAGAGAGGAATATTCAGTGAATTGATATTTTTGATAAGATTTTCGACAGAGGGAAAACAGTCGTCAAGGTATTCAACGTCCTGTTCCTGATACATTTCTATTTTTTTGCAGATGCGTTCCAGATAATTTTCATAGTTTGATTTCCATGTTTTTCTTGATTTTTTAAAATTATACTTGCTTATAAAATGCCTGCATATCTGGGCAGCGATAGTACCTGCAAAAGAGCAGTACATAAACATAATCATTCCTGCCGAGGCTTCGGGAATAAGAAATGCACGCAGTCCGTACATTACACCGAGGGACAGTGCGCTTGGAACGAGGGTGACAAAAATATTATTATTGGGTGGCTGGGGAGGTTTTCCTGACGGGAGAATATTTACTGTTGTTTCTTCCATTTGGGTTATAAATCTGGTGGAGATATTATACATCATTGTTCTTTTGTTAATATCATCTTCGTTATCGTATCTTTTGTTGAAAAGCTGATTTGTCAGTTTGGTTGCCTCAAAAAAACGGTCTGTTTCTTCATTCTGACTGAGGACAGTACCTGTTACGAATCCGAGTTCACGCAGACTTTTTTCATCATCTTCTGCAATTGCGGATTTTATTTTAAAAGACAGTTTCCAGTTATCGGGAGCTTTTATATTTTTCTTTTCAAGACCTGTTTTTATGCCTTCTTTCAGGCATTTATAGCTGATACTGCTGTCTGTTTTCAGGACGAACTGTTCTGAATTTATTTTCACAATAATCAGTATTTCGTTATTCTTCATTATATTTACCCATATCCTTTATAATTGCATTTTTTAATTTTTCCAATGTATCTGAAAAGTCAAGGTCAGGCAGGCGGAAGTTTTTCTTTTTGACGGGTGGTATATTAATTTCTGTATTTGTGTCAAATTTAATATTCTGATAAGTTGTTTTTGGGATTTCGGGCAGATTTAATTCTGCTGTATTGAAGTTATTTTTAAAATTTATTTTTCCGAAATCAATTGCTGATGTTTTTAAAACGGGCAATGTTATATTCTGATTTGGTGTTTTGAATTGTACTTTGTTTTTGTAAAGATTTATATTTGCGGTAAATTTTTCGGGATTTATGTCGGGTGACTGGTGCTTGTAATTCAGCCCTTTGAACGTCAGGGGAGTTGTTTTGATTTCGGTTTTTTTGTAATACGGTACGGGAATTTTTACATTATCGGGAAATATTTTTGAATTTATATTTGCAGTAATTTTTTCAGGATTTATGTCGGGTGACTGGTACTTGTAATTCAGCCCTTTGAACGTCAGGGGAGTTGTTTTGATTTCGGTTTTTTTGTAATACAGTACGGGAATTTTTACATTATCGGGAAATATTTTTGAATTTATATTTGCAGTAATTTTTTCGGGATTTATGTCGGGTGAACGGTACTTGTAATTCAGCCCTTTGAACGTCAGCGGAGTTGTTTTGATTTCGGTTTTTTTGTAATACGGTACGGGAATTTTTACATTATCGGGAAATATTTTTGAATTTATATTTGCGGTAGCTGTTTTTATGGAAACATCGGGGACTTTATTGCTGTAAATTTGCGAACTGAATACAGGCGGAGTTACTTTTTTGATTTTTTTATATTCAACAGGGGGGAATTTTAAAATATCGGGCTTTTTCGGCAGTAATGCAATAATGGCAGATGTTTCGGGAAAACTGATTTTATAACGGATTTTTTTGACAGGTTCTTCTGAAAGGGTGAGCAGTTCTTTCTGTTCTCTGAAAGTTTGAAGCAATTTTCTTATGCGTTCACGTTTATAGGATTTTATATGTGCGTCAAGCTGTTGCGGGTATTTCATAATATTTTTCTCCTTTAACGAACACTATACGGAAAATCTGCACACCTCGGAAAGCTGTGCAGATTTGTTTAAAATTATTTTTATTATAAAAATCAGTTTTTCTGACCGTTATCCTGCAACGCCTGTGCCAGACCCGTGTCATACTTTTCGATAAGATTTCGGTTTACCTCAATGATAATTGCAATTTGCTTAGCCATTTCAGGCAGGGTTGTACAAAGCACATAAGCGAGTTTGCCTTCCTTGTCAGTTCCCTGATTTTCCGCACTTCCTATTTTTTCCATTACGACTTCTTTTGTATTGCCTGAAAAAGTTGAAAAAACGGTATTCAGTTCGTTGATTAATTCAACGCCCTTGTCATAGAGTGATTTTGCAAGACCGCTGTAATTTCCGTCACCTGCCATTTTTATTTCGGAAGTGGCATTTTCGCCCTCACCGCTGACTTCAATCGTAATATCTCCGCATATTGTGAGTTCCGCATTTTTCAAGGCATCATTTCTTGCTGAAATAGGCATAATAAATCATTCCTTTCTTTTATATCATTCCTGATTTCCGCTGAATCTCTGGTTAGTATTTTTCAGTGATTCATTCAGTGATTCTTCAGCGGTTAAAATCTGGTTTTCGATACTTCTGAACAGACCCTGTTCGCCTGCGTAAGCATCGCAGACATTTTTTACCATAGCTTTCATCTGTTCAATATTGCTGTTGCAGGCAACATAGAACTGTTCTGCGCCGTCACCGCTGTAATCGGTTTTAAGTCCGTCAATAACTCCCTGAATCTGTGTAATTATTCCGTTTGCAGCCTCCTGAAACAGTGCGACTTTCTGTATTGCTGTATCGCACTCTCTGTCGAGGGCAACCTTGCCCTCAGGACCCATTGGTTTTGTAACATCAGCCATAAATTATTCCTCCGTTTTCTGGTTCATATTTTTTATGCTTATAATAAGTTCGTTATATTCTGCAAAAACTCTGTCATAGTATGTATTGGCAGGATAATCCGAACTATTTGCTTCTCCTATGAGAATATGCAGGGTATCCGACATATGTTCAAGAACTTTGTCCATACTTTCGAGCGGTTTAATCAAATCTTCTTTTCCTATAAATTCAATCTGTTTTCCTGTTTCGCATTTCAGTGCATTGGCTATATTGTCGAACAGGGTTGAAAGATTTTCTTTAAGTTCATTGTTTCTTTTTCTGAGGTCAGCCATGTTCTGTGCAGTTTCCCTCATTTTATTCTCATTAATTCTTATCATTCCGATTCACTCTTTTCTTTTTCCAGAAGCTGTGTGAAGTAGGGTCTGCTTTGAGAAGGCAGTCTTTCAATCATATTTTCGGCATCTTCAAATCTTCCCAAATCAATCAGACAGCGGATTTCATAGGGCATGGCGAGGAGGTCACCGGGATTTTCGAGCCTTTGATTTTTCCAGTAGCCGACAGCGTTCTCATAATTCTTTTTCCAGTTTTCCTGATTAAGGAATTTTTTACATCTGAGAGCGTAGTATTTGCCGAGATAGTTGTTGCTGATATTTTTCGACCCTTGCAGTCTTTCAGCGGATTTGAGCATATTTTCGTAGTCACCGCTGAGGTCATATGCAGAAATTTCAAGTTCCCATATAATTTCCTTTTGATGTATGTCAAGGCTGTATTGCGGGATATCTTCATGTTTATTCTGACTTTGTTTTTCGGGAATTTTACTGAGCGGAGTAAGGCTTTTTTTGGCTTTTTCAAAGCTTTCGCTTTTTTCGTCATCGCTCATTGAGCTGATTGTGCCGAAAAATTCCGAATTGTAAGATTCTTCAAGTTCTTCTTCTGCTTTGGGTTCAAATTCGGAAAGAGGTTCTTTTCTTCTGAAAGCTGACGGTATATCCCACATAAGATTTATCAGTCTGAGGGCGTTTTCCGAATCCTTCAACTGCAAATATGTCTGTACTCCACGGAGAAACACTGAAAATACCGCATCAAAGTCCGTGGTATTCTTATACAGGTTTGCGAGTGCGGACGAATAGACTTTCAGAATATCTTTAAGTATTTTGTCGCTGATATTATTTCCGTCATTTTTTGTACCTGATGCCAGTATATATCTTGCCTTGTCGTTGTAATAGGCGAGCGGGAGAGGTCTCACGCTTCTTCTTGCACGGCTGAGTTCCTTTTCCGCCTCGTCATAAATTTCCAGTTTCAGCAGTATTTCGAGAATCATTGAATACGCATCATATGAGGACGGTGAAATAAGTTTCATCTGATTGCATGAGGCAACAGCCTGTTTATAGTTTTCAAGACCTGCATAGCAGAGGTATCTGTTTTTCAGCAAATCCAAATCAAGGCTTATAAACATTGAAGCATTTTCGATATTTTTCAGACCGTCCTCAAAATCTCCCATTTCGACATTAAGCATGGACATCATTTTATAAATCAGACCTTTATTCTGAGTGGAGCAGTTTTTCTGCAAAGCCTTTTCAAAATTTGAGATTGCGTTCATGCCGTCATCATTCATAGCCTGAGCCTGTCCGAGCATGAAGAAATAATCGCCCTTTGGGCTTATTCTTACGAGGTCGCTGAAAAACTGAGCTGCCCTGTTCGGGTCATTTAAAGCCATGGAAGCCTGCCCTGCGAGCATATACGCCTCAGGATTTTTGGGTTCTTTTTTTACAGCCTGTTCCGAAAGTTTCACAGCTTTCGTGTAGTCCTTGCTTATAAGGCATGAATTAATATCTGTGATAAGTTCCTGATAATTCAATTAATAGTACCTCCGTTTCAGGGAATGTCGAATCCGAATATTTCACTGATAAAGTTTTCTTTTCCTCTGCCTTTAAGACTGTCAATATTATAATTTGAGGGATTGTACAGTTTGCTGTCAAACTGTTTATATATATCCTGCATTTCTCCGATTGTTATATTTTTAAGCGGTGAAGAATCATTGTGGTAGAAATCGCTTATATATTTTTCGTAATTATTTGCAGAATTTATTCTCAGCGTTTCAAGGGAAGTGCCTCCTGCGTGGTCGACAGCAGCATTAAGGTTTTTCGGAACAATCTGAACTTTATTGTTAAGTGTTTCGTGAAGTGACATTGAATCATTTTTTTGAAACCAGTCAACAATTTTGTTTGTACTTGTTTCATTACAGCCGAACTGTTTAAAATAATCAGGGTCTTGTTTAACTTGATAATCAACAGCATTTCTTTGAATATTAAGTCTTGACTGTTGATTTGAGATATTATTTTTCTGATAAAGATTGTTGAAAACATCATCGGAACGGTAATCCATTTCACCGTATTTATATTTAAACTCGGCCGTATCGGGGTTTATAATATCTTCTTTTGACAGAATTTTCCCGTTTACATCAAAAGTTCCGTCACCGTTTTTGGAGATATTGAACTGATCTCCTGCTTTCAGATTTACATCGGGTGCAATGAATTTTGATTTAAAGAAGTCTGCGCCCTTAACGAATGTAAACGTTGCTGCGTTTTTCAGACCTCCTTTAAACCCCTCTTTAACTATATCTATACCAGTATCGCCTGCTGCTCTTTTAAAGTAGTCAAGGGGATTTGCCTGAGCGTCTTTTGAGAACAGGAAATTCAGCTTGTAAGCCGTTGTATCGGAGAGGAAAGTCTTTATTCCGTCATCAGCCATACCGTGTACAAATTCATTTCCGAATGATGCCCAGAATCCTGAGCTTTTTTTAAATACATTAAATGCAGAGCCTACCTTATTGAAAGTTGAAATCACATTTGAATTGAATTTGGCAAACTGAGCGAGTTTCGGGACTTTGCCCAGAGAAATTGCGCCGCTCATGCCCAATCCCGAGATGAATGTGGTGATCTCGAGACCCCATTTGAAACCTTTGAAAAACTGAGCGAGATGATGATGCCCGTTGGCTTCCAGAGTTGCGACAATACCGTTACCGTCGTTATTAATGGCGACAATCTTATCCGCAACAGAATAGGCAAGTGCTGCAAGCGAGGCGACAAGGAACACAGTTCCCGCACCGAATGTAGCAATACAGAGAATTGCCGCACCTACCACAAGAACTGCAGTAACGATAGCTTCCCAGTTTTCCTTTACCCATTCCCATGTTTTCGTTGCGATTTCGGCAATTTTCTCTTGGACAGCCCTGACATGGGCATCAAATTTTTCCCTTCCGTTTATAAGTGAATCGAAACCGCCGATAATTCCGCCGTGGATAAAGCCATGGACAAAATCGCCCATTTTTTCTCCTGCGGAACGTTGGTTCATGCGTTCCTTGTATTCCTGTTCGGATTCAAGTTCGGGATATCTTTCATTAAATTCCAGTTTGCGTTCTTTTATTAACTCATAGGCTTTGTGTTCGACATCGATTACAGTTTCCCCGAATTCTGTAAGTTTTCCCTCAACGTTTGTGAGAGCTCCGTAAACAGTTTCCTCCTGATTAAAAGCTTCCTGTGCATCTTCCGAAATATCTTTTCTGAGGGTGGCATCTTCTTCTTCGTTTGCGAATATTTTTTCAGCCAGTCTGTCAGTCAGAGAGACGCAATAAAGGCTTGCAGATATATCTGACAGTCCTTTTTTAATATTTATGCCTGATGATTTGGCTTGTCTGACAGGTTCTAAAATTTCGGAAAAAATACCTTCTGAAGCCAATGTTCGGATATCAGTCGGATTATTTATTGTTATAACTGCTCCGTTTCCCATAATATATCACAATCTCCTTAATGCAGTCCTGAATCGGCATCTTCTCCGTCTTCTTCGCACTTATTGCAGTAATATTTATACTGATAAAAATTTTCCTCGATTTGTGAGGCGACCGAACTTTTGCTTTCCATGTTGTTAAGCTGTGAACTTGCAGTATTTACTGCATCGTCTGCTGTTATTTTTCTGTTATATGCTTCATCTTTTTGAGTATTAAGCAGTTCAATAATTCTTTCCAAATTTTTAATCATATTGTCCAAGGAGTTTATAATTTTTGTTAAATTTTCCGAATAACATTCTTCGATATTGACAGTAATTTCGGAGTGAACGATATTTGTCCCGAATTTTTCCGCATATTCTTTAATCATGGAGCTTTGATTGACAACGTCCTCATCTTTCAGAGCCACACAAGTATTTTTAAATTCTGAATATGACTCAAGAGATGATTGTATTCTTCCGAGTTCCTGTTCTGCCTCCTGAGAAATACTGCGGTTTTCGGAGATAGTTTCCTGAAACTCATCTGAACGGCTGCATATATCCGAGTAGAGTTCTTTTGCCTTTTCATAAGCATTTTTATAAGTATCTCTTGCCTCTGCATTGGTAATCATAAAAATCGCCCCCGAAAAAATCTATATATATATTGTAACACATTAGTTATATATTTGCAATACTTTTTTGAAAATTAAATATTTTTTGCAGTATTGTTTAATAAACAAAAAACAGTGAATATATTTCAAGTTAAAAGATAAATATTTTTCTGATAATCAACGGTTTCGTGTTGAGAAATCTTGTTTTTTAATCTTATATAAAGGAGGTTTCAAAAAAAATGAATGATAAAACAAAAGAAACAAACACAAGAAATAATTTACCCGACTGGCTCACTGACGAATCAAAGGTAAACGAACTCAAATTCTGTCAGTATTTCACAGGGATTCACCCGCTTAAATGCATTGACGGGAGATTTTATGACTTTGACGGGCTTGTTGACGAGAACTCTCTCGAAAACGAAATATATCAGGTGTTAAGGCTCGGAATATCAACAGGGCTTGCAAAGAGAACTGCAAATCTTCTCGAAAGTTTAAGGCTCTATGCGTACAGTCAGCCCGTAAAGCCCGATTTGGAATATATCCATGTTCAGAACGGAAAACTCGATTTAAAGGGGAATTTCTATCCGTATAAAGAATTTTGCAGTAACAGGCTCAATATCTGGTATGACCCCGAAATCAGAAAAGGTGTATATTATCCCGAAAAATTTCTTTCGTTTCTGCTCGAACTTCTCGATACGAAAGATATTGACACTTTGCAGGAATATCTCGGATATCTTTTAATTCCGTCCACCAAAGGGCAGAAAATGATGTTTATAATCGGTCAGGGCGGTGAGGGAAAATCCCGAATCGCAATAGTTCTCCGTGAGATTTTCGGTGACAGCATGATAACGGGAAACTTCCAGAGAATCGAAACAGATAAATTTTTCCGCTATAATCTCAAAGACAAACTTTTAATGCTTGATGATGATATGCAGATGTCGGCACTCCCCTCGACAGGATATATCAAGAATCTTGTAACCGCTGAAATCCCGACAGATGTTGAGGCAAAAGGCAGACAGTCACGGCAGGCATTATTATATACTCGTCTTTTATGTTTCGGCAACGGCTCACCAAAGGCTCTCTATGACAAGTCCAAAGGCTTTTCAAGGCGAATGATAATCTTAACCACAAAAACTCCCCCCGAAAACCGTATCAATGACCCGAATATCACCGATAAATTTATTGCCGAAAAAGATAAAATATTCTGCTGGATATATGACGGTTTAATAAGGCTGATAAATAATAACTATAAGTTTACAATTTCCGAAAAGGCAAAGCTGAATATCAGGGAAGCTGCGCAGGATAACTGCAATATTGCGGATTTTCTTTCGGACAGCGACAGAACAGCTTTCGGAATGAATTTCTGCGTGAGTTCATCAAGGCTCTACAATGCCTATTATGCATGGTGCGAGGATAACGCCCTTACTGCACTGAAACGTGATACTTTTATCTCATGGATTAAACAGAACGAAACGGACTATAATATTAAATATGACTGCAATATTCCGAACGGTAACAGCCACGTCCGAGGTTTCAAGGGTATTGCCGTAAAATAAATCAAGTTGCTGTTAAGATGTAGGCGTGTAAAAGTCGGTTTTAAGGGATTTTTAAAGTGTGTATGCCACACAGCGCAAGTCTTTTTACACGGCATATATACACGCCTGCACTTACGGTATTACGCAGTTTACACATCTACACACGGATTTTTTATTTTGTTTGTTTCAATCCACGCTATGGCGATATTCTGTCATTCATAAGCAAAAGCAACATTATGTCAGTTATTTGCATACTTAACTTCAAAGGCA
>OCVV012827117.1_pt1 | contig 14615 bp, 15 predicted proteins | sample 1539721 | NCBI WGS metagenome assembly OCVV01 (sample SAMN02144230, study PRJEB22623) | gut metagenome | biome: sheep rumen | host: Ovis aries | place: New Zealand
TCTTTAACCAGTTTTGGGTGAATTCTGCAAAAGTTAATTTCTCCCCATCAAGGTAAGTTCCACCTATAACCTCTTGTTCAAAAAGTACTAGCTGGCGGTTTAACTCTTTTTCACGTTGTGCAGGAGTGAGTGAATCGTCAAGCTTGATGGTCTTACGTTTACGTACTCTCTTACCTGTTGAGTCCAATCCGGTATCAACGACTAATCTATATGTATTCTTTGTCCGATGTTCGTAATGTGCCATTCATAATTATCCTTCAATTTAATTATCACTCGTTTTTGAGAAGCTTGTAATTATTTTCTTAAATTTAACTGATATACATATATTTTACCGATACTATTGATACTAACTGATACTATATATGATTATAGTATCAGGAGTATCGGTAATATCAGGAGAACAAATCATCAATGTCCTCAGAGTTCTCCATGAAGGAGAATAAAGAACATTTCTTAAAACGGTGTATGCGTTTCCCATTACTCCCATTGGGGGGAGAAGGGATATAGTCAATTTCATCTTCTTTAAACATCAAATCTTTGTATTTTTTCAATGTTTTTGCGATTATAGCTTCCGATTCTTTCAGGGTACAAGCATATTTATCTTCAAGGAATTCTTTCAATTCTTTTATTGTACCTTCCCAATGGTTTTCAATATTCAACATATTACGAATTACCATAATCGTTTCATTATCACTGTATTCTTTTAGTTGTCTCTTATTCTCTTGAATCTCAGCATTACCTAATGAAATCCATTTACAGGTTCTGTTATCAAATACCACGTTTAACTCCTCATTCTCAACGTCTCTGCCACATATGTTAAGAATACCATCGTTGTTATCTCGTTTCATTTTCTTTAGAACTAAAGCCGTATCAGCAGCTCCTAAAATAGCATTTGTACCAGAAATTTGATTGAATATATCGTCATCTTTTTTTGACGCTTTTCGTAAATGATGCACAACAACAATACAAAGGGCATGTTTGTCTGCGAAATTTTTGAGCAGTCCAATATCATTATAATCTTTAGCATATGCATTCTGGCACTTACTAACATAACCTCTTATCTTTTGCAGGGTATCTATAAGAATAAGTTTAATATTTGGATTCTTTTTCAAACTGTCTTCAAGTTTGTTAATTAAACCTGTGTCTATTGTAATATTATCAATCGTAATGTAAAAATCTTTTGGCACATCAGAACCACAAAGTAGTTTCTTTAAACGTTTTTGCGCCCTACTTTTACTATCTTCTAAAGCTAAATACAAAGTTCCACTTTGTTGTGTTTTAAAACCTAAAAAATCGTCACCTTTTGCAACACTTATGCACATGTCCATAGACATCCAGCTCTTTCCATATTTTGGAGGAGCTGCAAGAATTGTAATACCTTGATATATCAAGTTTTCAATACAACAATATGGGTCAGGGATATTTGCATTTATCAAATCCTGTGCAGATATAACATCAAAAACTTGTTTACCACTTGTAAATTTATCTATTCTTGGTAAATCACATAATTTGTATAAAAAATATTCTAGCGCTTGTTTTTTATCAAGAGCTTTAGTATACATAAGGTAATCAATTATTGACCCACCTCGGTTACCGTGTTTACCAAAACAGAAAAAGCTTTTTGTTTCTTTATAATAAACAAAGCAATCATTGTGCCCACAAATTGGGCATTTTTTTAATTTAATTGTATTTTGGTTTTCAGATAGGATATTATCAACATGTTCTTCTCTTAAAAGTCTTTCAAAATCAAAACTTTGAATCTCTTTACCTAATTCATCACAATTATTATATTTCGGGTTATGAGTGTTTATTATGTCGTTAAAATTAATTGTCATATATTTTTACCTCCTTATCTGTTCCAAAAAATATTCTATCTGCATTTACACAAGATTTGTCTGCCTGTGGGAATAGTGATACCAGGGTTTCGGCTATGAATGCACGTTTTGACGGATTTGTAATAATTTCATCCATTGCAAATATCAGGCGAAACTTAGGTTTTTCAGTTGTATCTGAAAAACTTGGGTAGTATAATAACGGTTCAATTTCGTGTTTTTCACATATTTGTAATGCTTCACTGATAGACATTATTGGGATATTGTCCTCGTCGTTATCAATATCTACACAGAAAATCTGCTGCTGAACCCAATTTTCAGCTTTCAAACCACCTTTCAATATTCCTGGGCTAAAAGTGACCCCGTTTTCAATAATTCGTTTTAATTGTTCAAGTGTTACAAGTTTGGGCTCACTACCCTGCACTCGCTTTTTAATTTGACCAATAACACTTCCGTTAGGTTTTTGTTTGCAAGACTTATTGTCAATTTGTATTAAGTATAAATTTTGTTTATGCATTTTTCACCTTCCTTTCATTTGCATAAATGTTTATTTCTTCTGCCTGCTGGACATTGTCACCTTTGTTTAAATAATCAACGAGATTGTCAACGTTTACTAGGTATTTAATTCCTGCTTGGATATACTTTACTTTGTTTTGTAAAACTAACTGTCTTATGTGAAATTTTGATAATCCTGTCATTTTTGCACATTCGTTTATCGTGCCGAATCGAGGCACATCAAATTTCCCTTCCATAGAAGTTTTATCCTTTCCATTGCTTGTAAAACCTTTGTGTATCAAAGGCTTGGCTTTAATTTATTTTTTACAAAGACAACATAACTAAAACAAAAATACCCTGCAAGTGGGTTTTGAGCAATTTGGCAAATATTACAGACTGTAAACTCTTAGTCCGGATTCCTCGTCCTGATGCTCACTTTTAACAAATTTTTTACAAAACGTTACTTGCATATAAGTTTATTTGTGCATTTGAGAAATATGCGGAAAACTATATAAACGTTATATAAATAGGGTAATATATTCTCTCAAATATGCTCTTTATAATATCAATTTATATAAAGTCCCATCTAGAATTATTTTACCGACTTATAGAACCGATACAGAAGCTCTATATCAACTTTTTCCTCTTTTATTGCCTCAAAAAGTTCCCTTTTTAAAATTTCTTTATCGTTTTTATGATTAAAATCAAAGAGGTCTTTTGCCTCAACTTGAAGTGCAGATATTATTTTTGATAAGGTTTCAGAAGTTACAAAATTATTCCCGCATTCTATCTTGCTCAGGTTACGCTGTCCAATGCCGATTTTTTCAGCTAATTGTTCCTGAGTTAAATCTTTACTTTCACGAAGCTCTTTTATTCGTCTGCCCAATAGTTTTTTAATATCTGCGTTATCTTTCATACTGACCTCACAATTTATAATAAGCTATTTCCACCACAAAGATAACGTAGCAAAGAGATGTAGGATTACTTGCTTTACATTCTTAAAAACTGTATAATAGGCTTGTAAGTTCTTGTAAGTTTGGGTAAGAGGGCTTTTAGTAACATAATAGGAGAGAGTTCGTATGACTAATGATATAGTGGATGAGGTTATAAAAAATGGTAGAAAAATTCTTGTCAATAAATGGATAACAAGTGATGATTTTGAAGAATTTGTAAATAACGACAATATACGAGAATGTATTGAGCTTTGCACAAGTCCTGCAAAAGAAGATATTTTCAATGCTTTTAAAATAGGTAAGCCTGAAGATGTTAGAGTTCTTATTATAGGTCAAGACCCATATGCACCAAAGGATAACAAACAAAAAGCAACCGGTTATGCCTTCTTACAAAAGCCCAAAGACAATTATGATGATTCTTTAAAGAATATTCTAGTAGCAATTAAACAATGCCCAAAAATTAATAGCAATAAAAATACTGAAAATTATGAGAAATGGGTTAAAAATAATCATATTCTTTTATTAAATTCAGCTTTAACATATGGGGATAAAACAAAAACTGATAAATTAACCAAAAAGGAGAAGGAAGAAATACAAAATAAGCATCTAAATGCTTGGAAAAATTTTATTAATCTAATAATCAAAAAGTTGTTAGTTCGAGAAAATAAAAAATTAGTTATTTTTCTTTGGGGTGAAAAAGCAAAAATTTCTTTTCATAATGCAATATACAATGATAAAGATGAAATAAATATTATAAACAATATTAAAGGAAATAATATGCTCGTATTATCGACAAGTCATCCTTCGAATAATGGTAATGCTGTAAAAAAGGGGTTTTGTTACGAAATCAAAAATCATTTAGAAGTATGCAATTTATTTTTAGATGAAAGTGTAAATTGGCAAGAATTATTAGATATATACAAACAATAATCTGAAAGTTCCTATCTCCCAACCAAAAGGAAGGGCAGACTAATAAACAACAAAATAAGGATTAAGCAAAAGGTCGGATAAATAATCCGACCTTAGATTTATAACTTTTTTACTTTTACATAATGCCAATATATAGATAAGCTACAAAAAATTCCTTATGTCAGTATAATCTACACCAATCATATCAGAATTGGTAACAGCCTCAGATATGCCTTGAATACCTTTGCATAAGGCTTTGTCAATAGTATCAAAAGCCGGTTCTGTATCAGAGTGATTTTTTGCTTCTTCAAATAACTTATCATTAGGAATAATAAGAATTGCATCAATACATTCTCTAAGTTTCTCCAAACCTTGTTCCGCTTGTGCCTGTCTTTTTCGACCTTCCCAAGAAAAAGGCTTTGTAACTAATGCTATTGTGAATATACCCATATCTTTTGCAAATTTAGCAATAACAGGTGCTGCTCCTGTACCGGTTCCCCCTCCAAAGCATGCAGTAATTAATACAATATCTGCACCATTAAGAGCGACTTTTATATCCTGTTCAGATTCTTTGGCTGCTTCTTCTCCAAGTGAAAGGTCTCCACCTGCTCCGAGTCCTTTTGTAGTTTTTTTACCTAGCAAAATCCTATTCTCGGTATGTCCCATTTTGAGCATCTGTTTATCTGTATTTAGCACCCAAATTTCAGCACCTGTCATACCGTTTTTAATCATTCGGTTGATAATATTTGTCGCACCACCGCCAACTCCGAAGATTTTAATTTTTCTCTTTTTTACCATATCGTTACTCCTTTTTTCTATATCAACTTTTTAAATTCAAATTCATTATTATTATTTTCAGCCAAGATATAGCCGTTACCAATATTGAAAACATCGTTGCACATTTTAGCGTGGTACAGGATTTCACCTTGTGTGTTAATTACATCAGCCCCTTTTTTATAGTCATAGTAATTTGCAACGGCTAAACCTCCGTGAAATCTTAAAGAATGTTCACTATACCTGAAAGGTACAACGACTTTGCCTTGTTCATTTATATATCCGCAATGTTTTCTATCTTCACCCGCCAAACATAAACCATTCTCAGGATATGGACTTATACAATAATATTCTTTTGTTAATTCCCTGTTGGCATAACTCAAAAGCACATATTTACTGTTTTGTTTTTGTGCACAAATTGTATTGTGGTATGGCTCCAATTGTTTGTATTCACAGGGAATTATTAATTCGTTTTCATAGCTGAACAACCCTTTTAATTCGTCTTTTTTGACGGTTAAATACGGCAGCCCGTTGCCGTACATTTCTATTTCATCATAGATAAACGGTACAATTACATTGCCGTTTATATCAATTAACCCCCATTTATGATTGAGTTTTGCCCCAATATACCTGCCTGTGCCAAGTAATAACCAGTCATATTTAAACGGTAATACGACATTATTCTTCAAATCAATTATGCTCCACTTTTCTCCTTTAGCAACAGTTGCGAGCAATCTGCCGTTATGGTTCACAAAAAAGCTGCTACTGTTGTATTTAACAGGGTTTTCTTCATCACAGCAAAAGTCGGGCATATCGTATTCAAAAGGAATAACAATTTCATTGTTTTTATTTATAAACCCCCATTTGCCGTTTTGTTTTACGCAGGCAAAACCGTTTTCAAATGCACAATGGTCATCATATTGAGGTTTTATAAAATCAACTCCATTTGCATCAATAAACCCCCAAAGTCCGTTTTTCTTAATTGCAAAAGTACCGTCTTGAATTCCATATTCAATCCATTCAATTTCATGTAAAACATCATAACTTAGGTCAGGATTAACCCGTACTATTAAATCTTTTCCATCCCAATTATTGTCTGGCAAGGATTCATTTATTTCAAATAAGGTTTCGTTTTGCTCACACAATTGCTCTGCTCTCATCACTCCTGTACTTGCAAAATGAGCTTTGACTTCAAAATCATTATTCAGGAAAAAATATTCGTGATAATATTTTGAGCCACGCTTTTCGTGGTCACAAAATATACTTATCAGCCCATTGATATTACTTGCCATTTCAACATTTTTAAATTTCGTCTTTTTCATATATCATTTTCCTCATTAATTTTTGTATTAAAAATTGGCAGATTTGAATTACTTAGTTTATTTTGCATTTTTTCGTTGATTTTTTCGCTAAATACATAATAAAATATCATTTCCCAAGTTTTTACGTCTTTTGCTAATATCATTTCACGATTAAAAAAAGAAGGTATTTTAAAAATTTTTTTATCTACTATTACAGATTCAAAATCGTCAGAAATACGAAATTGTTTTGTAAAAATAGGTTGGGAATCATCACTTTGAACTGTTTCAATAATAGAAATTTGCTCATATTTTTCAATTTCAATTCCCATATCATCTTCTAGTGCCACTACTTTTTTTTGCATTGTTTTTTCAACAACATAAGCAAAGACATCGACAAGATTATTGATAAAATCAATATTGAGTTTTGTTTTAACAACATTTTTAGATTTCATCTTTGTCATTTACTTTTTCCTTTCCGGTATAATCTTGCCCATCAACGAGGGTGCTTATTTCAAACTTTTCCCCTGTTGCTAAATTTTTCACAGTTAAAAATTTGTATATGTTGTAAAAATCCTCATCAAAAATCAATTCATATTCACAATCATCAGGTGCATTTTTTATAAATTTGTATAATCTTTGCACATCCTGTTTGGTTATTTTGATTTTATTGACAAGGGTGTAAACTTCTTTGTTATCGTCAGCTTTTTCATACGTGTAGTAGGGAATTTCATCTTGTGAAAACACTTCAACTTTTTTCATATTTGCAACATCTATCAGTTCCCATTTGTCTTTTACTCCGTACTTTTTACAAAGGGAGCCGATTCTTGGGTCGTTTGTGTATATTTGTATTCCGAATTTTTCTTTTATTTTTTTCGAATTTAATCCCATTTTTAACCCGCATAAAATTTTAAATTCATCTTCTGTAAGAAACATAATTTGTCGCTCCTTATTAACTTACAAATTTATTTTAAACTGTTTTTCAGAACTACCCAAACGCTTTCGTGGTTTTGGCTGGGGCACTTAAATTTTCAGGTGACAAATCAGATAATTACAGTCAAGTCGTCATTAATTTGCTTAATTGGAATTAATTCAGGCTTTTCAAGAAAAGCATTTATTTTAGCATTATTAAAACCGCTCGGATGAGTTGGGGTCATATCTTTATTGATGCTAAACGCATAAATCTTGTCCTTAAAATAAGTGTTTATTATTTGACTGTATTTGTTAAAACTGTTGATATTTTTATCAGCACCCCATGCAGCTAAGAAAATTGTATTTTCTTTATCACAATGTTTTAAAAACCCATTAACAAACATTTCGTTATATCTTTGCTTTTGTTTATTCAAGCTCTTTAAAGCAAGTTCTTTTTTACTGTTTATAATAGGGATAGTGTTTAATACTATAACAGACATAATGCCGAGTGCTTTTGCAATCTTCATAACATTAAGTATGGTATCGTCTATATTTGAATTATCATTCTCACAAGGAAATGTTTCCGAAGGATTCATTAAAAGTGTAATCAATGTTTTATCATTATCAATACCACAATGATTAAGTTCCAAACAATAGCGATTATCGTTTACATCAGGATTTGGGGAATCGTAAATTCCGAACCCCCATATATTATTTTCATTTCCGACAATATTTTTGTCCTTTACAATAGCTCGCCAATAAACTTTTTCACGAATAAAGGTTGTTGTCATATCCAGTAATTCTTTTACACTCATATTTATCTCCTTTCAAGTTTAGTATAAATTCCGACTCCGTGATGTTAGGTCGTAAAAGCGTATTTACACCTAATGCACGAACTAATAAGCCTACCATACAACAACTTAAAATTTTTACAAATCGTTTTCGTAGTTTTGGCTGGGGCACAATGACTTTCAGAGTTCAAATTGCCAAAAGCAAATAATAGTAACAAAAAAATCACCCTCAAAAGAGGTGATTTTTGAATTTTTATATTTAATTTTAATTTTATTTTACAGCATTTTACCCCAACCGAATAATGGTTCAGGTACATAATTTTCAACCTGTTTTTTAAATATTTTACTCGGGATAAATACAGGGATAGTAGTTTCAGGCAGCCGAATAACCTTGTTTTCATTGATAATTCTTGCCGTTCTTGATGCACGATACTGAAGTTTAAACACCCCAAACCCCTGCAAAGTAACCTTTTCGCCTTTTGAAACAGTTTTTTCAACAGTTTCTATAAATGCAGCTAGCACCTTTTTAGCATCAACTTGCGTAACTCTCGCTTTTTTTGATAGTTCTTGCACAAATTCTTCTTTGTTCATATTATTCATTATACAAAACTACCGAAAATGTGCAATATTATTCATAACATTAACTATGTCCGGATTTGTCACAGTTAATTTTTATAATAGAATTATAAATTTATTGAAATTAAACAAAATAAAAACAAAATATTATGATAAAATTAAAACATAGGAGGGCATACATGTTTATTACACCAGAAAATTGGACATATGAAAGACTAAAAAACGATATAGAAAAAGGATTATTAAAAATTCCTCAATTCCAAAGGGATTTTGTTTGGAGCAAAGAAAAGTCTGCAAAATTGATAGATAGTATACTAAAAAATTATCCAATAAACTCATATATAGTGTGGAAAACCAAAGAGGGTTTAAGAAGTGTCAGGAATATTGGTAATATCTGCTTTCCTGAAACCCCTAAAGGTGATTTTACGCACTACGTTTTAGATGGACAACAAAGAATAACATCCATTTATGCAGCGTTAAATGGCGTAAAATTAACTAGGTCAGATGGCAAGGAAGAAGATTATTCAGAAATATACATAGATTTGACAGCCAATGATGAAGATGATGAGGTTGTTATCCTTGAAACATCTGATAAAGAAGAACACACCTATATATCCTTATGCGATTTGATGAAAGGAAATATTGTAGATATTGTAAAAAAATATAATAGACCAGATAATGATGTAATTACTAAAATTCAAAAATATAGAGATGCTATAAATAATTACCCATTTTCATCAATCACATTAACAGAAACAACTATTGATGAGGCGACAGAAATATTTACCCGTTTAAATGTTGGGGGTAAAAAATTAACTGTTTTTGAAATTATGGTTGCAAAAACATTTGATAACACATCTGGCTTTGATTTATCAGATAAATATGACAACTTAATAAAAACACTTGAAAATGTTAATTATGAAACAATTCCTAATTCGACTCTTTTACAATCAATTTCTGTATGTCTTGTAGGTGAGTGTACAAAAAAAGTCATCTTAAATCTGAACAAAAGTGATTTTATAAAAATATATGCAGATGTAGAGAATGCATTATTAACAACCATCGATTATTTTAAGACAAAATATAGAATCCCCGTATCTGCATTATTGCCATATGATGCTTTAATCGTTCCATTTACATATTTCTTCTACAAATCAAAGCAAGTAAAGCCTTCAAATATACAGGCTCAATTTTTAGAAGATTATTTTTGGCGGGTTGTAATTTCATCAAGATTTTATTCATCTTTGGAACAAAGAATTGGTCAAGATATAAAGAGAATGGATGAGATATTAAAAGAAAAACGTCCTGAATATGATGAGATTATTGATATTCAAAAGGAAACAATTATACACGAGGGAGAATTTACAACATCAAAAGGGTATATTAAGGGGCTTTTATGCTTATTAGCATATTTCCAACCGAAGTCATTTAAAGATGATTCCCTCGTAAATATTGATAATTCTTGGTTAAAACAGGCTAATAGTAAAAATTATCACCATTTCTTCCCAAAGGCATATTTAAAGAAATATCGACCGGATTTGCCTTATAACAGAATAAACCATATAGCAAATATAACAATCGTTGATGGTTTTATCAACAAATGGGAAATAAGAGACAAAGCTCCAAGTAAGTATATGTCAAAATACATACAAGAGAATAGTAATATCAACGAAACTATGAAATCACATTTGATAGATATAGAAAAATCAAATTTATTGAACGATGATTATGATGCATTTTTCAATAATCGTATATCCAATATCGCAAATGCCTTAAAGAAGAGAATTATGTTAACTTCTGTTGATAGATATGACAACTAAGAAAATAGCTAATTAATTGAAAGTCAATTTATAGTTATCAATGATATGTTTTCATAGTAACATTTTTGTATTAAAATGATTTTAAAGAAGCTAGGGGAGCAAGAGTGTTATTTAACAAAAGATTATTACAAACACATTTGAATAATTTTGATTATCCGAGTGATTTGAATTATGAGAGAGTTCAACATACAATCTCTCTTTGGCAGAGTTCTGTCAAAAATGGTAATTACGACAAAACTAAAGAAACTCAGGTTCAATCAAAATTTTTAACAAAGTTCTTTAATGAAATTCTTGGCTATCGTGAAATGCAGGATAATCCGGATGAATGGCAACTTGATAATGAAGTAAAAACAGAAATAGACAAAACAAGAGCAGACGGGGCTTTGGGATATTTCACAAAAGAACATCATAACGATATTACTCGTGCTGTTATTGAATTGAAAGATGCAAATACTCCGTTAGATAAAAAACAATCAAGTCGTAAGGACTATGATTCTCCTGTTAGCCAAGCATTTAGTTATTCATCAAAATTTGACCGTTGCGATTGGATTATTGTTTCAAATTTTAAAGAAATCAGACTTTATAATAAAGAACGTGGACAGGGGTATTATGAATCATTTGAAGTTCTAAATTTGAATGATGAAAAAGAATTTAAGCGTTTCTATTTCTGCTTATGTAAGCAAAATTTGTTGGATAAAAACAGAAATTCCTTGCTCGATAATTTGGTAAAAGATACAAGCAAAAATGAAGAAGAAATCTCAAAAGACTTCTATAAAGATTTTAAAGCATTGAGAAAGTCTTTATTTGAACATATATGCGAAAATAATCCTAATGTTGATAAAAAATGCTTGTTAGAAAAAACACAAAAATTACTTGATAGACTTGTTTTTGTGATGTTCTGCGAGGATTCAACTATTGGACTTTTACCACCGTTTACATTGAAAAACTATTGTGAAACAGGCAAAAATTTACCAATTCCCTCTGATACAAAAATTTGGGAAATTATAAAAGGTTTGTTTCAATCCATTGATAAAGGCAATTCAGATATAAATCCACCGATAAACAAATATAATGGCGGTTTGTTTGCACCTGATGAAATTTTGGATAATTTAAAAATAAAAGATTCTGCTTGGTCTGATGTTATCAAACTTGCAGGTTATGACTTTGAGAGTGATTTGAATGTTAATATTTTAGGTCATATTTTTGAACAATCATTGAACGATTTGGAACAAATAAAAGCAGAAATAGACGGAATTGAACAAGACAATAAAAAGTCTAAACGTAAGAAAGACGGTATTTTTTACACTCCCGAATACATTACTCGCTATATTGTTGAACAAACTATCGGCAAATATTTAGAAGAAAATCCCGATAAATTAGAAACAATAAAAATTCTTGACCCTGCCTGTGGTTCGGGTGCATTTCTGAATCAGGCACATTCTTTTTTACAACAACAATATAAAATCCGTACAGAAGAAAGAATCAATGCAACAAGATTAAATAATCGTGCGAAAGGTCAAGAAGTTACTGCATTAAATCTATTTGAGCACTCAAATATTGCGGATACAAACAGGTCTATTTTATTGAATAACCTTTATGGTGTTGATTTAAACTCTGAATCAACAGAGATAACAAAACTTGCTCTTTGGCTAAAAACAGCACAAAAAGACCAACCTCTGCAAAACCTTGATAAAAACATAAAATGCGGTAATTCACTAATAGATGATGAAACAATTGCTGGCGATAAAGCATTTAATTGGAATGAAGAATTTAAAGACACAATGGCAAGCGGTGGTTTTGATGTAATTATAGGTAATCCCCCGTATGGTGCTGAATTAGACGAACAAGCAAAAAACTATATTTATAGAAACTATAATTCCGTTGAATATCAAATCGACACATATGTTGTTTTTATAGAAAGAGCATTAAAACTGCTAAAAGAAGGTGGTAAATTATCATTTATTGTTCCTTCTACTTGGTTAAATATGCATTATTTCTCCAAATTGAGAAATTTAATAATTTCAGGCACAAAACTAGAACAAGTTATATTGTATAGATATCAGGTATTTGATGATGTAACGGCTGAAACTTGTATTTTTGTATGTTCTAAAACCAATAATAAAGATAATAAAGTAAGAATATCTTATATTAATAATTTAGAAAAAAATAATAACATTGAATTTGATAATATATTACAGGATTATTGGAAAGATAATTGTGAAAATGGTTTTAATGTTTTTTATAATCAAGAAAAAATAAATATTATCAATTTAGTATATGGCAAATCAAAAGTTTTAGATGATATTGCCTCTATAACTGTTGGTATTAAACCATATCAAACTAATAAAGGAACCCCGAAACAGACGAAACAAGATGTTGAAAATCGTGTGTATGATTCAGATACACAAGTTGATGATTTATATCAGCCGTATATTGTCGGAACAAATATTAACAAATACCATATTACAAAACCCATCGGGAAATATCTAAAATACGGGGATTGGTTAGCAGAACCAAGAAAATCTCTAAATTTTAAAACAGAAAAAATTGTAATACGACAAACCTCCGATAAAATAATTGCGGCAATTGATTACAATGGGTATTATGATTTAAATAATGTACACAATTTATTGTTAAAGAATAATAATATTAACCTAAAATACCTATTAACTTTGCTAAATTCGAAAATTGTTGATTTCGCATATAAGTTTTTAGTACCAGAAGCAGGACGTGTATTTGCGGAAGTAAAGGCTGTAAATCTAGCCAAATTGCCAATTGCAAATGCTACGCAAGAACAACAACAAAATCTTGCACAAAAAGCCGATAAAATGATTGAGTTAAATAAACAGTTGCATGAGGGAATTAATTCTGCACTAGAACTTATAAAATCTGAATATCAGCCAAAGAAAATTTCTCAAAATTTAGAAAAATTCTATACTCTCGGTATTCATCCATTCTTGGAAGAACTTGAAAAACAAAAAGTAAAATTATCTTTGAAACAAAAAGAAGAACTAATTGAGTGGTATCAAGATAAATACAAAGTACTAAATGATATTCAAAAACAAATTGAGGCTCTTGACCAACAAATCGACCAAGAAGTCTATAAACTCTACAACCTAACAGATGAAGAAATAAAAATGATTGAGGAAAGCTAATGGAAAACATTGAAGGAAAATATTTTATTGATGAAGACAAATACAATTGCCCTTTTTGTAAAACTCGTAATGTTAAATACGTTGTATTGGGAATTGCGAAATTTAACGAAAAAAAAGATAAATATATGTATGCTGTATTTGTAGAGTGTTCAAATTGCCATAATGTATCTATGCATTTAATCAAAAAGGAAGATTATAAATCATTCGAATTTTATGGTGCCAATTCATTGATACAAAAATGTAATTTTTATATATTGAACAATGGTACAAAAGAATTAACAACACATACGGAGAATTACTATAATTACCGTGTTGATGATATTTTGCATAAATATTATGATACAGATGACGATAAATTACCAACTTGTGAAGATGAAAATATTATTTTAAGTATTCCTACATCATTTTTTACAATAGATGATAGAATCCCAAGAAAATTCAGAGATTTGATTGATGAAGCTGAAAAATGTATTCAGAATAATTGTTTGACAGGTGCATCAGCTTGCATTAGAAAAACTATTTATGAATTTCTTTTACAAGAAAATGCAACAGGGAATAATTATGATGAGAAAATAAAATCCTTAAAAGGTAAATATAAAACGCTTGATGATAGTTACATTGATATGATATCAGGAATTCAAGGCATAATGTGCGATCAAGTTCATGAATCTACAATATACGAAAACTTTACATCACAACAAGCTAAAGGTTATATTGAGATATTAAAAGAAATATTTAATCATTTTTATGTTTTACCACAAGAAGCAAATGCCAAAAAATCAAAAATAGATGCACTTGTAGGTATGATTCAAAAACAAAAATAATTATTTCTCATCAAAATCTATGTAAGAATACAGCATTTAATATCGTGCCTAACATTCAATAAACTCAACACTTCTACTTTTTCGCCCCCAATTTCGCCCCCTTTTGGGTAAAAATTAGTCAAATTTCTATAATAAAAAATCCCCACAAACGCATTAAAAAAGAGCCATTTGAGGCTCTTTTATTAAATGGAGCGGGAGACGAGGCTCGAACTCGCGACATCTTCCTTGGCAAGGAAGCATTCTACCACTGAATTACCCCCGCATATTTGCGATACC
>OCVV012857309.1_pt1 | contig 14612 bp, 9 predicted proteins | sample 1539721 | NCBI WGS metagenome assembly OCVV01 (sample SAMN02144230, study PRJEB22623) | gut metagenome | biome: sheep rumen | host: Ovis aries | place: New Zealand
AGAGATTCGAGCAAACATAAGCTCCTGCTCTTTTACATTCTTTATGCTAGCCAGATCTAAATTGGTCGTAACAATCAGAGGCTTTCCAGACGTCCATCTTCGATTAATCACGTTGCCAATATTCTGCAATGCAAACTCGGAATCCTGTTCCGCTCCTAAATCATCGATAATTAGAAGTGCATATGAATCCAACGACTTCACATATTCCTCTGCATCGAATTTCGAGATGTTGGAGATTCTAGCAAAGTCTGTCATAAGAACTTTCTTCTCCTGCTCTAATAAAGCATTTGCTATGGCAGCCGCCATATATGTCTTTCCTGAGCCAAGATTCCCCCATAGGAGTAATCCGATATGCTCCTGCCTAACCCTCTCCCAGTTCTCTACATAACGCTTCGCCATCCACATCTGAGGTACGGTGCCATCATCATTTTCAAAGGTCCAATCCCACATCCGACGATCTGTAAAGCAAATCCCTTTATTTCTCTCTACAAGTTCCATATGCTCTCGCATGGCATGTTCCTCACGCTCCCTTTTGATTTTCTCTTCACGACATTTACAAGTGCTTGGACGTTTATCAGATTTAAAAAACTCGTTGTATTCAGGAAGCCTTACCTCCAAGGGACCACCACAAAGGGAACAATGTAATAAGCCATCTTCTGCAATATAGCTATCCGGTATATTTTCTCTATTCCAAAATGCATTCATCATTAAAATGTGTCCTCCCCATATTTATAAGATGTTATTGTTTCTTGTTTATTATTGTTATTAGTGGCAAGTTTTCCGCCCCATGTAGAGACAGTTTTCTTGCCCTTATACGGTCGGTTTTCCGTACCTACTACAGGTGATTTTCCGACTATACTTGAGGAAGGGACTTTGACATAAATCATATTTGCTCGCCCCTTTATCATCCTCTTCTTCTCAATCAATCCAGCATCTACAAGTTCCCTCATGTTTGCCTTTATCGTGGTAAGACTCTTACCCATTTCTTCAGCCAAATCCTCAAGCTTATAGTTGATATAAACTTTTCCGGACTCATCCACTTTTCCATTTGTAATGGATAAATTGGAACGATTTAGAAGCTTAGAATATAGAATTGTGGCAGTGCTGCTAAGCTCACCTCCGTGAAGATCATTTGGAATCACAGAATAGTTGGTAAGCTTCGTATTACGCGATAAAAACTGTAATTCCTCCATTAATCTTCACCTCCAAATTTCTTCTGTATTTCCTTCAGCTCATCCGAAACTCGAAAGATATCAATCTCCATCTTCTGATATTCTTTTATTGGCATCAGCCCAAGTTTCATCTGGAAGAAGATTTTCGCACGCTCCATAAATGACAGTCCCTTTTCCATGAAATCTCGCTGTTCCAACTGCTGAAGTCTCTTATCGCAGTCAGCCGCAAGCGCCATAACTTTTTCACTAATACCAGCAATAACCTTCGCAGAATCTTTGCGAAGCTCCAGATTTTCTTTATATGCTCTTGCTTCTTGTTTCTGGCTAAGTTCTTTAAGTTGGTAATAGTTATCCATCCAATCTGATGTTTCCTCTTTCTGGAAATCATAAAGGACTTCCAATTCTTCCATCTCCTGCCCTCGATAATCAATCTTCGAAAAATGTATCACCGAATCTATAGAAGCCTCTAGAATATTTAGTTTTTCCAAATCTATGAAGTACCTTTTTCCATCGCTGCTAATCTTTATCAAACTGTCTCTGGCATATCGAAAAGCACTCATCTTAGCTCTAGCAGTTGACTCCGGTTTTTCGCACTCATCCATTAAATATTTCTTTGCCCTATCGAAGCTGTACTCTCCGTCTCCTGCTAAGCAATATAATTCCCAATGATTTCCAAGATGCTTTAATGTTTCTGCAATATTCATTAATTAAACCTCCTGTTCTTTCCACTCATAATTCATTTGGTTCAGTAAGTGACTCATTACTAGAAAAATGAAGAATTCTTTTCAAAGCTTCTCTTAAATCCTTCACATTACATTTGGGGTGGTTTTCCGCCCATTACTAAATCAAATGCAAAATTTCTCAAATTTTTCTCTCAACATACATTTAGGTTGAAAAATCACCCATTACTAAACCGAGATAATTTTTTCTTTATCCATTCATCTACTATTGGGACCGAGTCAGAACCGATTACTAAAAAATTCTTATTTCCAACCGTTCAAAATACATATGGGACACATATGATCTGAATCTGCAGAAATTTTGCGCAAAAAAATAAGACAGGATTTCTCCTGTCTTACATCACTTCTGGTCCAGTGGACCAAAAACTTACTGAAGCGATTCTATTAAATCGTATATTTCTTTTACTGTTTCTGCATACAATGATCTTGATTTCTTATGAGAATCAGTATTGATATTTTTCTTATATAGATATAATTCACGTACCTCATTCCACATATTATTCTGTTGAATTTTATATACCATGTCTTCTAACAGAAAAGGTGAAGGTTGCTCAGTCCACGCATATGATCTGTGCTTTTTATTAAATCTAATATATTCCTGTCTAAGACAATCGTCTTCTTCGTAATTATTTACAATAGCAATATCGCAGCTATATTCAATCTTTGATTTAACCGTATTAACCTTTTTGAGTGTAATCACCCTTGTTCCTTGGATAACCTTAAATCCTTTCTTGGATGCTATACTTTGCAATCCGCCAAAAATCTTCTTATATATTTCATCAGAACCATACTCATCAGAAGTTTCATTCATTTCAAGATTTACATCAAAGTCAAACCCCTTATTTGTCTTTGGATCAAATGTAATCATATTACGTGAGCTACTCCCTATAAAATGTTTTTGAAATGTAAATTCACTTCGCAATCGGTTTTGAAGCCCTATAAGTATTTGCTCAAACTCTTCTCGATATGGGCGTGCCTCGTTCCTTGACACATATTCATAGTGTTTCATAATGTATTTCTCCTTTCACGCCCAATCCATCCCATTCAGCTTTCCACTAAATCATTTAAAAATACTCCTGTGATAATAAGATGTCAATAATTCCAATGTATTTTCTATCAAAAATAAAAATATATTAAACGCACATACATATGATACTCACTGGTCAAAGTATCTTACGATTTAGCTTTTCTAAAAACAAAGCCCCTATTCCAATTCTGATAAATCACGATACTTCGCACAGTCCGAATCCCCTGTAAAATCAATATTCCGCAGCAATTCAACGACCTTGACCACCACTTGGCGACCACTCGTTGGACCACTTCATTTCATAATGTTCACAAAACAGCCCTTCACGGATATCCCGAACGAACCTTCGCAACTTTAGATTCCCTATAAATACTGCATTCTGTAGAAAAACTGCGAATTGCCAACAATGTGCGGATATTCCGTTACTTCACTTAAAAAGTAAGTAGCAGGATACGCATAAAGTTACAACCCAAAATCTCCACATTATGCATTCCACACTTCCTATGTCGTGTGCGTTAGGCTAAGCCTAAAACCTTAATTGCTACTGGCGTATCCTAGAAAAATGACAAAAAGAAACTTCTGGTCCAATGGCCCAGAAGTTAACAATTACTGCTATTACTAATTATAAAACAACAAATTCTTTAACAAAATTATCTCCAATTGAAATCTTTGAACATCCACAACCTAATTCATTTGATATTTTTCTCATTTCATCAAAGTCTTTACTATTCATTTTATTTCCACAGTAGATATGCGAAGGCTTTACAGGAATCTTAACATTCTTTCCTGATAGCATAAAATCATCATCAAATGTAATATATCTCCATTCCCTTTCAAATTCCCATGATTCATCTTTTATAATATTTCCAATACAATGTAACCAATAAAAGGCATCCGTCTTATCAGCTATAATTTTTTCAGGTTTAAATACTGTTTTTATAGTATTAGTTAAATCAAATTTTCTTTCCAAGTAAACCACAGGCTTTAGAGCCTGTTGAAACTCATCATCTTCTGTAAGATTAGAAAAATCATATTCTACACAAAAGCCTTGATATTTATCTGCATAATAATACCACATCGGAAAATTATTTATATCTTCTGTAAAACAACCAACAAAACAATTTTCAAACCAAAAAAGAATTTGTTTTTCAATTTCATCAAGATATTTATCTACAGTTACATCATATTGCTTTAAATCAAACGTTTTCAGTAACTCATCTCGGTTCCAGTAGTAGCCTTTTGCATCGTATGGATCATCAAATCCTTTTATATGAGATACATATAATTGATTATTCCTTAATGTTTTTATTCTATTATCAGCAACTCTTTCAAATCGATATAGCTTTTTCGGAATATTGTCTCTTTTTATTTTATTTGCTTCAGACAACTTTCCATCGTGTAAGCATCCAATATAATCACCCTTCCACTTTTCGCTTGTCATTTTTCCATCTATCTCCAATTATTTCTTTTATTTAAGTGATTCATAATATGTTTTTATCTTCTTAGCCATCAACTTTCTTCTTTGCTCTAAAAATTGAAGATAGTCATCTACTGTCATATTCTCAAACCCTTCTGGAATACAATTCATTTCAAGATTCTTCTTCAATTCCTCTTTGTCTGTAATCCCTCCATAAATACCCTCTCCGGTTTCAAGTTGATTCATTACCACAGACATATATTCCTTTGGAGCATCATCACTGATTTTAATATTTATCTCAGTTTGCAAATATGTATAATTAGCTATCTGGTTATACATACTTTTATTTGTAACACCATTTTTCATCAAGTACTTCTTCGGGAACAAATGATGAATATCTCCACGTTCCTCTAGCATTGTTTTCACTTCAATTTGCTCAGATAAAAAGCCTTTATCGTGTGCATTTACCTGTGCCATAAGGAAAACATTATAATAAGGACTACTTGCAACGGACGTATTTAAATGATCCACTAATGCATGATCCCAAAACGCATCTGACAAAGCGCCTGCTTCAAATTGCTCCAAATACTCAATTGGATTCTCATATGACATAAATCGCTTAATATCATAATCAAACGACGATTCCGGAGATCCGGAATATCTTCCGGTAAGCATTGTCGCAACAATCCATCTGCGTACGGTTTTTTCTATAATATTTGAATCTATTCCACGGTTTCTTAATCCAATAAATAACGTGTATCCAAAGTTAAGTACATTCTGTGATCTAACAAGTGATGCCTTTTCAATTCCAATTGATTTTAGAATCATCAAGTAACGCTTGAAATTTGTCTCATTTACCACCGAAAGAACAGCATCATGTAAATCTTTAAATGATGCCTCCGCTATTTCATCCTTGTATTCACGAGTTTCAAAATCACGTCCCGATAATAGTGCCACTAAATCAGACAGACGACCCCTGACAAATTTATAGGTAAAAGCGACTCGAAGCACGTCCGTATAATCAGGAACATATATATCCTCATTTTCTTTTACAACCCATTTTATTTTGTCAAACTCAGGTGATGACGAAAACTCAACATCATTATATTTAATTAGTTCATAATCAGCAGGCGACTGCATAAAATGGCAGAAATAATCTATAATCTTTCTCGTAATGTTTCCACCATAAATCTCATTACTTGAAATCTTACTCATAGCAAAATCAGCCTGAGATAAGACAACTCCTTTTGAATTTATTCGAATGAAGATATCTGTAACTTGTTCAATATCTAATTCATGAGAAAGATTAATTACTCCAAGATTATTATTTTCTATGCTTTTAAGATTCGTAATTATCCTTGATACTTTAGATTTATCTTCATTTGAAGCAAGTCCATTTTTATCGCAGTATTCCATTACAAAGCTGAAAACATCAAATGATGGGTTAAATATCTCTGATATATCACTTATGTACTTTACATCATTAGTTGTCGCTGGTGTTGCAACATCAAACTTCTCTTCAAGAGGATTAAACGCAATCTTAATACGTTTCTTTTTATAATCAGAATCCACAACTTCCTGCCCTACAATAGCAGCCGTTAAAGCTGTAATTCTTTGCTGCCCATCAATAAGAACCTTCTTTCCTATCGACATTGTGCCATCTTTAAGCTTTACATCTGGATTCTGCCAAACAATAATATATCCAACTGGATAATTCTGGTACAAAGAATCAATAAGATCTCTTACTTTTGTGCTATCCCATACAAATGGTCTTTGTATCTCTGGGATTGCTATTTCACCATTTTTAATACTTGCCAACAATGAACTTACCGCAATATTATTCACGTCATACTTTGCCATTTTATTTTCCCCTTATGCCACTTCTTTATATCTCATATACACATACTCATAAATCTTCTGCCTATATTCAGATATACGTATTTCATCATAACTCTCTGGAAGTTCCATCCAAAGAGTATCTCTTATAAGATTATCAATCTCTGCCTTTGTTTCCTGCTTATCTGTCCAATGATCCAATTCAGCAATTCTGCCTTTAATCTTCTCAAGCAAATCTACAGCAACCTTTTTAATAGCTTTGATATCTTCCTTTGAAAGATTCTCATTAAACAACAAATCATACAAAGACAGTTCTTCATCACTTGAAAATCCCTCACGGACATAACGCTGTTCTTCCTCGTTCATAGAATTTGCTAAGTCCATTAAATCCATGAACGTCTTCTCTATATTTGCTCTGTCCTGCTCCTGATTATACTCTTCGATAATCTTTTGATATCTTTCATAATAATCTACACGTGAAGGATTTTCTTTCAACATTGCATCGATTCGAACTTGGATAAGTTCATCCAAATCTTTTAATACAAGATTCTTTTGTTTAACTTTTGCAAATTCCCTACGTAACAAATCAAAGTCAATTTTTGAAATGTCAAAACGTTTTGCCTGCTTGTCAGCTCCAACATGCGAATCAACTTGGATATAATCACTTAAAATTCCATTAATCTGGACCATCAAATCAACGGTATCCACATGCTTCTTCTTTTTCTTAAGCTCGTCAAAAATAGCAATTATCGCATCCTTGCGTTCACGGTCAGCTTGCGATATATCATCTCTATCCAAATACTTCATCATACGTGTAAGTTCAGTAGCATAAGTCGCAAGACGTTTTACTGACTCCTTACTGTCAGATACAGCGTTTGCCGCCGTTTGTAACATACCAAGTTTTGTAAAGTCTTTAGCATATATCAAATCATTTAACTCGAAATCCTTTTCTTCCAAAAACTCTTCAGCAGAAGATATCGCTTCAAGCACTCGTGTAATAAGTTCCGCCTTGTCTACTGTAGGATCAGTGTTTCTTCCGCCTGTATTTGCAGTATAATCTGCAAGAGCTTTTCTTAACGCTTTAACAATACCAATATAATCTATTATCAAGCCATTGCTTTTTCCTTCATTCACACGATTAGCACGAGCTATAGTCTGCATCAGGGTATGTGCTTTTAGTGGCTTATCTAAATACAAGCAAGATAAGCATTTAACATCAAAACCGGTAAGCCACATTGCGCAAACAAAAACCACACGTAATGGATTATCAGAATCTTTAAATTCCTTATCCAACTCACGCTTTTCCATCTTCGCTCTATGAACCTTAATATCTAAGTCCCATTTTTTGAATGTCTGGATTTCGTTTTGTTCCTGTGAAATCACAACCGCCATCTCGGTTTCTTTCATCCACTTAATCTTTCGATCCAGTTCAAGTACTTCCTGCTGTGATGCAGACTTTCTTTCTTCCTCAAGTCTTTTTATTTCATCCTTCCAGTATTCTTGAACAAAGTTATACATACGCACACATGTAACTTTATTAAGGCATACAAACATCGCTTTTCCGCTCGTCCAAAGATCTGTATAATGCTGTACAAAATCCTTTGCAACGGAACGAAGTCTAGGCTCAGCAGTTAAAAGATGAATTTCTTTTTCAAATTCATGCTCTAGTTTTTCCTGTTGTTCGGCGTCTAAGTCTGCTGCTTCTATCGCATCCAATATTTCATCTGTAATCTCAGGATTATGGATATCAAGAATCTTCTCACCACGATTTTCATAATACAACGGAACTGTTGCCTTATCTTCTACAGCTCGCTTAAAATCATATATTGATATATAGCCACCAAATGTACGCTCAGTAATATTGTCACTTGATAACAATGGTGTACCTGTAAATCCAATTCTAGAAGCTGTAGGTAGTAATCCAACCATATTATCCGCAAATATACCATACTGACTTCTATGCGCCTCATCAGACATGATTATAATGTCATGGTCAGGATAGATAGGTTCTGTAGGCTTTTTATTAAACTTCTGAATAAGAGTGAAAATAAAGCTTGGATTGCCCTTTAATTTTTGTATTAAGTCATCTCCACTAGTGGCTGTAAATTGTGACGCTTTTGATTTTCCTAAAAGACCACAATTTTCAAATGTATCACTAATCTGAGTATTTAATTCTTCACGGTCTGTCAAAATAACAATCGTAGGCGAACCGGTAAACTTCCTACGTATTTTCTGTGATAAGAAAAGCATAGAATAACTCTTTCCAGAACCTTGTGTATGCCAGAAAACGCCAAGCTTACCGTCATTAAGTTTACGCGCTTCATAAGCCTTAACGGCTTCATTAACTCCCAAATACTGATGATTCCTTGCAAGAATCTTAATAGTCTTTCCACCAGAATGATCATAGAGGATAAAATTCTCCAACAGATCAAGGAAATTGTCCTTCTTACATATACCTCTAAGCATAGTTTCAAGAGCCACGTTTCCTTCGTCGCTCTCATTTAATCTCTTCCATTCATGAAAAAACTCATATTTACTTCCAAGAGTTCCTACCTTTGCTTCCACTCCATTAGAAAGCATAAGAAATGCATTGTAATAAAACAGATGTGGTATTGTATCTAAGTAATCTGTATAGTTGTCTGTATATGCATTTTGAACATCTACAGAATTCTTCTTTAATTCTACAAAAAGAAGCGGAATACCATTTACAAAGCCAACGATATCTGTTCTACGGCGGTACAAATCACCATGTATTTTCATTTCCTTTACTGCTAGGAAATGATTTCGTTCCATATCATCCGGATGCTGGAAGTCAATAACCATGGCTCTCTTTTCTTCCGTCTGCCCATTTGGTTTCTTTTCTGTCACAGGAATTCCATCTCGAATGAGGGAATACTTTTCTTCGTTTATCTGCATTAAAGATGAAGTTGATAGATGTTTTTCAAAAGTGTTCTGAGCTTCTATTACCTGTGCATCTGTAATCCAAGGATTGAGCGTACGAAGTGCTTTCTGAAAATATCGCACTAAAAGAATATCCTTGTAAGAACTTCTTCCAAAAGTTCCATTCTTTCCAAGGACTTCTTGGTTATATGCCATTTCTACTTGCCACCCCAGTTCTTCTTCAAGCAGATGTCCGGCACTTTCCTGAACTAATATGTTTTCTGAATAATCATAGCTCATAAAAATCTGTTTCCCCCTTTCTCATTTTATCTCGTAAACAGAATTCCTCATTTATCTTAATAATGAGAATAATAAACATCTTTAACAGAATCATATAATCATTTTGCTGTCGCTTCTCATCTAAAGAATTTCCATCATGAATATATTTATTTCTCAAGTCTAGACCATTTGAGAATTCCGATTTATTTAACACATAATTAAAATATTCCCATTCTGGTTTCGACAGCAATGTACTTCCCACCATGATTTCTCCGTTTTTAATAAGTCTTCGTATTTCTTCACTTTTTCTGTATTGTAAACACAGCACTCCTTTGTTATATAATTCATATAAAACCCACGAGCGTTCGTAATTCAAGGTCGCCTTATTATCGTTAATAAGTATGGTTTCTCTCTGTCGTAACCATTCAAACTCATCTTGATTATAAACTTCTATCTCATCAGCTTTTAGTACATCTGTCTGAAGTAATTCAAATAGTGTGTTATGCTTATCTTTTGCCTTTTCAGTATACGAAAGCATACTTTGATCTGAAAACAGATCATGCATTTCTCTTTGTAATTCTGAGCTATTAGCATAGGCATATTTATTCTTTATAAAGCTAGGAATATCTTTATAGCGAACAGATCCAGATATCATTTCGTAATACTCACGATCAATCTCACCTTCCTCAACGAAGAGTTTAAACTGCTTCGTTACACCATCCATTATCGTAGCCATACGTTCATATTTGCTAAGCATACTATCAGTTATTGCTGGAATAACACATGCAAAACCTTCTGCTTCAAACTCTTCTTTTAAGTATTCCTCAAAAAACCACTTTATAATTTCTTCGATATGAACATCAAGTCCAGCCAAAACGTTTACATAACCATGCATCTGCGCATTTGCAAGTCCGTTTAGCAATTCAAAAGATTGTCCTCTCTGATACATGCCATTACCATTGGTAGAGAACAAACTCTCAAAGATTCCCTGCTTTAAATTTCCTGCCGTTAATGAGCATCTCATATACGTATCTACATACGCAAAAAGATATATGAAATTGTTCAGGAGTGTTGGATAATCCAAATTCTCCTTAATCCAATTTGAATTATATTTCGCAGTTATTATTCCGTTTTCAAATTTTAAATCCATTTCCGGATTATCCGGAGAAAACGATACACTAACTCCTGTTTCATGTTTTATCATCGGAACTGTATTATCTTGCCAGTATTTCTCATATCGTTTCTTTGCAAGATGTCTAAGTTTGTCGTCTGTGACAAATTCCTTAGTATTATTTGATTTACTATTTATTATCAAATCCAAGACATTCGCATTTACAATATCGCCATTTATATAATCTTTAACAACATTATATTTATCTTCTTTTGAAAGAGACTTTGGCAAATAATACTTCTCTTTTCTATCACTATTTCGTAAATAATAATCAACTATAAATCTGGCTCCGAAATCAGGCTCTTTAAGTAATTCTGCTATTTCAGCATCAAACTCTTCAACAAATCTTCTGTTCTCTAGCAATGCATTAGGAGACATTTTAAGGCCATCTATTATTTCTGCAAATCTATTTGTCGATATTTTTTTATAGACTCTATACTTATAGAAAAAAGTCCAAAAATCATCCCAAAATATAACATCACAGGCTTCATGTATGGGAACAATCGTATCTTCTGTAATTCCTAGAAAGAAATGTTTCACTTCATTCTCAATTTTTTGTGCCTGTAATTTGTAATGCCTGTACTCTTCTTCGCTCCAACCTTTAATGCATTCATATTTATCAAAAAAACACTTGATGTTATATAATTCAAGTATCCTGTTAACATCAGACAAATCCGTCTTATTTTGGGTATAGGAATCCAATGCAAGTTTTATTTTATTTTCCTCGCCTGCAAAACAATATTTTATTGCAAAATATTCTTTTCTCCTTGATTCTGTCAATTTCTATACCTCGATTTCTCCATTCATGAGTTTTGGAAGCAATCTATCGCGAGCTTCAGATAGTAACTCGTTTTGCTCTTGCAATGCTTTAATCTTTTTATAATATAAAGAAACACTTAAACAAAATCGATTCAGAATATCAGCATTGGGAACAATAATTCTTAATGTATTTATATCTTTTGCATATACATGCGGCTGTGCTGCCCCTTTCTGAAGTGCATCTAACGTAGCTTTATTTTCTTTAATATAGCAATATATAAAGTAAATATATGGCGAGGCTTTGCTGTCTATAAAAGAACAATCAGAAGCAAACACATCAACATTATAAAGTCTTGCAAAACCTGCATTAGCCCCTGACCCACTAACGGTTATAACAGGAGCAGTGGTATTTGATTCATTATGAAAATATGCAGGTTCAAGTCCTCCGGCTACAACAGGTACATTACCGCTTTTAACTTGCGCCTTCGTTATAGTTTTTCCCCTTTTAAAAGGTGCAAAATCTCCTAAACAACTTTTCCCCCATCCTTCCGGAACGCCGTCAACAATTTTACATGCTTCATATCCAGGAAATCTCAAATCCACAAACCATTCCTTATAAAGTCGCTGTGCAGCTTCCTCTAAAAGTTTTATCTGCTTTTGGTTGTTTTCAATAAGGTCATCATACTTAGATAAAATCTGCGCTATTTTGTTTTGTGTTTCAATATTTGGATATACGACATCTAATTCTTGTAATTCACTACCTCGAATCCCGGCTTGCGCACATTGTGATACAATTGTTTTTACTGGTGATAGAGGAGATCTGAAATAATAGTAATAAAACATCGGGTTAGCAGATTTCTTTAAGCGTACACGAATTAAATGTGATTCAAAAACTGTCAAATCTGATACATCCATAACAATACTACATTTACCTGCACCTTCAAGCACCAGTGACTGTCTTGCAAAGAGCAAATCTCCTTTTTCAACTTTAGCTTTCTCTTTCTCAGAATCCTTTAAAGGGACAAGTTCCATTGGAATATCATAAATACGATCATTTGCAAACAATTCTCCCATATTAATCATTTTATATCCTTGTCCGCGAACCTTACTAGGTTTTGATAATCCGTTCCGTGAATCAATCGCATACAAATCGCCAAATCTAATTGTTTTCCAGCTCATTCTTCCATCTCCTTCTTTTGGAGATAGAACATCTCCTTCTGTGTTTCAATTTCCGCCTTTAACTCCTCTTCAGACGGAAGATATAGCTTGTATTTTGATGCAAAAAGCTGTTCATTATCATGAAGAACAGAATATCTTGCAACATCTTCATCTGTATCAGAACATAAAACGATACCAAGAGTAGGGTTATCATCTTCAGATTTCTTCAATTCATCATACATACGGATGTACATATCCATCTGTCCTATGTCCTGATGTGTGATTTTCTTGGTTTTCAAATCAATCAACACAAAACACTTCAGGATATAGTTATAGAACACCAAGTCAATATAGTAATCCTCTTTTTCTGTATGGATATGCTGCTGTCTTGCAACAAAAGCATAACCTTTGCCAAGTTCCATAAGAAATTTTTGAAGATTATCAATGATACACTGCTCTAAATCCGACTCCAAGTATGATGTATCTTCCTGCATACCAAGGAACTCTGCAATCACCGGATTTTTTATAAATTCAAGTTTATTCTGATACTGACTTGTAAGCTCCTTCATTTCCTGCTCTACTGCGATTGGATTTTGTGTTTTTAACATTCTATAGTAATACTGTGTAGAAATATTTCTCTGTAATGTGCGTACACTCCACGCCTGATTAAACGCCTCATTCCCATACCATTCTCTGGCATCTTCATCTTCTACTTGTAACAGGACTCTGTAGTGCGTCCATGACAGCAACTTAGATTGTGGACTCACTGAGTCCACAATCTGAGGATACTTCTGATAAAACTTTGCAAACTTATATAAAGAGCTCTTATCAAACCCTTTTCCATATTCCTTTGTCAATTCATCTGACAAAGATGCGATTATTTCTTTACCATATCTGTCCGTACGTTCACCACTTAATTCCTCTTCTACTATTCTTTTACCAAGAAACCAGTTTCTCATTACCAACACAGAATTCACTGATTGAAAAGCTCTCTTTTGAGCAGAATCAATAATACTTTTTACATCAGAGACTATGTCAGCTGTTTTTTCGTATTTGATTACTTCTAAATCTTGTCTATCTTTCATAATCCCATCTCCTTCATATTCTGTGAAATGGCATCCATCAATTCATTACTTTCAGCTTGAAGCGAAAGTAACTCCTGATGAATCTCTGCCATTCTATCTTCAAAGTCCACCCCATCATCTTCTATCGGCGCAACACCTACATATGCTCCAGGATTTAATGACCAGCCTTTATCTTCTATGCTGATATCATTTTCATCCGCTTTCTTATCACTCGTTATATATGCAATCTTACAAAGCCCTGAGATATCCTGATATGTGCCATTACCAAATTTGCTATAAAGCCAATGCGCCTCTTTTACTATTTTTGCAATTTCTGTAACATCAGCTATTTTTTCATCCCATTTTGCCTGAACACACTTCTTTTCTTTTTTATCTGCAGACTCGACTGCTTTTTTAGAGCTCTCTTTTAATACTTTTAGTTGCTTTTTTACAACCTCTATTCCCTCACCAAATACATCATCATTGACAGAATTTAATCCGGCTTCTCCACTTTCAGAAACCAAAGTAGCAATTGTAGTTTTATATTCTTCAAGCAATGCCTGATACTTCTCTGTCTCACCTCTATAAAGCAATACAATTGCATTTAGATTCTTAAGCTGCCATTCGCTCCATTCATTTAATGTACGATCGACAACTGTATAATAATTTCTAGCGTCAATAAATAGGACCTTGTCTTTAATGGCGTCTTTTTTACCTTTATCATAGAACCATAATGAACAAGGCAAACTCTTTGTATAAAAGAAATTATTGCCAACAGATATCATGACATCCACATGACCGGTCTTAACCAGTTTCTCACGGATATCTTTATCACTTCCTTGACTATCTGTAGCAGAAGACGCCATAACAAAACCTGCACGTCCCGTTTCATTCAAATATGCATAGAAATAAGAAATCCAAAGATAATTCGCATTTCCGATTTCTTTCTTTTTATTCTCTTTTGGAACACCAAATGGTAATCTTCCTGCATTTGTAGCTGATTCTGCTTTAACCTTATCAACGTTAAACGGTGGATTTGCCATGACATAATTGCACTGTCCTTCTAGGTTATGTGCATCATGATAGAAACTGTTTGCTTCGTCTCCAGA
>OCVV011277422.1_pt1 | contig 14611 bp, 17 predicted proteins | sample 1539721 | NCBI WGS metagenome assembly OCVV01 (sample SAMN02144230, study PRJEB22623) | gut metagenome | biome: sheep rumen | host: Ovis aries | place: New Zealand
GGAGCTGCTGAGCGTCCACGTGATCCCGCGCCCGGACGGAATGGTGGAGTCCATCCTGCCGCACGCCGAGTAGCGAGGCGCAGCGCACCCATTCGTCAGCTAGTCGGAAAGAGGCATCATGCAGGAATTCGATTACGATCTTCAGAGCATCCAGGCCGCCCGCGACCTTGCGCGCAAGGGCCAGGTTGCCGCGAACCAGATCGCAAACTACAGCGTCGAGCAGATCGACCGCATCCTTCGCTCCATGGTCGAGGTTGCCGAGAAGAACGCGAAGCAGCTTGCCGAGATGGCCGTCGAGGAGACGACCTTCGGCAACGTCCACGACAAGATCTACAAGAACCATATGGCCTCCGGCCTGCTTTACGAGCAGATCAAGGACGCGAAGACCATCGGCGTCATCGATGTGGACGAGAAGAAGCAGGTCATCACGATAGCGGAGCCGGTCGGCCTCGTGATGGGCATCGTCCCCTCCACCAACCCCACCTCGACGGTGCTCTACAAGTCGATGATCGCGCTTAAGTCTCGCAACGCCATCGTCTTCTCCCCGCACCCGAAGGCCGCCAAGTGCACGAACCTTGCCATCAAGCTCATGAATGACGCCGCCGTTGCCGCGGGAGCCCCCGAGAACATCATTCAGGGCGTGAGCCTGGCGACGATTGCCGCGACGAACGAGCTCATGCATGCGCCCGAGGTCAAGATGATCATCGCGACCGGTGGCCCCGGCATGGTGAAGGCAGCCTACAGCTCCGGCAAGCCCGCACTGGGCGTCGGCGCCGGCAACTCGCCCTCGTACATCGAGCGCACCGCGAACGTGCATGACGCGGTTCGCCAGATCATGGCGTCCAAGACGTTCGACAACGGCACCATCTGCGCCTCCGAGCAGAGCGTCATCTGCGAGACCTGCAACCACGACGAGGTCGTCGCGGAGTTCAAGAGCCAGGGCGGCTACTTCATGTCGGAGGAGGAGTGCAAGAAGGTCTGCAAGATCCTGTTCCGCAACGGCCACTCCATGAGTCCAAACTTCGTGGGCCACGCCGCCCTCGACATCGCAAAGGCTGCCGGCATCTGCGTCCCCGCAGACACGAAGGTGCTCATCGGCGAGCAGCATGGCGTCGGTCCCGAGTGGCCGCTCTCTTACGAGAAGCTCACGACCGTCCTGGGCTTCTACACCGTCGCCGACTGGCATGAGGCGTGCGACCTGTCCATCGCGCTGCTTCAGAACGGCATCGGCCACACGATGAACATCCACACGGAGGACAAGGAGATCGTCCGCAAGTTCTCTGTCAAGCCCGCCTCGCGCATCCTCATCAACACCGGCGGAACCCAGGGTGGCACCGGCCTCTCCACGGGTCTGGACGTCGCGCTGACCCTTGGCTGCGGCACCTGGGGCGGAAGCTCCGTTTCCGAGAACGTTGGTCCGCAGCACCTCATCAACGTGAAGCGCGTCGCCAACGGCATCATCGAGCCGGACATGGTCGCCGCCGCCGACGAGACGTTCGCGAAGTGGCACCCTGAGCTCGCGGCCGAGTACGGCTGCACGTCGCACGCGACCTGCGGCTGCGCCGCGACGTCCTGCGGCGAGAGCGCCAAGAGCGACCTGGGAATCGACATGCCCGTGGGTCACGGCGTAAGCGGCATCAGCTACTCCGTCGGCTGCAACAGCTGCGGTGGTCACGCGGAGCCGGAGCCGCAGGAGCACAAGGGCGACACCATCGACGCGGCCGAGCTCAAGAAGATGGTCAACGAGCTGGTGGCCGCTTTCCGCGGCGAGTAGTACCGCGGTACGGCATGTGTCCGCACTTCTCTTAACTAGTCAAGGAGCTTAGTCATGAACGAGGCATTGGGAATGGTCGAGACCGTCGGCTGCGTGGGCGCAGTCGAGGCCAGCGATGCCATGGTGAAGGCCGCCGAGGTTACTCTGGTGGGCAAGGTCAACGTGGGTGGCGGCATCGTCACCACCTTCGTGCGCGGTGACGTGGCAGCCGTGAAGGCCGCGACAGACGCCGGGGCCGCCGCGGCCGAGCGCGTGGGCGAGCTTCGCTCCGTCCACGTGATCCCGCGCCCGCATACGGACGTCGAGAAGATCGTTCCCCACCAGACGGCGTAGCGCGTTGGAGCTCGGGGCGTTCTACAGCGAGCTCGACCGCCTGTACGGCGAGCCGGGGGCTGACGTCGAGGGCTTCCTGAGGGAGGCCCTGCGGCGCGCCCGGCTCGCCGGGGATATGCGCGGTGTCGCATCCGTCGCGAACGAGCTGGGCAGCGTACTGAGGCTGCGCGGGGATCTTCGCGAGTCGGAGGAGCTCTACGACGAGGTGCTGCGCATGCTCGAGATGACGGGCGCGGACGACCGGGACGTGGAGCGGGCGCTCGTGAACCTGGGTGACGTGTATGTTGCGCAGGGGAGGAACGTCTCCGCGATCGAGGCGTTCGACCGCGCGGAGCGGATGCTCGGTGATGGTGACGCGCTGGAGCTGAGCGCGATTTGCAACAACCGGAGCAGCGCCTACCGGGCCCTCGGGCGCTTCTCGGACGCTAGGGCCGACCTGCGGCGCGCAGGTCGGCTGCTGGACGCGGTGCCAGGCTCCGAGGGCAGACGCGCTACGAACGCAATCAACCTCGCGCAGGTGCTGACCGACGAGGGGAGGATCGGGGAGGCGGCGGAGGTCATCGCTGCGGCCCTTGTCACGTACGAGACGCTGGGCGGCGGCCGTGACGTCCATCGCCCCCATGCCCTCGCGACGGCGGCGCGCATCGCGTACCTGCGCGGAGACTATGCAGCGGCAGAGGCACACTACCTCAAGGCCGCGGAGGTCCTGCGCGACAAGCTGGGCGACGCGCCGAACGCGGACGCGCTCGAGCGGCGGGCGGCGGAGATGCACGCCCTGAGGTAGGGGCGTGGCATCGGCGCGATGGCATAACGAGACGTAGGCGACACGAAGGCGAGGTGCGACATGAGGGGCATGGAGCTGGCCAAGAGGTACTTCGGGACGTTCGGTCCCGTGCTCGTGTCCGGGCTTCCGTACTCCGTCGAGTCGCGCCTCGCCTTTGGTCTCGTCGGGCCGGGCTCGGAGTGCCTGGGCTTCGACGACGACATCTCGCGCGACCACGACTTCGGTCCCGGGTTCTGCGTGTGGGTCCCAGCCGACCTGTGGGATACATACGGCAGCGAGCTCGCGCGCAGGTACGCGACGTTGCCGGACGAGTTTCTGGGCGAGAGGCGCAAGGAGAGCGAGCTTGCGGGCCAGCGCGTGGGCGTGTTCTGCACGGAGTCGTTCTACCGCACGTACACGGGGCTCGGGCGCGTCCCGCAGGGCGTGGCCGAGTGGCTGCGAATTCCCGAGCAGCTGCTTGCCATCGTGTGCGGCGGCGAGGTCTTTCGGGACCCAAGCGGCCAGTTCACACGTGTGCGCGAGGCGTACCAGGGCTTCTACCCCGAGCTCGTCGTGCGCAAGAAGCTGGCTGCGGACATGGCGGTCATGGCGCAGTCTGGCCAGTACAACCTGGGTCGCTGCCTCGTGCGGCGCGACCTCGTCGCGGCGGACGTGGCGCGCGGGGAGTTCCTGTGCGCCACCATGGCGGCACTGCACCTGCTTTCGCGCACGTACATGCCGTTCTACAAGTGGTCGTTCAGGTCGCTTCGCGAGAGCGCGCACGTGCCGGCGCCCGTCTGCGACGTGGTGCGCAGGATCGCGGCGGCTCCCGTCGCAAAGGTTTCTTGCGAAGACGTGGAACTACTGTGCTCGGTCGTTCTGCGTGCCGCTCTTGCGCTAGGCTGGGCTGCTTCGGAGTCGGACTTCCTTCTGGACGCGGCCACGTCCATGTGGAGGGGGATTCCGAACGAGTATCTCCGCAGCCGTCCGTTGAACGAGGGGGCGTTTTCCCATGGCATGTAGCAGGTGCGGGTGCGCCGCGTGCGCCGGAACCGGCGACGCGAGGAGACCGTCGTACGGCCGCGGGCTCGAGCGACGCGGCGACGTGAAGAGGTTCTTCTCTCTTTCGGCCGTGCAGGGCATCGCGGCGGAGCGCGGCGTAAGGGGAGACCTGCTCGAGGAGCTCGAGCGTGTCGTCGCCTTGGAGTGGGAGCAGTTCGACGCCGTCCTTGGCTTACATGGCCGAGCGGGCTGCCAGGATGACCTCAGGCGCTTCTCGGCGTATCGCTGCGCACAGTACCTCGCGTTTCCCCACGGGCTCATACCGCGGGTGCTCGCGGAGCTCGAGCAGGCGGAGCTCAGCGGCAGGAACCTGGTGGAGGAGAAGTACGCGCGCATGATGGCCGCGACCGATTCCGCTGAGTTCAACAGGACGTGGGCGAACGCCCTGCCCTTGACATCACCCGTGAAGAGGGGCGCCCTCCGCCAGCTGCGCAAGCTGCTGGCGCCTGTGCTTGCGCAGGCGGCGCGCGAGCTTCCCCAGGCACACCGCCATGCGCGTCCGGACGTGTCGTCGGCCGGCACGGTCTCGGCGCTGGACTACTTTCTGGCGGAGCTCGAGGGCTACTCGCTTTCGACGATCTTCTACCTTCGTGACGAGCTTGCGCGTCCGGGGACCGGGACGAACCCGATTGAGTCGAGTTACGTTCTGGCCGCGAGGCTTCTTGAGGCAACGGAGGTTGGTGCATGAACGCAAGCGAGCGCGCACGCAGGTGCGGACTGTACCAGATAGGCGAGGTCAGCAAGATCGGGGGCATATCGCAGCGCACGCTGCGTCACTACGACGAGCTAGGACTCATGCAGCCCGACCTGGTGGGAGACAACGGCTACCGCTATTACAGCCTGCAGACCATGCTGAAGATCCCCGTCATCAACTACCTCAAGATGATGGGACTCTCCCTGGAGGAGATTGCCTCCATGATGCAGCACTCCAGCCTTGGGCAGGCGCGCAAGTTCCTGTCCAAGCACCTTGCGGAGTGTGACGAGCAGGCGCGGCTCCTGGCCGAGAAGCGCGGGGCCATCGTGGAGTGGAGCGAGCTCGTGGAGGAGGCGAACATGGTACTGCGCGTGAGGCCCAAGAACGTGAACGTGAAGTACCTGCCGCGTCAGGAGCTCCTGGGCCTCCAGACCAGGTTCTCGGGCAGCTTCGCGGAGTCTATCGTGAGCCTGGAGTTCGCATCGTACGTACAGGACATCGACAACGCGATTGCCGGACCCGTCATCTTGCGCTTCCCCTCGGTGGAAGATGCCGTCGCTGCGGCGGCGGACGGCTCGGAGTGCGACGTGTGGCTGCTGCAGAAGCCCATCAGGCCCATCAATCCCAATGACGCGTTCGTTTGCCCCGAGGGCATGTACCTCTCCACGTACCACGTGGGTGAGTTCGAGGAGTTGGGAGAGGCGTACAGCCGCCTGACTGAATTCGCGAACGACAACGGTTACAAGGTCGCGGGTCCGGCGATAGAGCGCTTCGTCTCGGATTACTGGACCACGTACAACTCGGACCTCTTTGTCGCGGAGGTCCTCCTGTTAACGGAAACGGAGTAAAAAGATGAACCAGTTCTCTCTCAAGGCAAAGCTGTTCTTCGGCCCGCAGGCAGTGGAGCACCTTTCTTCCCTTGCGTGTACTAACGTTCTCGTTGTGACGGACGGATTTCTGCAGGAGTCCGGCATGGTCAGCAAGATGACACAGTATCTGCCGTCCGGTGCGCACGTGAGCGTGTATTCCAACGTGCGTCCCGATCCCAGCCAGGAGCTGGTGGACGCCGGCGTCGAGATGATCTTCGGTGTCAAGCCCGACGTGGTCATCGCGTTCGGAGGCGGCTCCTGCATCGACGCGACGAAGGCCATCCTGTACTTTGCGGGACAGAAGGGCCTCGCCCACCCGTACTTCCTGGCCATTCCGACGACGGCCGGCACCGGCTCCGAGGTCACGAATTTCGCGGTCATTACGCGCGGCGACACGAAGGTCGCCCTCATCGACGACGCGCTCGCGCCGGACGGGGCGCTCCTGGATGCCAGCTTCACGCGCTCCGTCCCGCCCAAGATCACGGCCGACACCGGCATGGACGTCCTGACGCACGCCCTCGAGGCCTACGTGAGCAACCAGGCGACCACCTTCACGGACGCGCTTGCCGTCAAGGCGCTGCGCGTCGTGTTCGAGGACCTTCCCGTCGTCTTCCACGATGGCGACGCCATGCGCGCACGCGGCCGCATGGCCGAGGCCTCATGCGTGGCAGGCATCGCGTTCACCAACGCCGGGCTCGGCATCAACCACAGCCTGGCGCACGCCCTCGGTGGTCGCTTCCACGTTGCCCACGGCAGGCTGAACGCCATTCTGCTGCCGTACGTGATGCGCTTCCACATGGCTGACTCCAAGTATCGCGAGCCGTACGAGCGCTGCGCCCGCGAGCTTGGCATGGCGGACGCGGAGGACCTGCTGCGCCACGTGATCGATCTGCGAGCCGAGCTGGGGGTCGAGGATCGTCTGGCAGACCTTGGCAGCATCGACGCCAGCGCGTTCGAGGAGCACGTAGGCGACATGGCCGAGGCTGCGCTTGGCGACCGCTGCACCCCGACGAATCCCCGTCCCGTCTCGCGGCAGGACCTCGTCAACCTCTATCGCGATGCCTACAACGGCTAGCTAGAGATACCGCCCCTAGCCTCTCTTCCCTGGGCTCGCATGGGGCGGCGGCGAGGGCGGCTGTCCTTCTCGCCTGCGGGCTTGGCCCGATGCGAGAGGGCGGCCGCCCACCGATTCGCTGCTTGACACTCACGGTGCGTGAGCACCTACAAAGGAGTACGAAAGACATTTGCATGATGTGCGCCGGGGGCGGGGGGAGAAGAGCCGCCGCCGTACGAAGGCTGTGGGAGTGGACATGGAACAGGACCAGATTCGCGTCGTTCAGGAGACCGTCTCGGGCAAGGAGATCACCCTCGCCCACGTCATAGGCGGACCCGAGCCCATCATCTATACGAAGCTTGGCCTGAACCCGTCCGTGGACTACGGTTCCAGCGCACTTGGCATCATGAACATCACGCCGCCGGAGTCCGCGGTCATCGCGTCCGACATCGCCATCAAGAGCGCGGACGTCTACCTGGGGTTCGCGGACCGCTTCACCGGCACCATGATCATCAGCGGGGAGATCGCGGATGTCACGACGGCCATCAAGGAGGTCGTCGAGTTCTTCCACGACACGCTGGGATACGTTACCTGCAAGGTTACGAAGCGCTAGGCACGCCATGGCAAGGCAGAGGGTCACAAGGCAGCAGTTCTTCGACGAGGTGTTCCACGGCAGTGTGCCGCGAGACGAGAACGGCGAAATCCGCATCACACGCGTGCGGGTTCCCGGACGCGAGGTGGACCTCGCGCACGTGATGGGGACGTCCGCGCGCCGCACGTGCGAGACGCTTGGTTTGGACATCGGCACGCATGAGGGCGAAGACCACACTGGCGAGGCATTGGGCTTCATGCGCTTCACGCCGTGGGAGGCCGTCGTGGTGGCGGCGGACATCGCCGTGAAGCACGGGTCGGTCGAGCTGGGATTCATGGACCGGTTCAACGGATCGCTCATACTGTGCGGGCAGATAGCCGAGATCGAGAGCGCGGAGCAAGAGATTCTGGATTACTTCGACCACGAGCTCGACTTTCATGTGTGCAAGATGACTCGCAGGTAGGTGGGTATGAAGCGACTGTTTCTGATGGGCAGGAGCGAGGCGGGCAAGACCTCGCTCACACAGGCCCTGCGCGGCGAGAAGCTGCACTATCACAAGACGCAATACACCTACGCCGACGGTGACACCATCGACACGCCGGGCGAGTACTCCGAGTCGAAGCAGGTGGGCGTCGGGCTCGCGTGCTTCTCGTTCGAGTCGGACGTCGTGGCGATCCTTATCGCGGCGAACGAGCCGTTCACGGTGTTCGCGCCCAACTGCAACGCGTTTCTGAACCGACCGCTCATCGGCATCATCACCAAGATCAACGAGCCGAACGCGAACGTCCCCATGGTGCGCCAGTGGTTAGAGGAGTGCCGCTGCGAGCGCATCTTCCTGGTGGACAACGCGACGGGGGAGGGCATCCCGGAGCTGCGGGCCTACCTCGAAGAGGACATCCCCTCGATCTCGCTCGAGGAGGCGAAGGCCCGCCAGCGCCGTGGCCTTACGGACTGGGAGAGCGCCTCGCGCCCGACCTTCGCTACGGGCGCCTGAGGACCACGTATGCGTTGAGGTCTCCGGAGCGCCCGTCCGAGGTGAACCTCGCCACGGGACGAGCGACTCCGCCCAGGTCGGAAAGCAGCTCGTCCACCTCCGCATCGTCGAAGCTGTGGCAGTAGCGCCACGCTCCGGGTGCGCCCTGCCATCCAAGCAGGTAGTCGCTCGTGCCTAGGTCCCCTTTGGACATGCCCAGCGCCGCCAGGGCCTCGCGGGTCGTCGCATTCGCCTTCGTGGCAAGCCGCTCGTCCGACATGAACCTCCAGAACGATACGCAGCACATACCGCCCGGACGCGTCGCCGCAAGCATCGCGCGAAGCAGGGCGAGACGCGCCGCGTGCGTCGGGACGTGGTGGAGAAACCCAAAGGCAACCGACAGGTCCGCCTTCGCGTGCCCCGTCGCCGCGCCGCCCCACGCCCGCGCAATGGCAGTGCCCAGCTCGTCTTGCAAGTCTCCTGCCAGAAGGGCGTCCACGATGTCCAGGCGCCGTAGGCTCACGTCCCACGTACTCGGAAGCGATTCACCCGCGGCGAGCTCTGGGCAGTCGTCCGTTCCCAGGTAGGAGACGCCCTCGAGGCCGGCGTCCGCAAGGAACCGCGCGAAGCGCAGGTTTCCGCACGCAAGGTCAAGCACGTGACACGTCGTTTCGCACGGGGCCGAATGCAAGTCCGTGGCGGCGCCCTCCCTACGCCCGAACTCTTCCAGACAGCGCTGCCAGCCAGGCCAACCCGACCGCCTCGTCTGCGAGAACGATGCGGCGTTCTCGCGATAGAACCGCGCGTTCAGCGCGTTCATGCGTCGTGCCACGTCGATTCCCATGTCGCGGTGCGCGCCGTCCTCTTGCAGCTGCATGGAGCCTCTCCAGTCGTGCCGCTGTCCTTCTCGCCCATGGCGGCGTCTTTCCTTTGTCCCCCGCACGGACACGTGTCGCGGGTATGCACGCTAAAGGTTACCGCAAGGCTTGTGCCTGCGTCGCCGCGCGATGGTCACAGCATGGGCGTCTCGTCGCAACGGACGCGTCACGTCCTCGCAATGTGCGCAGGCCATCATCTGTGTGCCTTACACCATCGGCGTTAGGGGTATACATGAGTGCCGCAGACACTGGGTTCATGCTCATTTGCGCTGCTCTGGTGCTGTTTATGACACCTGGGCTCGCGTTCTTCTATGGGGGCCTTGGCAGGCGCAAGAACGTGGTCAACAACATCCTCGCGTCCGTGTGCACCATTGGGCTCGAGACCGTGCTGTGGGTCGTCGTGGGCTTCTCGCTTGCGTTCGGGCGGGACCATGGCGGCATCATCGGCGGTCTCGAGTACGTGATGATGAACGGCGTCGGTGCCGCGAAAGCTGGACCGTATGCACCCAGCATCCCGTTTCTTGCATATGCCCTGTTCCAGATGATGTTCGCCATCATCACCCCGGCGCTCGTCACGGGCGCCGTCGCCGGGCGCATGCGCTTCAAGTCGCTCGTACTGTTCGTGCTGTTCTGGACGTTCGTGGTGTACTATCCCGTCGCCCACATGGTATGGGGCCAGGGCGGTGCGCTCGCGGCGATCGGCTCTGTCGACTTTGCGGGAGGCAACGTGGTCCACATTAGCTCCGGCGTATCCGGCCTGGTGCTCTGCATTGTCCTGGGTAGGCGCATCGGATATAAGAACGTGAACTACAGAGTCCATAACGTGCCGCTGGTGGCAATCGGAGCGACCATGCTCCTGCTTGGTTGGTTCGGCTTCAATGCCGGCAGCGCGCTCGCGGCAAACGGGCTCGCGGTGCACGCATTCGCCACGACGGCCCTCTCGTGCGCCGCCGCGGAGCTCTCGTGGATGATGATGGATGTCATTCTCTCCAAGAAGCCCACCCTCGTGGGGGCCTGCACAGGGCTCGTAATCGGGCTCGTTGCCATCACGCCCGGCTGCGGCTTCGTCGCGCTGTGGGCGGCGATTCCCATCGGGTTCGTGGGCAGCGTCATCTGCTATCTCACATGCTCGCGCATGAAGCTGCGCTTCGGCTACGACGATGCGCTCGACGCGTTTGGTTGTCACGGCATCGGTGGCATCTGGGGAGGTGTCGCGACGGGCCTCTTCGCGAGCAAGGCGGTCAATCCGGCGCTGCGCTGGGACGGCTTGCTGTACGGAAGCGCAAGCCTCTTCGGCGCGCAGCTGCTCTCCATCGTCGTCACCATTGCCTGGGCCGTCGCCGGCACGTTCGTCTGCGTCGCCATCGTGCGTGCATGCTGCGGCGGACGCCTGCGCGTGAGCGAGCACGAGGAGCGCGTCGGCCTCGACGTGTCGGAGCACGGCGAGCGCGCCTATCCCTCGTTCGCGGGTCTTGACGACTAGTGCGACCGGGTGCAGATTGGGCGTAACCCAAAGGAGGACACAACATGATCAAGGTTGAGGCGATAGTGAGGGAAGAGCGACTCGAGGACGTGAAAGAGGCCCTGCGAGAGATTGACGTGCGCGGAATCACTGTCAGCCAGGTCATGGGCTGTGGTACGCAGCTCGGCTACACGCACGTTGTCCGTGGCAGCAAGGTCTCGATGAACATGTTGCCCAAGGTGAAGTTCGAGATAGTGGTCTCCAACGAGGACTGGGCACAGCGAGCGACGAACGCCATCGTGAAGGCGGCGCGGACGGGCGAGCCCGGAGACGGCAAGGTGTTCTGGTACCCCGTGGCCCGTGCCGTCAGGATACGCACGGGCGAGAGGGACATGGAGGCCATCACCCCCGCACCTTCGCAGGCGGAGGAGGAGCTGTAACCAGAACCATCAGAAAAGCCGCCGGCTTTTGCAGCGAATATCACTCGATAGGCGTGGCGCAAAAGGGAAGTGGGCCGCGGCACATGTGCCGCGGCCCACTTCGAACATCAGGCGTGCTTTGCCTCTCGGGCGATCCTAGCCGAAGTAGCGCTTCAGCAGACCGGCGAAGGCCTTGCCGTGGCGAGCCTCGTCACGTGCCATCTCATGGACGGTGTCGTGGATGGCATCGAGGTTTGCGGCCTTGGCGCGCTTGGCAAGGTCGAACTTGCCGGCGGTGGCGCCGTTCTCGGCCTCGACGCGCATCTCGAGGTTCTTCTTGGTGGAGTCGGTCACGACCTCGCCGAGCAGCTCGGCGAAGCGAGAGGCGTGGTCGGCCTCCTCGAAGGCTGCCTGACGGTAGTACATGCCGACCTCGGGATAACCCTCGCGCATGGCGACGCGGCTCATTGCGAGGTACATGCCGACCTCGGAGCACTCGCCGTTGAAGTTGGCACGCAGGTCCTCGATGATGTCCTCAGAGACGCCCTCGGCCTTGCCGACGCCCACGACGTGCTCGGCGGCCCAGGTCAGCTCTCCCTCCTGCTTGGTGAAGCGCTCACCGGGGCAACCGCACTGGGGGCACTTGTAGTCGGCGGGCAGCTCGTCGCCGTCGAACTCCTCAACGTAACCGCAAACGGGGCAAACAAACTTCATGTTGGTTCCTCTCCCTAGGTCTGACGTTTTGTCTGTTGCGTTCTTAACAACAACGATTATCATTATGGACAGACGAGGGGTCGTGTCAACGGCAAATCGAAAGTTTTTTGGGAGTCGGTGATGGAAGAGAGAAGAACGCGATCGAGCGCCCCCGTGCGGCGCAACACAAGGCAGCGCCAGATGGTTCTGGAGGAGGTTCGCTCTCGTTGCGACCATCCCACCGCAGAGCAGATATACCAAAGAGTCCACGAACGTGACCCACGCGTGAGCCAGGCGACTGTCTACCGCAATCTTCATCTGCTCGCAGAGGAGGGGGAGATTCTCTCCATCAAGGCCCCGGGCGTCGAGCACTTCGACCTACGAAGGGACGTTCATCCCCATATGGTTTGCACCCGGTGCGGCTCGGTGGTGGACGTGCCGCTTCCGTTGGGTGACACAGGCCTCGATGGGCGAGCGGCAGACGCGACCGGCTGGAAGGTCCTAGACCATGCGGTATTATTTCGCGGCATCTGTCCCGCGTGCCTGAAGCGAGAACGTGACAACAAAATGGCCTCGTGAGCGCGCCCGCATGCGTTCGCGCTGCCATGGGTATCATGTGACGGTAAACCTCGACGGAAGGAAGCCGCCATGCAAGCCAGGTTCGTGCATCGCTGCACCCACGTAATCGACAAGCAGAGGACCATCGAGTTCTACGAGAAGGCACTCGGCTTTCACGTGGTAAGGGAGAGCGGTCCCGCGGATGGCTCGTGGACGAACACGTTCATGGAAAGCGACGCGTGCCCGTTCCAGCTTGAGCTCACGTGGAACCGAGGACGAACCGAGCCGTATGACAACGGCGGCCGGGACCAGCACATCGCGTTCGTCGTGGATGATTTCGATGCCTATCACGAGCTGCACAGGCAGATGGGGTGCATCGACTACGAGAACGTGGCGATGGGACTCTACTTCATCTGCGACCCGGAGGGCCAGCGCATCGAGATTCTGCCGGAGAAGCGCTAGCATCGCCAGCCCGCCGCCATGTCGCCACCGCGTTGTGGACGTGCGTGGTGACATGGCGCTGTGGGCATATAATTGCGACCTATGGAAGAACTGCTGACCGACATACTGGACGAGCTTCGACGCCTGCCTGACAAACCAGGTGAGGGCGCGCTCGGACCGCTCGAGCTTGACCGGATAGTCCGCAGGCACAATCGCGGCATCAGCAACAACTCGAAGCATCTATCGAAGCGCTACATTCTGCCCTTCTACCTACGCGTGAAGCAGGAGGACCCCGCCCGCTGGAAGGGGTGGGCCGTGGACCCTGGGTTGGAGCGGCGCCTACTGCGCACGCTTCGCATGAAGCCGCGTCGCACGGCGTCTGGCGTGGCTACGATTACGGTGCTCACTCGTCCGCAGCCGTGTTCCAGCAACTGCGTGTATTGTCCCAACGACCTGCGCATGCCGAAGAGCTACCTCTCCAACGAACCCGCCTGCCAGCGTGCCGAGCAAAACTTCTTTGATCCATACCTGCAGGTTACGACGCGCCTTACGGCCCTGTACCAGATGGGACACTCCGTGGACAAGGTCGAGCTCATCGTGCTCGGAGGCACGTGGAGCGACTATCCGCGCAGCTACCAGCTCTGGTTCATTCGCGAGCTCTTTCGTGCCCTCAGCGACTGGCCCGTCCCCGAGGATGTTCTTGCCCTGCGGCAGTCCCATTACCGCAACCTCGGCATCAGCAACGACCCGCAAGAGATCGCGCGATTCGTGGCGCCAGAGCAGCGTCTTGTCAACGCGGGGCTCGAGTCCTACAACCAGGGGTTTGCGAGGCTGTATGGTGAGGTTCCCACGGACGAAGACCCTTGGGGCGAGAAGAGCGAGCGCTTCCGGCAGGCACAGAGCATTATGCAAGCGACCGAAGAGGAGCTTGCGGCAGAGCAGGCGAGAAACGAGACGGCCGCGCATCGCGTCGTTGGACTGGTCATCGAGACGCGTCCCGATACCATCACGCCAGAGAGCCTCACGCTTTTCAGGCGCCTTGGCTGCACCAAGATACAGATTGGAATCCAGTCCACGCGTCAGGAGATCCTGGACGCAAACCATCGCGCAACAACGATCGCCCAGGTGAAGAGGGCCTTCTCTCTCATAAGGCTCTTTGGGTTCAAGATTCATGCGCACCTCATGGTCAACCTTCTGGGCTCTACGCCGCGGGAGGACAAGGCCGACTTCAAGACGTTCGTGTGCGACCCGGGCTTCCTGCCGGATGAGGTCAAGCTCTATCCATGCGCCCTCGTGGCGGGCACGCGGTTGGTTCCGCGTTACCATTCGGGGGAGTGGCGCCCCTATTCCGAGGAGGAACTCCTGGACGTCCTCGTTGCCGACGCGCTTGCGACGCCTCCTTACATGCGTATAAGCAGGATGATTCGCGACATCGGCGCGGATGACATCCTTGTGGGCAACAAGAAGACGAACCTTCGCCAGATGGTGGAGGGACGCATACGTGAGCTCGGCGCTGCGGGACGAGTGCGCGACATCCGCTTCAGGGAGATAGCGCGTTCCGAGGTGGACTTGGGGACGCTTTCTATTGACGACGTTTGCTACCAGACAACCGTCACGTGCGAGCACTTCCTCCAATGGGTAACGCCGGACGGCCGCATAGCGGGATTCCTCAGGCTGTCGCTTCCGAAGTGGGGCGCTCTGCAGAGTGGTGTAACGGACGTGCGCGCAAGCGAGCTCCCCACGCACCCGGGGGACGCCATGATCCGTGAGGTGCATGTGTACGGACAGGCTGCCCATTTGGGGAAAGCGGACTCCTCCTCCCAGCACCAGGGGCTTGGTCGCGGACTCGTGCATCGCGCGTGCGATATCGCTCGCGAGGAGGGCTATGCGCGCATACACGTGATCAGCTCCGTGGGAACTCGCGAGTATTATCGCAAGTTGGGCTTCGTGGACGCAGGATTGTACCAGAGCATGAAGCTTTAGCAGGCAGAGCACTGCGATCGCCCCTCCCACCCGCCATGCCGTGAGGTGCTACATAGGCGGGGG
>OCVV011361084.1_pt1 | contig 14609 bp, 7 predicted proteins | sample 1539721 | NCBI WGS metagenome assembly OCVV01 (sample SAMN02144230, study PRJEB22623) | gut metagenome | biome: sheep rumen | host: Ovis aries | place: New Zealand
CTGGTAGTCAACGGTGAGGGGCATGAAGTCGACGTTCTCGCCCACCTCGCGCTTGGAGCAGACGGTGGCCAGAAGCATCGTGTTGTTCATACGCACCACGGCAGCGCCGTCGGCCTGTTTGGCCAGCTTGCCGGTCTCGATTTCGATCATGCGGCCATCGCCGAGGTCGAAACGTTTCGTAATGATGTGTTCGTTCATGTTACTTAACATTCTTGGTCGTTTTCTCGCCTCGGGAAAAGAGCAAGCCCTTCTCCTCTCGGCTTATCGAAAACGTTCGTTCATTGTTGTTTTTTATTGTTTTCTATTACTTTACCGCAGCCGTGAGGGCCATCCCCACGACACATAAAAGTGTTAATATTCAAGTTACTATCTCCTTCGGCGGGCATCTATGGACCGGCTAAAAGAAAGTGCAAATATACAACAAATTCTAGACATATTAAAAAAAAGATTTGGCCATGTGCGAAATAATGCGTATTTTTGCAGTTTGAAATGGGACAGGATAAGTTCATACAAAGCATCAAAGAATACGGTAAGAATTCGCTCCCCGAGGGAACCCTACTATGGTTGTTCGGGTCGCGCGCCCGTGGCGACAACCGTCCAGATTCTGACTGGGATATCTTAGTTTTGCTGAACCATGAAGGACGTGCCACGTGGAAAGACTACGATGAAATCGGATACCCGTTAAACGAACTCTTTTGGCAAAACGGACAAGATGTAAACACCATCATACAAACCCGCAGCGAATGGCAACAAAAGAGCTTCACCCCTTTCTACAAAAACGTAATGCAAGATGCAATAGCACTATGAGCCTAAACGACGAAGAAAGATAGTAAATCAACAGAATTTTGTCTCTCAGTAGTCCCCCACCGCCCCTATACCAAGTCCGTACCAAGTCTATACCAAGTCTATACCAAGTCTATGGTCATGATAAGGTGAGGTTATGGATCTGATAAGATAATGTTAGGGTAGTTGTAGTAATTGCATTGCATCGGTTTCGCACTCTACCGGAGTGAACATAGCCGTTGAATGCAGGATGCACCTGATGACCACATATCCTCCATCATTCAATTCCACACACAAGCCTTTCACAAAGTCCACATCCCCATGCATCCAGAACTATCTATTTGCCGTGTCGCCAAAGAATTATTTTGCCATTTCGGAAAGAATGTGTAATTTTGCAAACGAAATGCCCAATAGTATGCAAGCCATAAGCACTACCATACGAGAAGAAGAGACAAAGAACGCTCTACGCGACAAATTCTTCCAAGACTACGATGCCACTCCCATCCTCGGCGACGTCGACTTTGCCGTCACCAGCCGACGAGACAACCCCGCACAACAGGAACTTTTCGAACGCGAATGGTTCCTATGGGCCGAGGCCAAGAAAGGCTCATCGCACAGCATCGTCGACTCTTTCATCCAGCTCATCATCACTATCGGCAAAGCCCACACCCACGAGAAGCATATGCCACCGATGTTCCTTGGAGCATTCGACGCCGAAAAGATCGCCTTCATCGAGTTTCACCATGTCGTCAGCATCTTCTATCAAAACGACTTCAACTGGAACATCACCCCAAGCAACCACCAGACCAAAGAGTTCAAGCAACTGAAAACGATGCTCGAGGGCACCCTCCACGAGCACATAGCCACCTTCAACCTCAACAAGGACGAAAAAGCCCTGCGTCAGTTTATCAAGAAAAACTTTCGCGACGGGCGCAAGACCGACGGTGTCAGCATCACGCGCAACAACTACCTCTTTGTCTTCCAGCGCTGGGTCGAAGAGGTGAAGCCCACCATCAACGTGGACTGGAATGACATCCCTGCCACCCGCGTGGCCGACTTCTTCTTTGCCGACCTCATCTCACGCGGCGACTACACGCTGCGTTCCGACCTCGCCGTGGTACTGCGTGGCGACGAATACAAGATCCTGGAACAGATTATGCAGAGCGGCAAGATGCTCTTCAGCGAATGCACTTTCACTGACGAGATGCGAGCCTACCGAGCTTTTTGGAACAAATACAAGCGTCCGCCGAGGCAAGAGGCCATCGACATCATACTGGAGCGGCGCGATCTGCTCATCCCCCACGACCTGCGGCAGTACCAAGGGGCTTTCTTCACCCCACCGCAGTGGGTCGAATTGTCACAACGTTATCTTGCCGACGAGCTGGGCGAAGACTGGCAGCAGCAGTACTACGTCTGGGACTGCTGCGCCGGCACAGGCAACCTGCTCTTCGGCCTCACCGAGCCCTACCGCGTATGGGCATCGACACTCGACCACGGCGACGTGCAGGTAATGAAAAACCGTGCTGCCGACGGCGAGCTGAACCTGCTGGAGAAACACATCTTCCAGTTCGACTTCCTCAACGACTCGTTCGACGAGTTGCCCGACAGCCTCCGCGCTGTCATCAACGACCCCGAAAAACGTAAGCGGCTGGTGGTGTACATCAATCCGCCGTATGCGGAAGCAGCAGACAAATCGACAGTTACTGGGAATGGGAAAAACAAAACCAATGTTGCCGTAAAGCATCGTACATACCAAAAGTATCTTGACAAAATAGGCATTGCCGGCCGAGAATTGTTCGCTCAGTTCTTTATCCGCATCAGCCACGAACTCTCTCCAGGAGTGCTTGCAGAATTCTCAAAGTTGAAAATTCTGCAAGCACCGAACTTCCGCGAGTTCAGAAAAGCATTCCAAGCGCGGCTTGGTCGAAATTTTTTAGTACCCGCATCTTCTTTCGACAACGTCAGCGGCAAATTCCCCATCGGCTTCTTCATTTGGCATCTTGACACGCCTTCCATATTCGAGAGTACTGTATCGGATGTGTATGATTATACAGATGCAGAACCATACAAAAAAATCATAAGTTCAATAGACGACAGAAGAACAATTAACGATTGGTTAGTGGAGACACGACAACGTCAAAACGAACGCAACATTGGTTGGCTTGCCAGCTTTGGAGCAGACTTCCAACACAATAATTACAATTACATTGTGAACGAAAAAAGCCAACTGCCCACCCCACGAGGTACACAAATAACAGATAAAAACATCATCGAAATTACAATTTCACTATCTGTCCGCCACTGCATAGAAGCCACCTGGCTCAACGACCGTGACCAGTTCCTCTATCCCAACGACGGCTGGCAGACGGACTACGAGTTTCAAACCGACTGCATAATCTATGCACTCTTTTCCAACGCCAACAACATCCGTAGCGACAAAGGCATCAACCATTGGATACCCTTTACCGAGGCCGAAGTGGGTGCACAGGACAACTTTGCCAGCCACTTTATGAGCGAATACCTTAATGGAGCTCATACCGTCAACGCTCCATCCAAGCAGACCGACCTGTTCTCTTCGCAACCAGAGCAACAGCAGGCATCCGACTACCGTCCGCTCGACCACCTCAGTACCGAGGCCGACGCCGTACTGACCGCCGGGCGAAACCTATGGCAATACTACCACCAGCAACCTGGAGCCAATCCCAACGCCAGCTACTACGACATCCGTCTCCACTTCCAAGGCACCAAAGTCACCAAGAGCGGCAAAGAGCAGATGAACACCGAAAGTGCCGACCCCACCTACACCACACTGCTGAACGTCCTCCGCCAAGCCATGAAACAACTTGCTGCCCACATCGAACCCAAAGTCTACCAATACGGTTTCCTTAAATGAACACACTATCATTCATCCTTTTGTCCAAAGTGGGTCTACCTATTGGTGGGTTTCTCCCACTTATTGTTGCCATTCTCGTTATATATCGGGCCTATCGGAAAGACAACCCCAGCTCGACCTATATGCAGACTGGTGTTGATGCCAACCAAGAAAGACGGAACGCACTTCAAGCCAAGGCGGTAAAGGACGAGATTGCCCGTTCACGGGCCACAGCTTCTGCTAGTGGAGCCTATGTGATTCCAGAGGACAAGAAAGACGCTCTTTGGGATTACTCCGGTCAGAACCTTACAGGTGCCAACTTCGCAGGGAAAGATCTTTCGTTTGTCAAATTCGACAACGCCATCCTGACAAAGGCTAATTTCTCGTATGCCAATCTTGACCACGCTTCGTTCAAAGGGGCTAACCTCGAAAGAGCCGATTTATATTCTGCCAATTTTAAAGAAACAGATTTCCGTGGAGCGAATATGTTCGGCTGCAACTACTGCGGCTGCGAGATAATGGGCATGATACTTGGCGATTTGCCGAAACTTGAGCCAGACGAGGACCATCCGTTTGCCATCAAAAACATAAAAGGCGAGGTAATCGCAACACTTGGCAAAGACGAGGCCTGCACCGAAGACCTGACCACCGCCTACCTTGACAATCTGGACTTAAGTCATGCCAATTTAGAGAATGCTGACCTTCACGATGCATATATAGGTTTTTGCAACCTCACAGGAGCCAACTTCCGCAACGCCGACCTTAGCAGTGCCATCATTAAATGCTGCACCGTGACCGGTGCGGACTTCTCCGGTGCCGATCTCAGCGATGCCCAAATCGACAGTTCTTCCGACTTGGAATGGAATGGCGCCATATATGACGACGACACCCTTTTCCCTAGTCATCATCGACAAGCATATATTTAAGGGAGCTTCTTTAAATCCGACCGGGTTTATAGAACCTCCCTTAATACCGCATCCTATCGCACGCCAAATAACCGCCGAGGCATTCAGAAGGTGAAGTCGACCTTCTGGACGCCGGGGCCGTAGATGGTGCGGAAGTCGTCGCGCATGGAGACGACGTGGTAGCCGGCCTCGATCCAGCGCTCGCCGAGGGCGAGGGCCTTCTCGCGGTTGGCGTGGTCGCGCTCCTCGTCGTCGGCGATGAGCATGAAGGCGGCAGACTTCTTGGAGTTGCTCAGGCAGTAGTTGTGCATGGCTGCGTCGCCGCCGCTGTTGCCGAACGAGAGCACCGGCACCTTGCCGATCTCCTGGTTGATCTGCAGCACCTTGTTTGTCTTGAGGTTCTTGATGATGAGCTCGTCGGTGCGGACGATCTCTTCCTCGCGCCCCATGGTGTAGTTGACGCCCTCCTCGCTGCCCTGGCTGCTGGACACAAGCCTCACATCCATGCCGATGACACGGTTGGGCTCGATGCCCAACGGCTCGACCAGCGCACGGCAGATGAAGCGGTCGGAGCCGGAGACGACATAGTAGGTGAAGCCGTTGTCCTCCAGATACTCAAACACCTCGAGCATCGGCTGGTAGAAGCTCTTCCCATAGGTCATGCCGCTGAAGCCGTTGGCGGGCAGGGCGGCGTAGGCCTTGACGTAGGCGTCGAACTCAGCCAGGGTCATGCCGGCATAGGCCTTGGCGGCCGCACGGGCGTGTATCATGTCGAAGTGGTCGGGCAGCGGCACGCCGTTGCGCACAAAGTCGCGGATCTGCTGTGCCGCCAGGCGCACGCTGTCGGGGGCATGGTTGCCGTAGGCGGTATCTTCCAGCACACGGTACTCCAGCAAGTTGTACTCAAAATAGGTGGGGTAGAGCTCGCCGACAAAGGTGCCGTCCATGTCGAAGGTGGCGATGCGGTCCTTGGGCTCGATATAGTTGGCCGACGAGGGGTTGGTGACATCTTCGACATACGCCTGCAACGCCGTCAGCGCCTCGCACTCGTTCCACGAAGCAAAATACTGTTTCTGCCTTGGCAGTTCTTCCGTGCCGCAGCCGGCCAGGAGCAGCAGCACCGCGGCGAAAACGGCTAAAAGGTTCTTTCTCATAAGATTTTCTGTTTTACAGATCCGAGGTTAAAAAAGGATACCCAGCAGAACGCCAGGTATCCCAACCATAACCAAATAAATATGAAAAACTATTCTTTTCCTTGGTTGTGTGCAGCCTCGGGGGCGATTATTTACGCAGGCCGAGCTCTTTGACGATGGCGCGGTAGCGCTCGATGTCGGTTTCCTTCAGGTAGTCGAGCATTTTGCGACGCTTGCCGACGAGGCCCACCAGGGCGCGCTCGCTGACCTGATCCTTCTTGTGCTGCTTCATCAGCTCGGTGAGGTGCTGGATGCGATAGGTGAACAGGGCGATCTGTCCTTCGGTGCTGCCGGTATTTTTGGCCGATTTGCCATACTGGGCAAAAATCTCTTCTTTCTTTTCTTTAGTCAGATACATAACGTGTTACGTTTATTTTATTCTCTTGTTTCGTTCTTGTTTTCGGCTGCAAAATTACGACTATTTCCTAAACTGGCAAAATATTTTCTCGATTTTTACACATTTTAACACTTATTAAGAAAGTTCAGACCCCTATTCCCCACCCTTTCGGTTCCGTTTTTGCCCCTAGGCACGCGCCACCCCCTCTGCATCATCTCTGCATCCCCTCTGCATCATCTCTGCATCACCTCTGCCTTATGCAGGCATCATCCAGGCATCATCCAGGCATCATCTAGGCATCATCTAGGCATCATCTAGGCATCATCTAGGCATATCGGCGGACGAATGGCCTGGGGAATGGGACAAAAAAGGGGGCCTCCTGCGGCATGCAGGAGGCCCCTGGGTGGGTCCGCTGGTGGATGACTAGCGGACGATGAGCTTGCGGACTGCCGTCCAGCCGGCGGTCTGCACCCGCACGAAGTAGGTGCCGGAGGCCAGCATGCTGACGTCGATGTCGAGGTCGCTCTCGGCAGTCTCGGCCTGGCGCAGCTGACGGCCGTCGACACTGAGGACGGTGACCATGGCCGAGCCCTCGAGACCCGTGATGTGCAGGCTGACGAGGTCGGTGGCGGGGTTGGGACGCAGGGCCACCTGGGCGTCGGTGCCCTCCACGTCGTCGATGCTCTGGAAGCGGATCTGGCTCTCGTTGGACCAGGTGCTGTTCCAGCCTTCGTCGCAGATGGCGCGCACGCGGAAGCCGAAGGTGCCGGCCGTGGTGCCCTTGAACATGCTGACGGAGGCCAGGCCGCTGATGGTGGCCGTGGGAGTGTTGACGATCATGTAGCCCAACTGGTCGTTGAGTTCGAAGCCCTGATAGCCGTAGACGACCATCCAGCGCTGGTTGCGGTTGCCGGCACTCCAGGTGAGGACGACGTCGGTGCCGTTGACCTGGGCCTGCAGATTGGTGACCGGGTAGCAGACATTGTCGAAGGTCATCTCGTCGCTCCACTCGCCGACCACGTGGTCGCTCGTGCCGCAGTAGGCCCGCACCGCAGCGTGGTAGCTGCTGCTGGGATCGAGGTTGCTGACGGTGGCCGGGTTGGTGGTGACGGTGTAGTAGCGGTTGATGTTGTTGTTCCAGACGTGGAGCTCCCACTTGCCGCCGACCATCGGGCCGTCGTTCCAGCTGAAGGTGGCGGTGTTGGCCGTCACGTCGGTCACCACAAGGCCTTCGGGGATGGAGCAAGCGGTGTCGGTAGTGGCAGTGAGGTAGACCCAATCCGAATAGTCGAGGCCGTCGTTGCTGCAGTCGCGGCGCAGACGGATGTCGAAGTCGGTCATGCTGGGCAGGAGGTCGAAGGTGTAGCTATTGGTGTCCTCCACCAGCACGGCAGTCTCCCAGTTGGTCTCGGAGGCGGCCTTGATGGCGATCTGCACGTCGGCACCCTCGTTGTACCACGTCACCTCGACCGAGTGGTCGGTCGTGTTGACCCTGCTGACCACGGGCTCGTAGCAGACCGGGTTGCAGGCAATGAAGGTGATGTCGGGCACTATGCTGCTGGCAGCGCGGTTGGCTGCGGAGAGCATATTGGCCTGGTCGGGGGTGAAGTGGGTGGTGGAGCCACCGTAGTAGAGCTTGTTGCTACCGGCCTGGTGGGCGTTGTACTTGACGCTGTCGGAGGGCGTTCCGTTCGATGCGGAGTAGTAGAAGCCGACCACAAGGTTGCGATGGCCGTCCCACACGAAGGGCTCGTTGAACAGCACACGGCGGGCGCCGGTGGTGTTGAAGCTGATGTCGCCGGAGAATACGCTCACGAAGCTGGTGTCATACAGGAAGCCGCTCATCGAGGTAGCGTTCGTGTGAGCCATGAAAATCTCGCCATTGGTCATCTGGGCGCCTGCACCCACGGTGTTGACGCTGAAGGTGAGCCCCTCGAAGTTGTCCATACCGGCCAGCGCGGCGCTGTCGATCAGCACCTCGGCATAGCTGCAATACTTGACAGCATTGAAGGGGGCCACGGCGCTGACAGCGGTCGGGTCGGCGGCGGCATAGTTGCTGTTCTCGGTACGATCCTCGCAGAAGTCGGTGGTGAAGGTGAGGATGTCGCTGGGGTCGCTCTGGTTGTAGGGCGAGCAGACACCCGTGACACGCACCTGATAGTCCTTGGCCATGGCGAGGGGCGTGATGACGACAGAGTCGACACCCTCGACGGTGCGGGCATTCCACGAGATGGTACCCACCGGGCGATACTGCACCTTGTAGGTCGAGGAGTTACCCATCCAGGAGATAGTGGCTCTGCGCTCCGTCACGTTGCTGACGGCCACATTCTCGGGCATGGCGCAGGTGGGAGCGGGTTTCACCACGACATTGTCGATGTAGACCGCCGCATTGTTGTTCATATCGTAGGCCTTCAGGGCCACCTGATAGAGGGGTGCGCCAGCCGACGAGGGGAGTACGCAGCGGATGTTCTGCCAGGTGTTCTTGGTCGAGTCGACCACCATCAGGGTGGTCCAGGCGCCGGTGGTGCCCACACGGTAGAGCACGGCCAGCTTGTCGGCCGGATAGGTGCCGTAGGTGCTGGTGTAGAGGAAACGGTAGAAGTTCAAGTGGGCGTTCTCGCTGAGCTGCGAGAAATCGTACGTGGGCAGCACAAGCAGGCCCTCGGCAGTGGCATCGCCGGAGTTGATGGCAGCCATACGTCCGCCGCTGAAGGCGTGTGCGTTGTAGTTGCTGACCTCGTTGGTCCACATAGCGGTGTTGTCATCGGGCTGCATCATGCAGTCGAGCAGGCCGCTCTCGAACTCCTGGTTGTAGATATTGTCCTCCGAAATGACGTAGGGGCTGTTGCACTCCGTGCGGAACGTCAGGAAGAAGGGCTTGCTCTGATGGCTGACCGAGCAGTTGGAACGCACCCAGACGTAGTAGGGCGTGTTGTCGACGAGGCCGTTGAGGGTCACCGTCGTGCCGCTGACAGTCATGGCGGTGGCGGTGGACTGATCGTTGATCGTGTTGTAGAGCACCTCATAGCTGCCGTAGTTGTGGTTGTCGGTGATGGCGAGCACAGCCGAGTCGGAGGCGACGCTTGCGAGCGTTACACTGTTGACACGACGGCAGTCGGGCAGGAGTGACACCGTGAGGCTGTCGACATAGACTGTGGTGTAGCTCGACGTAGTGTTGCGGATGAAGATGCGACCGTTGGGGCCTGTGTAGTTCTCCAGGTCGACATCCACCAAGAGCCAGTCGGAGCTGTTGTTCGGGATGGTCTGGCTGGCCATGACAACGAAGGTGCTGAGGTCGTTGGGATCGGTGCAGACACCCACCTCAATAGTCTCGCTTTCGTAGTACGAGGCGTTGTTCATCGTGGCGTAGAATGCCACATTCAGGCTGTCCACACGGACGTCGAACTCGGGAAGCACCAGGTAGGAGTTGTAACCGGCGAAGTACATGCTGCTGGCGCTATTGAAGCCCCCCCACGGGTATTGGTACGGGTAGGACGAGTAGGTATAGATACTGCCACGATTCCAGCACATCTGAATCGGGTCGCTGGGCGCCGAGCCAGCGTTAAAGTTCTCGAAGTTCTCCGAGAAAGGCACTGTCTCGGGAGCGCACTTGGTGGTGACGCTGAGGTTGAGGATCGACTCGTCGTCGGCAGAGCACTGGCTGATGATACGGATACGGTAGCTCGTAGCACCCGTCAAGCCTGTCAGCGTGTAGTTGGTGGTGGTGATATTAGCATTGGCCACGATCCAGTTGGTGCTGTCTGCATGGCGATACTCCACGCGCCACGAAGCCTCGTTGCCGCCGGGGAGCCAGCTGAGGTCGACCTCGGTCTGACCAATCACCATCTGATCCAGGACAGGAGGTACACAGTTGCTCTCGGAGCATGCCACCAGGAAACGGACGTTGCTGCGGAGAGAGCTCATCGTGAGGGAGTAGTTAGTACTGGTCGGATCATAAGGAGTACCATCTATATAGGCGAACAAAGCCCTGACAACCGTATCTTCTGTCGCCTCGAAATTGGTGGTAGAAACGTAGGAGTTGGTGTAGTCGCTGATGGTCATCACAACGTTCTTGTCGGCCGGTACGGCGAAGGCACTGTCAAAGTTGATGTTGACCCAACCGTTCTCGAAGTGCACCGTGCCGTTGAAGTAACGATGCGACGGGACGACATAGTCACTCGAAGCCGAATAGGACGACAGCGAGGTGGTGTCCATGTAGACCGCGATGCTACGGTCGGTCACGGTGGCACCGAGCTGGTTGAACTGCACACCATAGATGGCGGGGTTGCCGCTCAGCTCGGCAGCAGTGAAGATTTGCTGGGTGAGGGAGTTGCCATAGTAGATATTGGTGGGGATAGTGTTGATTGTATTGGACCCTTCACCAATCTGCAGTTCGCCGCCGTTGTTGCACAACGTCAGGAACGAGGCACGCACAGTGTCGGTACCGGCGCAGTCGACAGCCACACCCACTGTGTAGCGCGTACGCTGATTGAGGCCGGTGAGCAGATAGCTACGGGTGGAGCCACTCAGGTCGATGACCTGCTCCACACCCTCTTCGTCGGTCAGGATCAAGGAGAAGCCTTCGGCCTCACCCATGACGGTATTGTACTCCCAGTTGACCTGGGCAGTCGAACCTGCCACGTTGCTAACCGTCAACCCGTAGGGCGACAGGCAGTCGGGACGGTCGACGCAGGTCACATAGAACTGGAAGCCCTCGTCGAGATAGTAACTATAATTGGCACCTTTGAACCAAATGGTAAGGGCGCCCGTCTCGCCCACGACATTGATGTCGTATACATCCGAATTGTAAACGCTGACGAGCAGCTGGCCGTTGGTGTCGGCGCCGTCGAAGATGCGCAGCTTATTCTCGTCGCCCGAATAGGTAGCTCCGTTGCCAAGGATCGCCTTACCATAGATGCGGACAGTCTGATCGGCATCGGGAGCGCGCAGCACGATCAGCTGCTCGGTATTGGCGCTGAAGTCGCCGGTAGCGCCACCGTTGTCGACGATGGTGCGGTCGCAGAAGGAGGTGCTGTCCACAGCGGCGGTCACCACGTAGGCGTAAGGCATCGCAGCGACAGGCAGGGGCCAATAGCTGGCCTGCGTGCCGCAGAGGGTGCGGACGTAGAAGTCGTAGACCACACTGTTGTCCAGGTCGGTGAAGGTGTAGGTCGGGGTGTTGACCACCACCGGCGTGGCCGTGTCGAGATCGAAGCCTTGCGGGCCGTGGTAGACCTCCCACTGGGTGCCATCAGGGCATGTCCAGTTGAGGGTCACCTGGTGCGACTCGGTGCTCGTAGCCGTCAGCGCGGTCGGCACCGGGCAGTTGTTGATCTCGCGGAAGACAACGTCGTCGATATAGACACTATTGTATTCGAACGTAGCGGCCGTGCGGAACACCACCCAGATGCTGTCGGTGGTAGATACCGTGTCGAACGGAATCGACACCTGCTCCCATAGGTGGCTGTAGCCGTCGGCCCCCAAAGCCGTGGGGCCAGCGGTACCCACCTGGTGGAACACCGCATTGTTGAAGTCGCTGGTGGTGATGTAGCCCACTTCGACCTGATCGCTAGCCTGTATCCACATCAGCACCTCGAGGGTGTTGGCCGGGATGGGTATCTTCGGACTCACGACCGACTGGGTGCCATAGGCGGGATAGAAGTAGTAACTATTGTTTCCGTTATAGCCTTCATAGGTATAGACCGTCGGGTAGGTGCTACCATACGACGAGGCCGACTCCCATATTTTCCAGCAGTCGGGCGCCGGGGTGCCGTAGCTGTAGCCTTCGAAGCCCTCCGTGTAGGGGAGCGTGATGCCGGCGCACTCCGTCCGGAACGAAGACATGAGGGCCACCGAGGTGTCGGTGCCGCCGCAGTAGGAGCGCACAAAGAAGTAGTAGTCCGTGTTGGGGGTCAGGCCGCTGACGGTGGCCGTCGTGTCGCTGGTGTAGGTCCACGTGTCGCTGGGCACCGGCTCGGTGTTGTAGCTGTAGTACCACTGGGTGGCCAAGCCGATCTCCGACCAACTGGCAGTGGCCGTCGTCGGACCGGGTACGACCGACAGACCGGTCACACCCGGGCAGGTCGGGCAGGGGTTCACGATGGCGAAGGTGCCATAGTAGAGCGTGGACCCGTCGGTGCAGTTGTAGAGCATCACACCCATAGCATCGACCACGGTGAACGACACATCGCCGGGGTACGAGCCTGTCGTCCACGAGAGGGTGACCGGGCCATCGGCAGTGCACACGGGGAAGGTCTGGGTGTAGTCGGAGCCATCGCTGAGCGTGAAGGTGCCCAGCGTGGAGTCAGCCTGGATGATGGTGATGGTGTTGCCACTCCAGCCATCGCTGTAGGCATCGTGGCCGGTGATGGTGATGGAACAATCGGCGCCACCGGCACACTGCGCCTGGGCGCGGTGGCCCAAGGTCGCCAGCACGAACAGTGCTGCGAATATAATGGATATCTTCTTCATAACAAGTCCCTTTCTTTATTTATTGACCACAATTTTGGCTCCGCTCATGCCCTGAGCGGTACTGATGCGGACACCGTAGACACCGTTGTCCATGCCGTCGGTCGGAATATCGATCGTACCGGTGTAGTTGTCGTAGGTGTTCTCGTAGACCTTGCGGCCCTCGCGGCTGAACACCTCGACCCGCTGCACCTGCACGGCACCGATGTGGATCACATCGCTGGCGGGGTTCGGGTAGACGCGGAAGGTCTCGCCTTCGGCCTCGTCGAGGCCCACCGGTATGTTGGGATTGTCGTCGCTGATGACCACCTGCACGACAGCCGTGTCGCTGTTGCAACCCGTGCCGCCGCGAGCGATGAGTCTATACTCGCAGCTCTCGAAGATCGAGGCCGTGGTGTGCAGGCTGTAGGGGTCGTCGAGGCCCGTGGTGGGCTCCCAGCGATAGCTGACGTTCTCGCCGTATACCAGCTCGGTACCCACCTCGAAGCAGGCGTGGGTGCAGGTGATCGTGCTGTCCTTGACGCGCACGTCGCTGCCATGGTCGAGCGAGAAGTGCATCGTGTCGTACGACACCAGCTGCGGGAAGTTCGGGCAGAGCGACGTGGCCAGATAGACCTCGATGGTCTTCTCCTGGCTCAGGTCGGCATCGGGCAGACCACGCAGAATGAAGCTATGCGGCTCGTTGCTGATGTACATGCCCGTGCTGTCGATGGGCTGATCGTTCTCGTCCACAATCTCGAAGTCGGTGCCCAGCACGGCCGTACCGCCAAAGCTGAAGCGCACCGTTCCCTCATCGAACATGGTAGAACTGAGGGTGAGCGGGATCTCGGTGGGGCAGCTGCCGTGCACCGGCGTGACGCCCGGACGGCTCAAGCCGATGGCGGCCGTCGGAGCCGAGAAGCTACCGCCCTCCAGAAACACACCGCTGTCGAAGGCATTGTCGCCCACGTTGCACACCGAGATGTGCATGTGGTACACCGCACACGGCACCAAATCGGTCACTGCCGCCAGCTTGGCCGTGTAGCCATCGTACTCCACACCGTCGGCATAGTTGGGCGTTCCCATCAGGCCTCCATTGTAGCTGCTGGTATCGATCGTGCTGTTGTTGACATAGTTGCCCGAGTAGTTGTAGTAGCAACCCGAGCCGCTGCCGCCGCTCGATCCGAACAGGCCGGGGTTGACCGAGTTGATGGCCACCGCGATGCCCTCCGGATGGGCGTCGTCGATCGTGTTAGGGATGATGGCGATGTTGCGCGTCACCTCCTCGCCCGTCACCGGGTCGGGACCCGTCACGTAGAATGCGAACACGTCGTTGAAGTTCGAGCACACATACTCCGGGTACTCCTCCGACGCGAAGCTGTAGTTCATCGAGATCGACCCGGAGAGGGTAACGAAGTCGAAGTCCAGCGTCGAACAACCATTGATGGTATTCGTCGCCACAGGCGCCATCTCGGGATCACTGTAGTAGGCCGTGATGGCATTGGCTGTGCCGGAGCCTTGGTTCGGGCCGGGCGCCACGTCGATGTTGCCCGTTGTCATAATTACCCCCCCCTCCATCTGCAATCCGGTAAATCCGTTGCTCTGGAACGTACCGATGTTGGGGGTGGTGATGTTGCCCGTGATGTTGTTGAACTTGGCGTTGAAAATGTACACACCACCACCCAGCAGGTTGTTTTGGATGAAGGCCTCAGGCGATTGGCCCACGGCATCCTGCACCGTGATGTTCTGTGCCCACGCTCCAGCCGACAGCAAGAGTATAGCACAACAGGTTGTAAACACTTTTCTCATAACAACTTATTTTAAATTAAACATGAAAATTCATTCACCTTTTTCGGTGCAAATATACACAATTAATCAAACTGAAATGTTAAATCTTCCAAAATTTAACAAATTTATTTTTCCAGTTTCTAAAAATTACACTCGGATCTCAAACGGCAATTCGACCCCTTCAAACGCCCTTAAAACCCTGTCTGCTCCCTGATGGCTCCCTGATGACTCCCTGATGACTCTCTTAAAACCAGGGCAAAACCCTTGCCCTGTCAGCGTTTTGC
>OCVV011234834.1_pt1 | contig 14604 bp, 19 predicted proteins | sample 1539721 | NCBI WGS metagenome assembly OCVV01 (sample SAMN02144230, study PRJEB22623) | gut metagenome | biome: sheep rumen | host: Ovis aries | place: New Zealand
GGCTCGCCAGCGCCAAATCCGCCCCTACCGCAGTAGGTACGCCAGCCACAAGCTTTATGGGCTTGGTGTCAGTGCCAAGGTCGGCCGTGCCTATCTTTATCTTCGGCACGGACAGCGTTGTCGTGCTTACGTTGTAGGTGAAGCCCGTCGTGTAGCACGGCTTATTCTTCGCGCTGCTCGTCCACGAGATCCATACCGGGCGCTCCTCATTCGTCGCCGAAGCCGCGGTAAACGTGCTGCTGGATATCGCCGTGGCTGTGTCGGCGTTGCCAGTAAGCGGGCCGGAGAAGCCGGTGGCGGTTAGTATGCCCGTGCCTGCTTCCCACGTAAGCTGCTTATTAACCGTGTTGGTGCCTGCGGTCACGTTGGCATTGGTGATGGACGATAAATACACCTTGTTGTCAGAGCCAGGGTACGTGGAAAGGCCTACACGGTAGTCCTTCGTAGGCGCATTGAACACGGCGCCGAAGCTTGTCGCAGTCGATGTAAGCAGCGCCTTGCCAGGAGTTATGCCAGCCACCCATGTTTCACCAATAGGTGTTCCGGTTATGCCCTCCAGCACGTTCAGCTTTTTTATTATAGAATCACCAAGCAGCGCCATTATACGCCTCCCGCTATCTGAATCCGCCCGTATTCCCTGGTTGGATCGGTACCACCAACGGGCACTATTTTTATGTCTGAAAACTTGATGGGCACGGTGCCATTATTCGTGTAAATATTGAGCGCAAGCTTAACCGTTTTCGTATCCAGCGGTATGCCGCCCCATGTCCCATAGGCATTGCTGCCGTCGAACGGCGTGTCTGCCTTGCCCAAATAACCTTCCACGTAATGCCATTCGTTGTCTGTGGGCAAGTTGTTCTTACCTATCGGATACCAGTACGTAGAACCGGCGTAGCTCTCCACCACGTACGTCCCAGACGGAATGGTCGTGCCGGAATAAGCGGCGTTCAGCAGCACCGTATCAGTGCCATCGACCCCGGCAACGGTATTCCAGTTTGAATGGAAGAATCCTACGTTGTTGTAGCTGCTGTATGCCGTACGGAATCCCAGGGCTGACGAACTCTTTGCCGCCCAGCTACCAACGCTGCGCACCTTCATGGAGGTGTCGCCAGCCGTAAGAGGCGCCGTAAGGTACGTCCTGGTGCCGCTGTAGTACATTACATCGACATGCGTAATGTTCTTTCCGGCTGACGTGTAATACAGCATGGCAGTTAAAAAAGAAGCCATGTCCCTCTTGCACTTCACCCAGTAGGAAATCCTGTACCGTATGTTCGGGTTTACAGGAAACGTAGGGCCATCATATCCATGCGTTGCTCCTACCGGCTGCACCAGCGACCACTTCGCATCGCCTGCATAGTCCTCATAGTCGATCTCCCACCCAGAAGGCACAGGCATGTTGGCGCCGCTAATTATCAACGGACTCACCGTGTCAAACTGCCGGCTGTATGCGTTGCCCCCCTTCAGCCTGTCGCAGTTGCCAAGCACCGAGTAATTTATCAGCTCCTCGTGCCCTGTGATGTCGCAGTTCCGCGCATAGGCCACGTACCAGGTCACATTCTTATTGTCCGGGCCGGAAATGTAAATGTGACCGCCTGAAGAAAAAGAACCTGACGTGCCACACCTGTACAGAATTGCGTACTCTTCCCAGTCGCCGGTGCCGTCCTGCTTTGTTATCCACTGGACAGAAGCGCCAGAGCCTTGTGTATTGTATGCTGCATAAATCCTATAGCCCACAGGTATCTTTGCAACCATGCGTTCTATGAAAATAGCACTGGCATACGCCGTATGACTCAGCCATATGCCCCCAGCGCTTGGTGATGCTGTCCCGTTCGTCGTAACTTTCAGCACATTCTTGTGCAGCGGATAAAACGGGCCAGTCTCGTCCTCAATAACCTGTGCTGAAACAGCTCCGCCTGACGAATTGTTATACAGCGAGTGGTGGCATCTGCCTAAATCGTAATAGGCATTATTTGTATAACTGTGATATACGTCGTACGCCGCCATGCCATCGGCTTCGATAAACTCATTGGCCATCATTACGCCGCCGCTGAGCGCAATCTTGTTCTCAGCCTCCTGCTGCACAAGCGCGGAGACGTCGTAGTCCGTATAGATGGGAACATAATCGAGGTTCTCATCGCACCAGGCTTTCATCTGCGCATCGGTGGATACCACGCCAAGCGCCTTCAGAACCATGTACAGGTAAGTTACATCGTACGTAAGATGATTTTTTACGTAGGCCTGCACTCCGTTGATGTACCCGCTTGACCCGTTGTACAAAGTGCCAGCGGATGTCCCATAATAGGCAATGGGCTTTGTCATGCCGGACATTACATACTCTGTTCCGGCAACAGGGTTACGCAGGTATGTTCCCGCGTTCGTAGCGCTTCCGCCCTGAATGTATATCATAACCCACGTCGGTGACTGGTCCGTCGTGGTAAACTTATATGAGCAGCGCTGATAATAATAGTGCTCTGGGGACAGCGCTGTTTCATACCTGACGGTATACGGACCATAACCTGTGTACGGCCCCTGCCACACGTCCGCCTCAGTATTATCGGCGTGCACGCTGAGATTGCGCAGCGTCAGGTTGTTCCACTCGATTATGTTGTCCGCATATATCATCAGCTGAAAATCTCGATGCAGCCTGTTGTTGCGTTGTACTGGATGTACGAATCCGCATTGGACAGCACTATCTTGCTAGTAAATGTCTTCACGCCGGTAATCGTCTCAGCGCCAGATTTGTGCACCACGTCTGAATCGTTCGCCTTGGAAGACAGCAACGTCTTAAGCTTAGACACGAGATGGCTTAGCCCTGTATTGTCCAAAAACGCCATACGCCTGCTTACCTACCTGTTGAACTACCTGCTATCCTACCTAACTACTTACTATGCAAACAGCGCGTCGATTTCCGTGTTGGTAATCGAGGCCGGCATCGGATGCACATGGTCGCCACGGGCAAACTTCGCCGTCTCCGTGCCTACGGAAGCCGTGCCAAGCGCGGCAGGCGTGGTGCTCGAAGCCATGGCGTGCCCGTAGTTGGTGTTGCTCGAAACGCCGTACATGGTTGACGTGCTCGCATGCGCCGTTGGCGTGCGTGCGTTGCTCAGGCGGGAGTCGTTGCCCTGGCAGAACGTGTTCGCAGTCGTACCGAAGGCACCAGCCTGTACAATGCCATTGGTGCCTGTAATAAGCGGAAGGTTTGCCGTAGTACCGACGTTGCCCCCGTTCTTAATGTTGCCATGCTCATGTCCAGCGGTTGCCGCATCCGTTATGCCGTAGCCGCTAAGCGTGGTAGGCTTTCCCGTAACCCCGGACCACGGCACAGAAGTAGCCGCGCCAGCCGTGTACTCGACGTAGCCATCAGCGCTGTTCAGCTTTGACGTGTCCACAACGTAGTACATCACGCCCGTGTCGGTCTGCTTGACCGTGTCGCCGAGCTGCACCTGAGTCGAGGTAAGCTTAAACCTCGCAGTCTGGTCGGCAACAACCACCAGTCGCTCCAAGGCGCCGGCGGGAAGCCTGGCTATGTCAATGGTGCCTGCCGTTATTTTAGAGGCATTGAGGTTTGGTATGCGCGCCGCGTCAAATGTGCCGCTGGTGATGTCGCTTGCATCATGCTTGTGCCCTGCAGTCGCGTAAATGGCGTCGAGCTTTTCCTTGAAGTGTGTAAGGCCTGTGAGGTCGAGAAATGCCATTGCTGTGCTCCGTTATTCGAAGATTGTGTCTATTTCATTGTTGGTGAGCGCATCTGGAAGGTCGTCCATAAGCGCAACTGTTTTCCAGCCGGTGCCGCTTGTCCAAGAAGTAGAATTCTGACACCGTATTGCCATTCCGGCGCCATGTTCCCCATACTTTCCTGCGGTGACTGCAATCTGTGCACCCCAGGCGTTGCTGTTGTCCCAAGACAGGTGCAGCACATGGCTATCATATGCAGTTCCGTAGAATACCGGCTTGCCATTCGCCACGGAAACGCTCGAAGTGGCCAGCATGCTGCGCACGCCGCCATCGCTCCATGCGTTATTCAGCGTTGTGGTGCGATGCGTAGTGTCGTTAAACCAGTTGCCTAAGTGAGCAAAATCGTTGATAACAACCCATCTGTTGTCTGTGGTAGCCGTGCCCGCAACTTTTATTGAGCCAGCTGGGAAATATTTCAGGTATATGCATCGCCCGCGCTGGAACTGCGTGGCAAAGGCCTTGTGCAACCCGTCTATATACACTGGAATAGCGCCAGTTGTGCTGTTGTCACGAAGAGTAAGGTTCAGCGTTGCAAAGGCGTTTGCTCCATCGTACCCTAAATAATACGCAATGGTTGTTCCTGTGCTCAGGGAATCAGCATCTATCTTGCCTGTCCAGGCATATGCCGCAGCAGTGTTCGTGCTTATTACCGTGTACACTTGCTCCGGCTTATCAACCAGGTCCTCATAGCTCCCCGTTTCAGCAACTGTAGCCAGTTCGCTCCAGGTGCCGTCGCTTTTCAGGTACTTGTCCGTCTCGCCTTCGGCCGCGGCTGGCACAAGCCCGGCCTTGCCTGGCTCAAAATCTGTGGGGGCTTCGTACTGCGGCACAGCCGTGTTCAGCACTATGGCCGCCTGCCACGCACTCTTCACAAGCACGCTTATGGTGCCCGTGCCGAATGCGCTGAGAAGCTCCTTCACTGTGCACTGGGCGCTGTTGTACCAGGCATCGTAGCTGGCATAGACAGGTATGTACGCCTCCTGAACATGGTCGACGTCCGTCACATGCAGGTACAGCGGAAGCGTGCTGTCGCTCTCCGGCGTCTGCCTGCCAACGTACACCACTTCAATGTAGTCCAGAGCCCATCCGGATATGTCCGTCGCCGCAGGATAATGCTGGCACTCAAAAAACGCCTTCGTAGGCGAAGCTGTGTCATCCACATTGAGCCAGTACGTGCCGCTGTTGTACACCGGAACATTGTCGTCCCACGTCCCGTCGCCCTTCAGGTATCCGTTGCGCTCGCTGCTCGTCGCCGCAGGGACGAGGCCGTCCGTGCCTGCTGCGCTGGATGTGGCGCCTTCATATTCGGGAACGGAAATGATTCCGCGCATTCCAGCGGCAGATTCGAGGCCGTTGACGTGTATTCCGTCGCCACAAAATTCAGCAGGATTCGTCCCAAGGGTTACTGTGGTTATCTCCGTTCCACCGAAGGCTGCGCCCCTCTGCCCAATATAGGCATTTATTCCGCGTCCGCCATGGAGAATGAACGTGCTGTTCTGCTCATCAGCAACCGAGACCGTTCTGTTCAATGCCTGAATCTGATTGCTATTGGAGTTTTCCGTAGCAATGCGCGTTATCCTAGGATACTGACTCAGCCCGTCCAGCTTGGCCTTGTCCTCGGCTGACATAAGGCCCGCGCCTGACGATGTGGCCTCGCCAGGGAGCATGTCTTCGAGGCAGGACATGTTGACTTCGTGCTCGCTGAAGCTTCCGTCGGCTGCCTCGGTGTGCAGGTGCAGCGCAATAGGCGCTATGCGCTGGAGCTTGACGGTGAAATAGCCTGACGAATCAACGCTGTCCACGACGAGGCGCAGCGTGCCGTCCTTGAAAAAGGAAGGCGCCGCCTCAGGCGTGTTGGAAAGTGCAATCACATTTCCTTCGGCGATGTCAGACTGGTAGATTTTGCCAGACGTTGCGCTGTAGTATTCCGGCTTGTCGACAGGGCGGTGCACGTCTATCTTGAAAACGGCATAGCTGGTTGGGTTGTAGACCAGGTAGTTGATGACGCCGCCATTCAGTATCCCTTCCTGCGAACCCCTGTGCACGTCAGACGCATCATAAAAATGCACGAGCCCGCCGCTGTCGTCCGTGTAGTCCTCCCAGTCTCCTCCGCAGCTGAAGCTTCCGTCAACGTGCACAATGCCATTGCTGGCGACAATGTTATCGAGGGTATCTGCAACGGTGGAGTCGCCGTACTTCACCATGTCGGCGCTTGTTTCGGCGTAGATGACCTTGAGCCTGCCGTTTATCTTACGGTGCTCGGTAACTTTGATCACTTCGATAGGCATTGCTTGACCCCGCTGCATTGTTTTCGTGCTCTGTAAATATTGCCGCGCTGCTGCTTTGAAAAACGGTGGGTTGGTTTGGGTATAAGAATATGCTTGGAAACCTTAACCGCTGCACCGCATGCAAAGCGGCGCGGCATCGGAGGCTCTTATGTCTATCGCAGAAAATTTTGTCACTGATTGCCCGCCATTTATTAAGGAAGCATTGGGCGTCGTCCGCCAGCTTGGCGGGCGCATTATTAGCGAAGAGGGCGCTGGGCTCGGTACCCAGCGTGAATACACCGTCGTATTTGAAGACGGCTCAAAAGCCGTTTTGAACGAAGAACTGGCGTGGGGCTACGCTAGTGCTGAAGCCTAATGTAGGCTGCCCCGGGTGCCAAACAAAACCACCCGGGGCAATTTTTTAGCCATTGAAAAACAGTGCCTCCTATTTCGTATAAGAAAGTAAGCCAAAGGAGGTTACCATGCGGCTTAATCTCACAGAGCTCAGCCGCCTCCTTGCGGCTGAGTACGGGGTCGACGACGGCCCCGAACAAGAACGCGTCATTGATTGGTTCACACCAATCAATGAGGTGCTCTCCATCGCCCTCTCGCGCCTCGCCGAGTGGGACATAGAGGTTGGCGAGGCGTACTGGGACGTTCCGCAGGCGGCGCGGCTCGTCTTGTTGGCAGAAGCCGCCAACCTGGCTGCCAAGGTGTACTCGAGCTCGTTTTACGGGCTCAAGCACGCCTTGGTTTCCTGGGGCGTGTACCACCCAGACGTGATGTCCTGGGTGGAATACGACGAGTACGACCGGCCGATCTACTCGCTGTACGCCCAGGAGGTCGGGACGGCGTCCTTCCACGACCCGTACGACGAGATCGGCGGGTGGGACGCCATCCCGGAAACGCGCCACTACAGGGAGCGCTTTCCATGGAGCGGCGTGTACAGGCAAAACTTGGCCTTTGCCCTGCTCCAGGACAAGGCCCTGCTCGAAGACATGGCCTACCGCACAAGGCCGCGGAACTTCCCTCTCCCCGTGCGGTACGAGGAGGAGGAGGAGTAGCAAACAGCGCCTCGGACATTGTCTGGGGCGCTGTTATTTTTTAGCTTTTAAAAAATAGAAACACAATGCCTAAACTGGTATAAGAATATGAAACAGGAGTGCATAACTTATGCGCTCCATAACCTTTAACCAAGGAGGCAGCCGATGTATCGTCGGCATCAAACCTTAAAGGGCTCCTGCTCTGCCGAGCCCGACCAAAGTACGCGTAAGCGTACAGGCTTTGCCAAAGACAAAGGGGCGCTGTAAATCAGCGCCCCTACATTTTTTAGCTATTGCTCTTGATGTGTATGTATTCGCCGCCGTCGACAAGGTTGGCAAAGTCTCCGCTTGGCTGGTCGCTGGCTGGAGCCGTCGTCGAATAAATTGTGTACACTCGGCCTTCAAGCGCAGTAGCCCGCGCCTCAACCGCAGCAACAGCCTTGGGCGTCGCCGCATACCCGGAACTGGCGTCCTTCGATGCGTCGCCCGTGTCGGACAGCGTCACATGGCCTTGCGTGGTGCCGTTGGCAACGTCGTCGATGTGATTGACGGCGTTGGTAACCGACGTAATGGAAAGTCCGGAGTCCTTCACAACCTTGCCGTTGGAGTTGTTGAACGCCGCAAGGTTGTTCACAGTCGCGCTGGCCGGGCCTACCACGGCGCCGTCAATGTTGGCCTGGGTAACCAGCCAGTCCGTGTTCGGCGATGCTTCCGTGTATGTGCCAGACGTTCCGGCATTGTCCGTGGCTACGCAGGTGATGAGGTCGCCCGGCTCACATTTGTAGCCGTCGATGACGATCGTGGACGTTCCGCCGACGCGGTAAACGTCGCCAATCTTGTAGTCGTCGGTGGGCAATGCATGCGTCGCGTCGACAACGCCGCAAAATTCAAGAGCGTCGCGCGAAATAAGGTTGCCCAGCTTGCTCTCGATGTCGGCAAGGACGTCGGAAAGCGGAACGTTGCTCTGCGTGCCGTAGCTGCCAATGATAACATTGCCGCCAACGGTTTCCGGCAGCACCTTGACAAGCCTGCCGTCAAATTTCCTGTACTCTGTTACGTGCTTAGATTGAATCTCAGCCATTATTATTCGCCCCCGTCGGGTTGTTCAGTGTTAGTGTCGCTGTCGCCGCCAGTAGTTTCAGGCTCCGTGTCAGTGCCGGGGGTTGGCTCGATAACGGAAGCGAAGCCGCTGTCTATCAGCGCCGCGGCAATGCGGTCGTAGTCTTCCTGTGTAAGCGGCCTGCTGTCCGTCACGTACACCGGCGACTGATCGCTGGGCGCGAGGCCCGCCTGCACCCACGCGCCTTCATTGAGCACGTACATTGCACCGGCAGCGACGATGGTGTCGCCATCCATGCGGCCCTCAACCGGCGGAAGCTCATCATACACGCCCTTCCAGCGCATCACGCCATCAACGGCGGCCGTCACGTAGGCAAGCTTGTCTTCCACTTCGGCAAGCGTTTCCGCAGCGGCGTTGGCCGAAGCCTCGGCGCGGTCAGCAGCGCCTAACACGGTGTTGTACACCTCGTCGATGCTGTTCACGCGGTCGAGCACGCTCATGGCCTGCGCCGCCGCTTCGTTGGCCGTGGTAGCAACCTCGGCAGCCTTGACAAGGGCGTTGTCGACCTCTGCAAGCTTGGCAGTGATGTCGTCGAGCTGCTCTGAGCGCATCTCCGCGTTCTGCGCATAGCTCTGCGCCTGGGCCGCGCTCTCGGCGGCTTCCTCTGCAGACCTGGTCGCAGAGCATTTGGCGTCGTCAACGGCTGCGGCCCTGTCAATGAAGACGTTTACCTGGCCCATCAGCTCATCCGCCTTGTCCTTGTACCCGTCCGCGCGGTCGGCGGAATCCTTGGCATCCGCAGCGTGCTGCGCGGCCGCTTCCAGAGCCTGCTGCAGCGTACTGATGTGCGCCTGCACTTCCGCAGCGATGCGGGCTATCTCCGCTTCCTGCGACTCAATGTTCTTAAATTTCTGGAGCAGCGACTCTATGTACGCCGCCTCCGCAACCGCCACGCTCGCATGGTGAATGGACGAGTGGCTGGCGTGCATGGCGTCGTAAGCGTAGCCCATCGTCTCATGGTCATTCACCGCTAGCGTGGACAGCGCATCCGTAAGCCCTGTCACAGAGCCTATTGAATGCTGCCCCGGCAGATTCCTGTCGGACAGCTCCGCATGTGAATATGCTGGCATTTCCTGCTCCCTTGGAGTGTTGGTTTCGTTATTAAAAAATGCCTTTCAACCGATGCCGTATTCAGCGCAAAAAACAAGGTTTGCCTGGTATAAGCATGCGCAAACCATAGGAGGTATCTATGTCGAAGATTAGGAAAGACACAGACAAGCAGAAGCTTGAGCGCGTGCTCAACCTCGTCAAGTCCATGCTCAAGGAAGACGAGGAAACCCCATCAACAATCGACATGCTCTACAGCGAGCTCGTCGACCTGAAACGGCGCGTCCAGCGCCTTGAAACCGTCGCGCTCAACGTACGCGACGACATACTTCTCTAGGAGGTTCACCATGGCTATCACAACATGCGACATTGAACGCACGAAGTCCGGCATTCCTGCCGTCTGGGAAGAGGGCGGCGGATGGAGCAACAGCGGCTCCGCAACCATCATCTGCGGCCCGCACGGCCAGAAGAAAAAAGCCCTCACCATCCGCACCCGCGGCGACCTGGCCTGCAAGAAGCATGCATTGTTCGCAGCTCACGAGGGCGACCTCGTCATCAAGGCCAGCTGGTGGCATGGCAATGTGTCCATCTACATCTCCAAGATCACCAGCTTTGGCGAGGCTGAGGCGTTCCTGGAGCAGGTCGCGTGCTACGAAAACGGCGAATGGGACCACGAGCCCGAGCCATTCGTTGACGAGGCCTGCAAGGCCGCGGCTGCGAAGTGCAGGGATTACCACTGCCGCAGCATGTACTGGGGCATAGAGCCCCAACGGCGGTACTAACAAAAAGCGGGGGCAGCGCAATGCTGTCCCCGCCGCAGCCAAGGGAGGTTGATTTTTTTAGCCCGCCACCTACACATCCCGTATTTTCATTTCCCAGAGAAGGTTCCCCAGGGCATCCGTCTTCGAAATGTTGAATCCCAGCGACGTGTCCTTGTCTTCCTTCTTGCATGTCACAATCTTGTAGGCAAGGCGCACGAAGTAAAAAATGCCGAACGTGCTGAATACTATCTTAAGCAGCGCCCACATGAATGCCGCTATCGCTTCCATCCAAATCCCCTCCTTCCTTGGTTATAAGCCGGCATACCAAGGAGGTATATATGAGTTATGCGAAAGTCCTTGAAACCATTGACAACCTTAAGGCGCGCATCGAAATCTCAGAGGCATGCGGCACCGGTGACGACCCAGCTACCATGGCTGACCGGCGCGAGCTCCGCAGGCTTCTTGCCTGGCTGAAGCAATGCCGTCAGCGCAGGTAACTTAAGTACAGCGGACAATGCAGAAAAAGCATTGCCCGCTGTTTTTAGCACCTCACTCCTCATCCTCGCTCGCGTCCACCAGCGCCGGCCGGAACTTGTACACGTCTTTGTACCCGAAGTGGATCACCAGTTCCGGGTCAGGTACGCTGTCGACAGTGCTGCCGCTGTCAGAACCGGTATCCTCACCGTCTGCGGCTGATCCATCATCAGGAGCGTCAGCGGCACCAGCACCGCCATCGTCGCCAGAAACGACTTCTCCAGCATCCGTATCCTCCGTTGTCGAAGCCGTGTCCGCTGCCCAGTCTGACAAGAAGCGCTTAGCCGGGTCGACTATGTGGTAGTAATCTATGTACTTGTACGTGCGCGTATCGTACTCCACCTCGCCGTTCAGCGGGTATCCGTCCACAGTCTCGTATATGAAGACGCCGGAGGAGTCCGACGCAGCAGCATCGGACTCCTCAGACGGCTCTGTACTGGAGGCTGCCGGCTCAAGGCGAAGTATTGTCAGCGCCCTGGCAAATACGTCGTACAGGCCGTTGTAGACCTTGAAGCCGAACACGGAATTCAGCGCCTGCCCGACAAACAGCGGGTCGGAGCTGATGGCAAGGGCGGAAATGTCTGCGACGCGGTCATTGCCGAGCCTGTCCACGAGAACGCAGCGGACGTAGTCGCCGCTCTCCGTGCCGGTAAGCACGCCGATGGGCTTGATGTAGTCAGCAACCTGGTGCTTGAATTCCTTGCTGAAGAACTTCGCATGGGCGTCGTCCCACATCTCGCGAAGGCCGTACTTGCGGGTGAGGCTGAAGTACGAGTACGGAGACGCCTCCATGGACGTTTCCTTCAGTGTTCCCAATATCTTGCAGTACATCATGCGGGGAAAACCTCGTCGTAGGTAAGCGCTTCGCTGCTGGCGCGGTACAGCGTGAGAAGCTTCAGGAACTGCTCGCTGTTGCAGGTGAAGTTTACGCCGTAGTGCCTTGCGAGATACTCGCAGCCGTTGTTCTCGTCGTCGGACTCCCACCAGAAGGAGAACGGCTCCGTAGTTTCGTTGTCCGGGCAAAGCACGGCGAGCAGCGTGGAATACTCATCCTTGTCGTCGTCGTAGGCGATGGCGACAACCTCGAAATGGGCATCGTGCACAACCTCGACCCAGTAGCCGTCGGAGTTGAAATATCCGTAGGAGCGTCCATACGGGGTGTTCTTGAAGTACGGGGTGTACGGGTTATTTTCGTCGGGGGCGTCGTTGGAGATGACGCGGTAATACTTAACAGACATGGCATTCCTCCTTGGTAATGAAGCAGCTCTCGACGAAGGATTCGAGGTCGTCGAATTCGATCCCGTCTGCCGTGGAGCGGTACGATTTCATGCAGATGTCAAAAAGCTCGGGCTCAAGTATGTACTGCCCGGAAACATTGAGGAACTTCTTAGCCAGGTTGTTCGTGGACTTGCCTCGCCAGGGCCACATGAACAGCGTGTCTTCCCCGTTGGGCAGGGCGATGTTGATGATGGTGTAGAACTTATCGTCGTCGTCATCGTACATGATGGCGTTAACCTGGAAATCTGCGCGCGGGACAAGCCTGATCCATGTATGGTCCGTGTCGTAGCAGCCGAAATCCTGGCCGTAGTCGGTCTCAACAAAGTCAGGAATGAAAGGGTTGTCTGGTTCGCACTGCTGGTCGTAAACAGCGTACTTTATGAAAGCCATTACGGGTACCTCCTAGGTAGAACGGCGCAGGCCCGGTGGGAGGGGTAAGGGTCGGCCTGCGCCATGCGTTAAGCATTAGCACAGCTAAAAAATAATGACAACAATAATCTGTTAATAATAACAAAAGTTGTTAAAAATTGGGGGTGCGCAACAGGTATAAGAATATGACAAGGGCAATGCAGCACCTGTCAAAACGCGAGGAGGTCTTATGACATCGCGTAAAATCCTCGCCGGCCTGCCCGGCGCCCTCTCCATAGTCATTGGCTGGACCGTTGTGGTCCTGGCCATCCTTGGAAACGTCGGCCTGCTGGCTGCCGTTGTCCGGTACATCGAAACCTCCGGGGCTGTGAACGTCATTGACGTCACACCCCCTTGCTTAGTCGTCGCCTGCATGGCGGCATCGCTTGTCGTAACGATAACTGTGGGCTATGCACTGATCCGCAGCACCCTGCGGAACAGCGACTAAAACCAAAAAAGCCCGGGACTCCACATCCCGGGCTTTTTCTTTTAGCTATCCAAAGCCGACTTGCTGTACTTGTCGGTCATCAGCTTCGCGCCGACAAGGCTGGCAGCATTCATAGTCAAACCAGGCAGAGCCTGCGGGACCTTGCCCGGATACATCAGCATCGCAAGCACTGCCGGCGACGAAGCCAGGATCCCAAGCGCCCCGCCTGCCGCGCCGCGGCCCGTATTTCGCAGCACCAGATTGGCATCATCCTTCAGCCCGTACTTTTTCTTTAGCTGCCCCTTCTCCTCGTCCGTCAGGTTCGCCGCCCTGATCGTGCCTAGAACTGCGTCTAGAAACGCCCTTTTCTCCAATCCCTGCCTTAATGTCATCATAGCCTTCAGCCTCTTCAGTAAGTTCTTCGTAGTCTACGCCATACTTGTCCATAACCGGTTACCCCGTAAGCTTGCGCAATGCGCCTTCCGGATAATACTTGCCATTGTAGTGCAAGGAGCTCGCCATCCATATCGGGGCGTAGAAAGCCGCCGTGCCGGCAACCGGACCGCCGCCAGCCTCTATGACAGGATATGCGAGCGCCGTTCCCGCAAGCGCGCCTGTGCCTGCCTTGGCCGCTGCATCGGCAGCGCGATGCAGTCCGATGTTCGCATTAGGCTTAAGGTTGTTGGCTACGCGGATAAGCTCCTTCTCAGCCTCGCCTGCTGCAGCTCCGGACATGTACGCCATCAGCGCCCTCCGCCCTGTCGCCAGCGCGCCTAAGCCCATCAGCGTAGCAATAACCTGCTCGGAGGAAGCTCTCTTCTCAAAGTGCTCCCGCAATGTCATTTCAACAGTTCCTTCGTGTACTTATCAACTGGCTTGCCAGCGGCTTTAGCTTCTTCAATAATGCGCAGCCCTATCTTCGTCTTATCGACATCTCTGAGCCACTGCTTGGAGAACAAGTGCGCGCCAAGCAGCCCAGAAGCCAGGACGGCAGCAGGTGCTCCAGTGGCCTCCATTGTCTCAGGAGAAATATGGCGCAGCGCCCTTCCAGGCAGATAGCCGCCCAAAAGCCCTCCCGCAATGCCAGACGCCACGGGCCCGGTTCCGGGAACAAGCTCGCCATTAACTCCATGCACATGCTTGTACAATTTCTGCATGCCCGGAGAAAGCTTGTTCCATTTATTCGCGCCTTTTATTCCGCCAATGACTCCGCCGGCCAGTCCGGCCAGCAGCGCCGCTACCATTGCAGGCTCTCCGCCGCTCGCCTTCTTCTCAAAATGCTCTCTCAGTCCCATCTAGTATTTTCCTTCCGCGCCCATGCCCATCTCCGTACCATAGGCGTACGCAGTTACAGGGTTGTACCCGTGGATGTTGCTCTTCTTGCCTGTCGAGGCGGCGTCGATAAGCTGCGTCTTCAGGTACCTGTGGTTCATTGCCGCCACCCAGTCGCCTGAGCGGTTCACAACGCGGGACATCGGCACGGCCGCGGCGCTCACTTCGAGCCCGCGCACGATGCTCACCTGCTGCACGTCGTTCTTCTGCAGGTACTTCAGCACCTGCGCGTCTATCTCCGTGCCGGCCGTCAAGTCGAGCACGCCTTCTGCAAGCACGAGGCCGAGCGCCTTCGACGTCGGAACCTGCTCCTTAGGCATCCTGGCTATCATGTTCTTCAGCTTGTTGTACTCGATCGTCTCGCCAGTGTTGTACCCGAAGCCGTTCGGTATCTTCTCGATGCGCACGTACATGTTCATGTTGCGGCTGAGCAGCTCAAAGTGCCTGCGGTCGAGCTTCGTCCCGGTGTTTTTGAATATGTCGTACATGTTCTGCGCAGCCGCGCTCCGTGCTGCGCCGAGGTTGCGCAGCCTGGCGATGTCCTGCAGGTTGTCGATGCCCGTGGACAGCTCCATGCCGGGATACACTTCCGTGCCGCGCGCAAGCCCTTCCACGAGCTGCAGGTTCGGCGGGATGTGGTACACCCACCAGC
>OCVV012843051.1_pt1 | contig 14585 bp, 11 predicted proteins | sample 1539721 | NCBI WGS metagenome assembly OCVV01 (sample SAMN02144230, study PRJEB22623) | gut metagenome | biome: sheep rumen | host: Ovis aries | place: New Zealand
AGCGTAAAGCTTTCCACCATTTCCTTGATGGTCATGACTTCGCGGTCGTCGCCCGGGTTCCAGCCGAGGAGCGCGAGGTAGTTCACGAGAGTCTCCGGCAGGTAGCCGAGGTCGCGGAAGTCGCCCACGGAGGCGGCACCCTTGCGCTTGGAAAGCTTGCCGCCGTTCTTATCGAGAATCACCGGCAGGTGGCACCATACAGGCGGCTGCCAGCCGAAAGCCTTGTACAAGAGTTCGTGCTTCGGCGTGGAGCTGATCCATTCGTCGCCGCGGAGCACGTGAGTGGTACCCATCAGGTGGTCATCCACGACGCTTGCAAAGTGGTAAGTCGGGTAACCGTCGCGCTTGATGAGCACGAGGTCGTCCAAAAGTTCGTTCTGGTAGCTGATGTGACCGCGAATCATGTCGTCGAATTCGGTGACGCCCGTTTCAGGCACCTTGAAGCGGATCACGGCCTTTTCGCCGGCGGCAATCCGGGCCTCGGCCTCTTCGCGGGTAATATTACGGCAGTGGCGGTCGTAACCCGTGACCGGCACATGGCTCTTTTCCTGTTCGGCGCGGACTTCCTGCAGGCGTTCCTCGGTGCAGAAGCAGTAGTAGGCACAGCCCGCGTCCAAGAGCTTCTTGATTTCGCGGTGGTAAATATCCAGACGTTCGCTCTGGAAGTAGGGGCCGCAGTCGCCTTCGCAACCCGGACCTTCGTCCCACTGGAGTCCAAGCCACTTGAGGTCACGCATCAGGTCGTGGAGCGCCGTCTCGTTGTAACGCTTACGGTCGGTATCCTCGATACGCAGGTAGAACGTGCCACCCATGTGCTTTGCAAAGAAGTAGTTGTAAATAGCGGTGCGGGCGCCACCCACATGCAGGTAGCCCGTGGGGCTCGGGGCAAAGCGTACTCGGACAGGACGGTTAGAACAGCAATTTTCGCACATAATTTCCTCTTATAAAGCTCAAATATCCCGCGCAACTCCACGCAGGAGTTTTCCGTGTCAAAAAATAACAATTTTACACAAGGTCCATTTTCAGCAGGTTCGCATCGCATTCTATGTTAGCGCCTACTTTTTTCGTTTTTTAGAAAACTCCAACGAATGTCTTTGGGCTCCGCTGTAGCGGGGGTGCACCATTCCTATTTGGAGTCGTAAATGAGCTCCGCCAGAGTCAAGTAAAGGATGTCGGGTTCCACAGGTTTTGAAAGATGGGCATTCATGCCGACCTGCAAGGATTTTTGCACATCCTCATCAAAGGCGTTAGCCGTCATGGCAACAATAGGCACGGTCTTTGCATCGGGGCGGTCCAATGCACGGATAGCTGCAGTGGCCTCTAGGCCATCCATTTCGGGCATCCGCACATCCATGAGAATAGCATCGTAATGATTATAATCGCTTTCCCTGAACATCTCGAGGGCGAGTTTCCCATTTTCGGCCAGGCCAACCGTCATCCCCCGCGCCTTCAGAATTTCCTTCATGATTTCGGCGTTAATGGCAATGTCTTCAGCAAGGAGGATGCGCCTTCCTTCTAGGCTCGCCCGTTTCTTTTCCCTAAGAATTCCCATATTATTGCGTCGGGCAATACGTTCAAACTCGTCCAACACACCCATGGCAAACAAGGGCTTTGAAAGAAAACTGTCTACTCCCGCATGCAGCGCGGTGTCCATAATTTCATCCCAGTTATATGCCGTAAGAATGATGACGGTGGTTTCCTTGTCGTAGCGTTCACGGATGCGCCTAGCTACCTCGATTCCATCCATGTCTGGCATTTTCCAATCGAGAAGCACCAGATTGTAGGGTTCATGTTTTGCATGGTGAACCTCAAGCATGTGGAGAGCCTCTTCTCCGCTCAAGCTCGTATCCGACTTGACGCCCGCTTCCGAAAGTACGAGCCTTGCGTGCTCGCAGGCGATGGCGTCGTCGTCCACCACGAGAACGGACAAGTCCTTCGTCTGGATTTTCCCTATGGAGGGGAGAGCGTGTTCGCATTCCCTGAGAGTCACAACCACGGTGAAGGTGGAACCCACCCCTTTCTTAGATTCTACAGAAATGGAGCCATTCATCATCTCTACGATGTTCTTGGTAATCGCCATTCCAAGCCCGGTACTGCCGAACTTAGAGCTCCGCGTGGAATCTTCTTGCGTGAAGGAGTCAAATATCTTCGGGATGAAGGATTCTGAAATTCCTATTCCTGTATCCTGCACGGAAAATTTCAGCGTAGACTGGCCCTGGTACGAGGCCGTACACTCCACGTCAAGACGGATTTCGCCCAAACGTTCCGTGAACTTGATGGCGTTGCTCAGGATGTTGATGAGCACCTGCTTCAGTTTCATCTCGTCGCCAATGAAGTAAGAGCCAACCTTCCCTTTCTGGTTGCATTGGAAGCGGATTCCCCTTTCGCTGCACTGCGTCATGACCAGCGTGTTTATCTGCTCCAACATGTCGTTCAGGGAAAACTCCTCGTTCCTGAGCATAAGCTTTCCACTTTCGATGCGGCTCATGTCCAAAATGTCATTGATGAGTCCTAGCAAGTGCCTTGCACTGCCTCCAATTTTTTCAAGATAGTCCTTAGTCTTGTCGCTTAGGGTCTCGTCACTGAGAGCAAGACTATCCAGGCCAATGATGGCATTCATCGGAGTTCTTATTTCGTGGCTCATGTTGGAGAGGAACGCCGTCTTTGCAGTGCTTGCCGATTCGGCTGCCGCCAGGGCCTCCGTTAGCGCCTTGTTCCTTGCCAGAGAGTCCCGCATTTCTTCGTCAATAACCGTAAGGCCAAGACCCACCGCATGGACAATTCCGTCCGTACGTTCTTCCGCTCCCTGCACGTCCGCGACGCGAATCATCTCGTAATATTCCTTGCCTGCGCGGTTCACTAGGTAACGATAAACAATCAGAGAGTCCTTCGCAAGTGCCCTGCGGATATTTTCGGGTTCGATAAAATTCAGGAATCCTTCACGGAAGGCTTCCGTCACATAGGTGTTTCCATAGTAGCGGAACCGTTCGAGATAGGGGAAACGGACCCCTTCCGCATGCTGGTCTTTGTCGCTTGCGTCTGCACGGTAACACACCGCTTCGTCGGCATCAAGATTCACATGATAAATACTGCGGTAATCAGAAGCCATGGCCGTTATCATGTTATCCAGCTGTTCGCGGTGGTGCCGTTCCTGCAAAAGGGTTTCTTGTAATTCAAGCCTCGCTTCCAGTTCCTGCTGATGGGCTTCTGCTGATTTTATGCGGGTCATTTCCGTCACATCCACGCACATACCCAAGGTGCAGAGCCTGCCCGAAGAATCCTTGAACTTCATCTTGGTTGTCTGGAGGTTGCGGATTTCTGTCCCCACCGCGTTGGGGACATCCTCGAAGAACACGTAGGGCTTGTCCATTTCAAGCGCCTTGCGGTCGTCCTCAGCAAAATGCGCCGCCGTCACGGGGTCAAAAATTTGGTAATCCGTAAGTCCGATAACACCGTCGGGATTTTCCTTGTTGGCGTATTCGGCGAAGGCCTGGTTACAGGCGAGGTACCTGCCGGTAAGGGCATCCTTCGAAAAACTCAGGGCCGGCATGTTCGAAAGAAGCGAAGTTACCGAGCCCATAAGTTCCGCCAGTTCCGCAGCAGATTCCACCCGTTCCATGAGCCTTCGGTTTTCAGCCTTGGCGGCTTCGGCCTCCAGGAGTTTTCTCCGGGTTTCCTCTTCTTCGCGGACTTCAGAATCTACATCCCTAAAGCCCGCTACAATCCCGGTTTTGCCGTTGGGCAGCTTCACCTGCATAAATTCGATACGGTAATACCGTTCTTCATTACCGATGATTCGCCTGAAACTTTCTGTGAACATGTGGTTGTCACGGGTACACTCCTTGAGATTTTCAAGGGTCAGTTCCCTGCGGAGGCGTTCCCGGTCTTCTTCCACGACAAAGTTGTCAATGTAGTTTCTCTTGGCATCTTCGTAATCCAAAAGTTCCAAAGCTTCGCGGGTGGGCCTTGCATGAATGCTCTCGCCCTTCGTCTCGCCACGGAAAAGCGAAAAACTCCCCGTGGCAATGTCATTAATGAGCCACACCGCATTGTAGCTTCTGCTAAGGGCTTCGATAACCGCTGTCCGGACGGCCTTGTCCGTTTCCATTTGCATCCGTTTTTCGGTAATGTCCGAAATAAACACGTAATAGAGGCCGCCATAGACGTCGGATTCCACGTAGTGCCCATAGTCGTCTATCCAGCGGATTTCTCCATCCTTGCGGACAATGCGGTACTCCACATAATCCAGATTCCCCTGACTTTTTTCTATTTGCTCCACTATGGATGCCGAAATCTTTCCATAGTCTTCGGGGTAAAGCATTCCCTTGAAGGTGTAGCCGGTCAGGGCCTTGAATTCTTCCAGGGTCTCGCAACCGAAAATTCGAAATACCGCCTTGTTGGCATAAAGCAGTTCCTCGTTCCCCGTGGCCTTGTATATAAAAAAACCGCCGGGCATGTCGTTTCCAATCTGCTCGATAACTTGCAGGGACTGTTCGCTCAAAGGAAGGTGGTGTCCGAACATAGGGGCCTCTCAGTCTTTTATTGATAAAATAATAAATAACCAGAAAAGTGAGGGGTCAGGAGATTCTTTTCGTCGCCATCAAAAACTTTTTTCTAAATTTGCTCGCGCCCATTTCGCGCCACACTCATAGAAACCGCCTTGAAGGAGATTGCTATGGCAACCCTAAATTCCATCCTTGATACCATTGACGGCTACGTGTGGGGTATCCCCCTTATCGTCGTCATCCTGTTTGTAGGTATCTTGCTCACCTGCCGCCTGGGTGTACTCCAGGTCACAAACCTGGGCAACGCCCTGCGCTACATGCTCAACAGCGAAAAGGAAGGAGAGGGCGAAGTTTCAAGCTTTGCCGCCCTCTGCACGGCTCTTGCGGCAACGGTAGGCACCGGAAACATCGTAGGAGTGGCTACCGCCATCGGCACCGGCGGTCCGGGAGCCCTTTTCTGGATGGAAGTGGCCGCATTCTTTGGCATGGCCACCAAGTATGCCGAAGGTCTTTTAGCCGTCAAGTACCGCAAGGTGGGGAGCGACGGAAAAGTTCTAGGAGGCCCCTTCTACTACATTGAAACTGGTATCAAGGAACGTTTCGGTTTTAACTTCAAGTGGCTAGCCGTGCTGTTTGCCATCTTCGGCGTACTTGCCGGACTTTTGGGCATCGGCACCATCACCCAGGTGAACGGCATCACCTCGGCGGTGGCAACGATATTCCCCTCCCGAGAATTCGTGAACATCGGCGGTAATTCCGTCTCCGTATCCACCGCCATTGCAGGCCTCCTGTGCGCTGGCTTTACGGCCATGGTCATCATCGGCGGTCTCAAGCGCATCGCGAAAGTCTCTCTTTATATTGTGCCCCTCATGGCCATCTTCTACATTCTTTTCTGCCTACTAATTCTCGGTTTCAATTTCTCTAAAATTTCTAGCGCTATCGAAATGATTATCCAGGCGGCATTCAACCCGAGTGCGGTCACCGGCGGCGTGGTGGGTACCATCTTTATCGCCATGCAAAAGGGTATCGCCCGCGGCATCTTCAGCAACGAGGCGGGTCTGGGTTCCGCTCCCATCGCCGCTGCCGCCGCAAAGACCAAGGAGCCTGTCCGTCAAGGACTGGTCTGCATGACGGGGACCTTCATTGACACCATCGTCATCTGTTCCATGACAGGCCTTGCCATCGTGGTGACCGGAGCCTGGACTCCTGAACTTGGGCTCCAGGGCGTGAACATTACCATGGAAGCTTTTGTCCGCGGGCTTTCGAACCTGCCCGCCGGTTCAAGTGTCGCTCCCTACATTCTCACCGCCGCCCTGGTATTCTTTGCCTTCACCACTATTCTCGGCTGGGCCTATTATTCTGAACGTTGCCTAGAATACCTTGTGGGCCGTGGCAAGAAAGGAGCCATTCTCACTTTCCGCTGGTTCTATGTAGCGGCCGTGTTTATTGGCCCCTATCTCACGGTGAGTGCCGTGTGGACCAGCGCCGACATTTTCAACGGACTCATGGCCTTCCCGAACCTGGTGGCCCTTATTCTCCTAAGCGGGGTCGTTGCCCGGGAAACCAAGAAGTTCTTTGAAAAACTGGAAGGGAAGAAAAACTAAGGCGATTCCCGCCTACGCGGCAACGGCAATCAAACCGGGAATGTGCAGGTTAAAGGCTCAGCATCTCGGCGATTTCAGGACCGATAAGGCCGTCCTGCATGGTCATCGAGAGAATGCGCTGTTCTAGTTCGCTTGGCGGGTCCATGGGGCCCGCATTTTTTTTGTCCGAAGCATCCGCAGCTTCACGCACCAGAAGTTCCCCCAGTGCCCCGTGCAAAGCGAGGGAAGCGTCGATATATTTCAGGTGGGTCGGTTCTTCTAGAATGAAGTTCAGGGGTTTCTTTTCGGCAAGCACGCGACCTGCAGGAACACTAGAGCCATATTCGTCTTCGACGCCCATGTTGGCAAGCACCGCTTTCGAAGAGAGCAGAGCCGCCGTCAACTCCGGCCGGTCAAGAGCACCCTTCACACCGGTAGCCGTCACCACAAAATCGGCAGCACTCACAAGAGCTACAACCGATTTCAGGTCGTTGCAATCCGTAACAGGCACGCCGTTTGCATCCAAAAAAGGACTAACGCCGCGGGCCTTATCCGTTACCACCTGCACGTGAGCACCTTCCCGCAAGAGTTGCAGAACGATTCCCTGCCCTACCTTGCCGCTCCCGAACACCACGAAACTTTTTCCGGCAAAGGCGGCACCGTCACTACCCGCATCTGCGCCATTTCGACCAACATTGCCGTAGCCCAGCTGCAAAAGGGCCCGCACATAACCTTCCCCGGTCCCGAGACTTGTCTCGATACGCTTGACGATTCCGCTGTCCGCCACATACACCGGCTTTTCGCTGTTCTCGTAAAACTGCACACCGCTGCGGGTAAGTTCCACAAAACCATATTTCGGACGGCATGCCGAAAACTGGCCCGCGCAATCCAGAACCAGGTCGAAACCTTCGCCGCGGAACTCCGCCTTCAAGGCGTCTTGCAAGCCAAGCACCGGAATGTTCGATTCCCGCAGTAGAGCGACAACGCCCGAATCGCAGGGCATTTCGGCTCCCGCGCCGGAATCGTTCGCAATACCTACCGAAAGATCTGCCCCGCCGGCCAAAAGCGCACGGTACTGCACCAGCGTATTCCGGAACACGGGTGTCGCCGCCAGCACGCGCAGGCCCGCAAAGGGCCTTGTTTCAAGCCACTCCTGCGTAAGGCCTGCAAGGGCGGGGTATTCCGACGCCTCGTAGGTGTCGTCTATAATTTCGTCAAAAAGCATGATATGCCTATTATACAAATTTAACGAGACGTTGACCGCTGGAGTTTATCCCGCACTTGATGCGGGACGGGCATGACAAGAGAAAAAACAGTTATAAAATGTCAACCAAGACGGCCTAGCCCGAAAGCTTGTGGTTCACATGGGCTTCCACCACGTTGATTACGTAGTCGCCCAGCTTTTCGCAGTCGTTGATTACGTCCATGTAGTGCACGCCCATCTGGTAGCTGTAACGCTGGGCATTGATGTCGTCTATGTTCAGCTGCTTGAGCATCTTGCGATAATCGTTGATTTCGTATTCCATCATCAAGGAGGACTTCACATCGGCCTGGGGAGCGTCTTCGATGATATCCACCATCTGGGCCATGGACTTGTCGCAAAGCTTCATCATGCCTTCGATACGGCTGTACTGCTCTTCGGTAAAGTCGTCGGCACTCTGGAACTTGTGCCGTATAGCCCTGGACATGTTATAGATGGAATCGCCAATGCTCTCGATTTCAGAAATCTCCTTGAGCATGGACTGCAGCACCCGCTTACTTTCGGGGCTCAGGCGACCTTCACTCACCTTGTTCAGGTAACCTGCAATCTCGATTTCCATCTTGTCGCTGATGTTCTCGTACTTCTCTATTCGGGCAAACAGCTTCGTGAACTCTCCCTCGTCCTTCATCTTGAGCAAGTCCGGCACAAAGCGGAACATCTTCAGGGTACGTTCGGCAAACAGGTTGATTTCTTTACGGGCTTCGAACAGGGAAAGTTCGGCGGTACTCATGAGGCCAGCACTGATAAACTTGATGCTGAAATCTTCGCCATCTTCCTTTTCGCGGATAATCTTGCAGATGATGTTTTCCATGGGCTTGATGAACCAGATGAGGATCGCCACGTTGCAGAGGTTGAATGCCGTATGGAATCCGGACAGGGCGTAAGTCACCCGCACGCTGGCCTCGGCAATTTCTTCTTGGGTCTGGGGAACAAAGTTCGGGTCAAAGCCGACGATATGGCAAACCATGTTCACGAAGGGGTGGAAAACAATCAGTACCCACACCACGCCGAACACGTTGAAAAGCATGTGGGCCAAGGCAGCACGCCGAGCCTGGGTGCTGGCCGAAAGGGCCGCCAGGTTCGAAGTCACCGTGGTTCCGATATTTTCACCCATCACAAGGGCAATGCCCTGGTAAATCGGGAGCACCCCGCTACTGCAAAGAAGGAGGGTAATGGCCATGATGGCGGCAGATGACTGCACGCACATGGTCAGGACGCTTCCCAGAAGCAGGAACAACAAGGTGGACAGAATGCCCCAGTTTCCGCAGGCCGCAAAAAAGTCAATGACCGCCTGGTTGTGGGACAAGTCCATAGCCACCGCATTTTCGCGTAGGGTGGTAAGCCCCAGGAACATGAAAGAAAAACCGAAAACAAATTCGCCGAAACTCTTGACGTTGCTTTTCCGCACATAGGAGAGGATAATTCCCAGCGCAAAGAAAGGCCACACGAAACTGCTCATGTTGAACTGGAATCCGAAGATGGACATGATCCAGGCCGTGGCCGTGGTACCGATGTTCGCCCCCATAATAACAGGAATGGCCTGCTTAAGGGTAAGCAGACCAGCATTGACGAAACTGACGGTCATGACGGTGGTGGCAGTAGAAGACTGCACTGCGGCGGTAATAAAGGTTCCCGTAAGCAATCCGCCGGCCCGGTGCTTGGTCATAGTGCCAAGAAACGCACGAAGGTGTCCACCGGTAAGTTTCTGGAGGCCTTCGCTCATGGTCTTCATACCGAACATGAGGAGCGCGAGGCATCCGAGCATCTTGAGAATCATTAAGGTCATAGGTTTTTCCTATTCATTGGCGCCGCTTACCGGGGTCATCGTCGCTGCCTTTCAGCTAGTCCGGATTTGCGTCGTAGAATCATTTGTTTCTAAATCTATACACAAAAATAGAAATCCCCCTTGAATCGTCAAAGGGGAACAACCCTATTTTTTGGTTAGAGAACGCTTATACGCAGGCCGTCTATCCAATTTCTGTAAAAGGCAAATCATTTCGTCTTTTTCTTTTGCTTGGCCGAAAGCCTCTTGAATTCGTCCCTGGCCTTTTTCATGTCGGCAAGGAACGCCTCTTCGGCATGTAAGCGGGCAAAAACCGCCGTAACCACGGCCTTGGAGGCCTCGATGTCACTTTGCCAGTGGTAACCCGCAATCACGCGGCTCTGTCCCCATTCGTAGCCATACTTTAGCAGTGCGTCCTGGGCCGCCGGATTGATTTCGGCAAGCAGGAGCGCCATGCCCCAGCCACGAACAGTATGGCCCGAAGGGTACGAGCCGTTATTCAGGTGGCTTTCTTCGGCACTTGGAATCAGGGTCGGCTCCTTGAGGCGGGCGTAAGGGCGCACCCTCATGTAATGCTTCTTTGCAACGCGGGATGCAAGACGCATGGTGAATATCCCGCGCTTAAGCACGTTCATAATGGCGGGCGTGTTCTTTTCCGAGATTTCCATGCCAAAGGGCTCACTGAACATTTTCGCCATCTCGGCTTCTTCTGTCACGGCCTGGGCGATGGCCAAATTTGCCCGAGCCGAATCAGTCACCCGGACAGACTTTCCCCACTTATACTGCGCCATGTCATAGGCAAATGCCGCAGAATTCGTGTCCGGCGGAGGCGGATAAAACTTGAGTGCGTTGGGCAACGCATCACCTTCTACATAAGGCTTAGGGTCGTCTGCCGACCAGCAAAGAACAGCACCCAGTAAGGCCACAAAGAAAACGGATTTTTTGAACAAAGTCATTTTAAATATTCTTGAATTAAATCTACGCAAACGGCGCCCGACGCTTTGCGCCATTATTCATTTTTACTTTACCACAACGGCCTTGCCATTGTGATAATAGGTTCCCTTAACCGTAGGTTTGCCTTTCAGCAAGCGTCCCTGCAAATCGAACCAGCGATCCTCTCCCTGAGCGACAGGTGCAGAAACACTGCGGGGAAGCGCCATCGAAGCATCCCCATTCTCCGGCAAAGAGCTTCTAAGCGTATCGTGAGAAATTACCGGCAGCAGGGGCGAATCGTCCAGACTACGGCTGGAACTGCTCTGCTTTACGCTGGAGCTGCTTTCCGCCGAAGCGGAACTGGTCGGCATTGCCGCTGCCGAGCTGGAGCTATTTTCATTTTCCAAACTGGAACTCGAAGCGGAAACAATGACCACGTCTATATGGCTGGGTAAATCTTCTGCAACCAAGGGAGCAACAGTCCCCAAGGCAAAAGCAAAACCAACAACACAAGACAGTCGCTTCATATACCGAAATATATATTTTATTCCAAGCAAGCGCAATCCTGCACAAACCCGCAAATTTGAGCCAAATCACACCAAACTGTAAACCATGGCTATTGCCTGGCTGGCAATACCTTCGCCACGACCCGTAAATCCCAGCTTTTCGGTGGTAGTTCCCTTGATTCCAATCTGTTTCACGTCCAGGCCAAGCACTCGAGCAATGTTTGCCTTCATAGCATCCTTGTGGGGGTTCACCTTGGGCCGTTCGCACATCACGATACTGTCGATGTTCACGATTTCAAAACCGGCCTTGCGGACTTCCTCCCCTACCTTGCGGAGCAGTTCCAAACTGTCGGCGCCCTTGAAGGCAGGGTCCGTATCGGGGAAGTACGTCCCGATGTCGCCCAGACCGGCAGCACCCAAAAGAGCGTCGCTGATGGCATGCAACAGCACGTCGGCATCGCTGTGGCCCAAGAGGCCTTTCTCGTAGGGAATGTCCACCCCGCCGATAATGCACTTGCGGCCTTCTACCAGCTTGTGAACGTCAAAACCGATTCCGGAGCGATAAACTTTTTCCATACTCTCCTCAGGGATTCCAATTACAGAAATTTTCCAGGACTTTCAGGCCCACGTCACCGCTCTTTTCCAGATGGAACTGGGAGGCCACCAGGTTGCCTTTGCCGATAAGCCCCTGAAAGGTCTGAGTGCCATAGGTAGTTTCGGCAAAGGCGTTCTCCGCAGGCACCACCGGATGATACGAATGCACGTAGTAAAAGTCCGAACCGTTCCGGATGCCAGCCATAATCGGATGATCCTGGGTAAAATTCACCTGGTTCCAGCCCATGTGGGGAATCTTCAGGCCCGGTTCATCCTTGAACCGCACCGCTCGTCCCGGAATAAGACCGAGGGTCTTCACGCCGCCGTCTTCTTCGCTTTCTTCCAGGATAATCTGGCAGCCAATACAGATTCCAAGCACCGGGTTCCCGGCTTTTACCACAGTCTTGATGGCATCTCCGATACCCGTGCGGGTCAGGGTTTCCATGGCAGACGCGGCGGCTCCTACGCCCGGGAACACCAGGTGCGTTGCCTTTGCAATCTCATCGGCATCCCGGCTGGACTTTGCATTTACCCCGATACGGGAGAGTGCATTCATTACCGAAGTCAGGTTTCCGGCATTGTAATCCACGACGATTACACTCATAAATCTACTCCTTGCACCAGGGATAGTCCACCTGCAAGCGTGAACGGATATAGCTTGCCCGCAACGGGTAGTCCAGGGCGGCATCCATCTGCATCACCCCGACAACCCCATCCTTGGCTCGTGCTTCCAAATTAGAAATATCGTCCCAGTTCGTGTCGTGCTTGGTGGCCTTTCCACCGGTTGAATAACCTACGTCCGCAAGAATAGGCTTTTTCAGTGTATCGTAAAGTTTTTTCCACGTGAGTTTGTTGGCGCTCCTGATTTTTTCAGAATTCGCCAAAGTGCGACCGCCAGAAGTACTCACGTAATCCACCAAGGACATGTCGAAATTGGAGAACCACTTTTCCAGCCCCATCGAATCCTTGTCGGAAACCCAGGGAGAAATATCTATGGCAATCTTGGCATCAGGCAAATAAGCCTTGATGGTATCTACAATCTGCTTGAAATAAACGCCCATCATAGAATCAGGAATGCCGCCATTTTGTTGTTCCTCTCCGTGATTGGCCACACTCTGTTCCGACGCCATCTCCGAATACTGATAAAAGTCTGGTTCAATCATCCAGATGGGCTCAAATTTTTCTGTACTGTCTATTTTGTACTCAACTTGCCTTGCCATACCTTTGGCATACTGCTGATAACGATATAATATGGAGTCTGCAAAATTATTCCGAATCAAATCCGCTCCATATACGCAAAGGGATTGTTTTCCCCTTGCCCTCGCGACATCACAATCGTCCATACCCATATCCTTCCCGAATTCCGCAATCACGTAAGCATAAATCATTGGAGTCGCATGTGTTTGCAAGCTCATTTCCACCATGCGTTGTTCAAAAAAATTGTACCAATCGTTATCCCCCAACCAGACGGAAACATAATCCAGTCCAGCGTAATAAATAGAATCCTCGTGAGAACTCTGCCAAGCCGCACCAAAATTAAACTTGCACGGATCAAAACCTCGCTTCACCGTTTTGACAGAATCCGTTGTCCACAGTCCATTTTCACAAACCTGGAAAATGACGCCTTCTTCTACCCAGCGGTAAGTACCATCTTCTGCAGATGCACATGGTTCAGAAACCTCTTGCGGATTATCCTGTTCAGGATTTTCTCCAGTTTCCATTTGCGTGACAGAAGACTTGTCATCGCCGCAGCCATTCATTGCAGCGAGACAAAAAAACAAAAGGGCCAGGGGTATTAACTTCATATCTATCCTTTTTTTGCCCATCCACCGACGCCAAAGATAGAAATTTTAGAAACTTAGAGACAGTTTACTGCCATAAGAACCGTTATATGGATTGATTGACGGTTCTAATCTAAACTCCAATGCCTGAAGGCGGCGTGAATTGTACCGTTCCAGGGATTCCCGATAACGTGTAGCACGGCGAAGTTTCGCACCGCCTACAATTTTGAGGGTTACACCTACACCAAAAACAACGCCCCCTGCTATGGCTACTCCATACCCCGTAAAAAACTCTAGGAATTCTTCGTCATTACAGCCATAATCTTCATTTCCACAGCGATCCGCCCCTTCATACGCGTCAACCATCATGAGAACTCCAAGCAGCAAGCCAGCTCCGCCACCAATCATCATGCCGTTTCCGGTACGACGTTTTTTCTCCCCGGAACGAGTATAACGGTCCACCAGATTCTGGTAATAGGCGGCACTGTCTATGCCATCAGCATATCCACTCGGCCCCGAAGTAGAAACCGGCTCAGGATTCTGCGACGTCGGTGCAGGGGCGGCAACAGGAGCAATTCTCGGAACAGTTCCCTTCTCGTGGATAAGCCCGATAGTACGACCCTGCTCGTCTATGACATAGGTGGTGTCCATCTCCTGAGCCTGGGCTAGGAGAGCGAGTAAAAGAACAAAAACGCAAATTGCGATTTTCATGAAAAGAAAGATAAAAAAACAAGCAAACCCCGGCTCCAGACAACGCTAGCATCAGGGATTTTATATATTCAGGATATGCCCAACGAAAACAATGACTTAAGCAACATCGACCTCGACGCCCTCGTGAACAACATGAGCTCCATCAATAGTGAGGACTACTGGTTCACCAAGGTCAGTAAAATCGAGGAACACGACGAAAAGGCGCCGGAGAAACAACAAGGGCGGGCTTAGCCCTCCGAGCGCAACTCCTTAGGCGACGCAGAGTTTTTACACGAACGCCGCTACTGGTTCAAAAAGTCCAGCGCCTCGCCAGCCAGTTCCACGCAGCGGTTGCAGGGGATGACCTTGTTCGGGCGGATTTCTGCGCACTTGGTAAAGTTCTGCGCGCCGCGCCTGAAAAAGTCCTCAATAGCTTCGGCATGGTCGGGCTGCATCATCTTGGCCGCATAGAGCGCACCGCATTGGCCGTTCGGGGCCTTGCCTCCACCAAAAGCACGGAACATCTCGGCGGCGTCTACCGCCTCCGCTTCGGACTTGCCTGTCGCGCGGGCATAACCGTAGGCTACCGACATGGCACAGTTCCCGCGATGTTCGGCATGAAAGTTCTTTGAAAGTTCAGCAATGGACATAAATGCTCCCTATCGAAATTCCTACGAACCAATATACAATATTTCGTCAACATAAAGGGGATACCCGCCTTGGTTCGACTTCGCTCACCACAAGACGCGGGGATGACAACGCAAAAAAAAGAAACTCTCGCGTGAACGAGAGTCTCTAAAGGAGATCCCCGCCTTCGCGGGGATGACATTCCTGTGATTACTTGTCAGTGAGGAAAGCAACGCCCGGCAGCACCTTCCCTTCCAGCAGTTCGAGGGAAGCGCCACCACCCGTAGAGGTGTGGGTCACCTTCTTGTCGGCACCGTACTTC
>OCVV011356881.1_pt1 | contig 14582 bp, 16 predicted proteins | sample 1539721 | NCBI WGS metagenome assembly OCVV01 (sample SAMN02144230, study PRJEB22623) | gut metagenome | biome: sheep rumen | host: Ovis aries | place: New Zealand
TAATTTTGGCTCAAATGAGTTTCTAACTAACATATTTACTAATATTTATATATGGTTTGTAATTCTTTCAGCATTTGGACTTGCAAAGAAATTTTTGGATTTTGAAAATAAATTTACAAAGTATATGAATAAAAACAACTTTAGTTTTTATGTGTTACATTATACTATACAAATTATTATAGCATTTGTTTTAGTAGAATATTTTAAATTTAGTCATTTCTTGTTTAATTATATAATTTTATTTATAGGTACAATAATTATATTACCAATAGTTACAGAAATCTTAAAAAGAATACCAATAGCAAATAAATTATTACTTGGAGTTAGTAAAAGGAAATAGACAAATTACAATTTATAAAGCTGAATAGTAATTTGAAAGTGAGATAATTTATGAAGAAATATATATTAAATCCTATTTCATTATTTTTTATAGGTGCTATTTTAGGAATAATAAGCAAATTATTGGATATACTTTTTGTTGGCAATTTATTTATGATGACACTTGGATATATGTTTTCAGATTTACCAATATGGGTACTATTAGGAATATTGATTTCGATATATAGTGATACAAGGAAAAAAGCAATGATAAATATATTTCCATTTTGTATAGGAATGCTAATTTCATACTATGTAACAGCAGAATTAACAAATGCAGTATATAGCTGGAATTTTATCAAAGGTTGGACAATATTTTCTTGTTTATCGCCTTTATTTGCTTATTTTACTTGGAAAACAAAAGAAGAAGGATTATTTGCCAAATTTATATCAATAGGACTTATTTTAGTAACAATTATTGGAAATTATATACTAGTTAGAACATTTACTATACCAGATTTAATAATAATACCTATAATCGTTTACTTCCTATTTATTAAAAAAGTTAAAAGATAAATTACAAGTTTTCGAGATGTTTACTAGATTTTGGTATTGTTAACAAATTTGATTATAAGAAGGCGAGAGTCTTCTTTTTTTATGCCTAAATGAAAGGAGGTGGTTATCTACTGAAGTTCAAAATTTAAGATTTTTAATATTCATTAGAATAATTGATATTTAGACATTTATATGTTTTAATTAGAGCATAAAATATAACTACTCAACTAATCGTTGATATATAAATTGCTTTACTCAACGGTTAGTGTATGTACTTTATCACGATAGTAATTTACACTTGAATTAAAGGAGGTAAATGTATGGATCAGATTAAAATTGGAAAATTTATAGCTGAATGTAGAAAAAAGAATAATTTAACACAAATGCAACTTGCAGAAAAATTAAATATTACAGATAGAGCTATATCTAAATGGGAAAACGGCAAGGGAATGCCTGATTCATCAATTATGATAGATTTATGTAATGAGCTTAAAATAAGTGTAAATGAATTATTAAGTGGGGAGAAGATAGAGATGAAGGAATATAATAAAAAAGCTGAAGAAAACCTTTTTGAATTGAATAAGAGTAATGAAAAGAAAAATAAAATAATTAATTATGTAGTTATAATAACCATAGTACTTATAATAATTTCTGTTATTGAATTATTTTTTGTTATAATACAATTAAAAAAAGTTCAACTTGAAACTACCTTAAATCAAGCACAAAATACATATGAATTAAACATAAAAGTTAATGATTTAGAAGAAAGACTTAAAAAACTAGAGGAAAACAATTAGGTTATATAATAAGTAACTACATCTCAAATTAATGAAGGCGAAAGCCTTCTTTTTTTATATAAAAAAGACTAAAAATTTTACATTTTTTCATAATAGTTGTAACCATTTATAATTTATTAGGTAATATAATAGTGTAAGCCACTTATGAAAGGAAATATGATGATTAAAGAAAAATTAGCAATATATTATTACAAAGATAACAAACTAGATTTAAAAATGGTTATTGATGATTATTATAATTATGTAAAATCCATAATTAATAATTCTACAAATATTTCTGAAGAAGATTGTGAAGAAATTATTTCAGATGTCCTTTATATAATATGGAAAAATTGCGATAAGATTGATAAACATTTAAGCTTAAGTCCTTATATAGCACAAATAACTAAAAATATAGTTTATAAAAAATATCATAACAACCAAAGAGATTTAAAAACAGATTCATTAGAAAATAGTGAATTTGAAATATTTGATAAGTTTAATCTAGAAAGTCTTATTGAAGAAAAAGAAATAAATGAAATTGTTTTAAATAACATAGAAAGTATGAACAAATTAGATGCAGAAATTTTTAGGAAATATTATTTTGAAGACCAATCTATAAAACAAATTTCTAAAGACCTAAATATTACCAAAACCAATGTTAAGGTGAAACTACATAGAACTCGTAAAAAAGTTAAAGAATTATTGGAAAAAGGAGGATTCTAAAATGCCACAAGATGATATATATAAAAGATTACAAAACTCTATAGCTATGGATAAATTTAACAAACATGAGAAAATGATAAACAAAAGAAAAGATTTTATCAATTCTTTTCTATCTTTATTAGTATGCGTATTTTCCATTTCAGGAATTGTATTTGCAAATGATATTTCAACTAAAATTTATGAAAACTATTTTCAAACAGGAAATGGTGTTGGGGCAGCAATTGAAAATGGATACATTGAGGAAATTGATGATGACCATATAGCAGCTATGGAAAGAGCATATGCCAAAAATGAATATACTGGAGAAAAAGTAGATGGCACACTTACAAAAATAAAAGTAGATAAACTATTAATGGATGATTTTAATTTGAGTATAACACTAGATGTAGAATTATCTGAAGAATTAGATCCTATAATTAATTCAAAAAACATAAAAGATATGTCTATGCCAGATATGGTAATCTATGATGAAAATAACAACATATTATTCCATGAATACAATTATTCTATAAAACAATTCTGTGATTATAAGAATTTTGATTTAAATGAATACGATATTTTAAGTGGTACAGATAAAGTTGTTAATTCAGGATTTAGTTCATACGTAAGTGAAAAAGATGGAAACCATATTAAGTTTTTATTTAATATTTATACCGGTGAAGATTCTTTTCCAAAATCAAAAAAGCTCAACTTTTATTTAACTGAAATTAGATTATCAGAAACTGCAGAAATAAGAAATGGTGAGGAAGAAGTATCTCTATCTGGAAAATGGGATTTTAATGTTGACGTTCCTGAAAAAATGTATAATAGGACAAAAATAAAATATGATTTAGTCTCAACATCTGATGATAGTTTCAAATTAAATAGTGCATATCTATATGATACTGGTTTGAATTTAGATTTTAGTTTCTGGACTGGAAAAGAAAATAAAAATGAAAGAATAACTGTACCAGAAATAGAATTTTGGGAAAGTTTAGATAGAGAAGACAAATTAAAAGATATTGAAATATTGAACTATTATTCTACAATTAAACTTGAAAATAATGAAGAATACCGAAAGCAAAGTGATAATGCTTATAAAAAATATAATTTTGAAAAGTATTTAGTTAATGAAAATAATGAAAAATTCGAATTAAGCGTAGGTGCAAGAGAAAATGGAGGTTCTAGTATTTCTGAAGATGGAACTATGCATTTTAAAGGAATGTTTGATTTAACCAAATATGATGCTACTGACATAGTAACTCTTTATATAAATTATGATGATAAAAAAATAGAAGTAGAACTTATGAAAGTAGGTGAAGAATAATGATAAGAAAAACATTTACAATATTTGCATTGTTTATAATATGTTTTTGTACTGTATTAAATGTAAAAACGTATTGTGCCTATAAAACTAATAGCCAAAAGCAATATGAAGCAATTAATAATGCTTTAGAAGAATACTTATCGCCATACATGAATGATACTTGTGATGATTATGAAAAAGTTTTATCATTTCAAGTTGGTGGAGAATATTCAAGAGGTGGACCATGGGAAATAGGCGAACCAATAACATCATGGGCTATTAAATATCATGTTGAAGTACCTGACAAAAATAACACCAAATGGCTTCCATATGTAAATCTTATTTACATGGATTTTGATATAGTTGATGGAGAATATGTGTTAAAAAGAATATTTGATAAACCAGATAATCTAGATGAATTTGAAAAAGCTTTTGAAGAATATCAAGAATCACATAATGAAATAATTCAAGAAGAAAAAGTTGTCGTTCAAGCAGAAACTAATAATAAAAATAGTAACGAAATAATAAAAATAAAAAATAGTATATATACAATTTCAATATTTTTAATAGTAATTTCAATACTAAGCATTGTTATAAGAAAATTAAAAAATAAATAAGTAAAAAAAGAGTAGCCAAAAAAACTAATGTGTAAGCTACTCTTTTTTTAATATGATAACAATTGATATCAATCATAATTAATGGTATCATAATCGAAAAGGAGATATAATGAGAGAACAAATTATAAAATGTTTGGGAAAATTTCCAGAAAAAGTAGAATTAAACTTAATAGAATTAGAATCGATTGAAAAAGATAATTATTATCAAAAATTAGTTGAATATAATGTAGAAAAAGATGAAAGAGTAAAATCATACTTGTTAGTTCCAAAAGGCATAGCTAAAGTCCCAGGAATTCTTGCAGTACATCAACATCATAGTAATTGGGATATTGGAAAATCTGAAGTAGTTGGATTAACAAACGATTCGATGTATTCGTACGGCGTTGATTTAGTAAAAAAGGGATATGTCGTAATCGCACCAGATATTATTTGCTTTGAAGATAGAAAAGATAATGACAAATTTAATACCGACATGGAGAGTAAAGCTAGATATGAACGATATAAATTCTGTGATTATTTGCTTCATGGAACAACATTACAAACTAAAACATTGCATGATTTATCTGTTGCAATAGACATATTATCATCTTTGGAATATGTAGACCATAGTAAAATTGGAGTTATCGGTCATTCTTTAGGTGGGCAAGAAGCTATTTGGCTTGAATGGTATGATAAAAGAATAAAAGTAGGAGCATCATCTTGTGGTTTAAGCATGATGAAAGATATTATAGAAAATAAGATTCTTCATTCTTTTTATTTATATGTACCAAACATGCTAAATTATTGTGACTTTGATGAAATCATAAGAGAAATAACTGTTGATAGAAAGCTTATTATGAGTAGTGGATTAAAAGATGAAAGACATTGTCCAATATCAGGAGTAAAAGCTATTGAACAAACTAATTGTAATAACAGTAATTTTAAATCAATTATTTTTGATGGTGATCATCAATTTGCGGATAATGAAAAAATAGTAATATATGATTTTATCGATGAAGCATTTAAAGAATAATACAAGAAAGACAGGGACTAAAAATGGACAAAAATAATATATTCAAAATTGGAATTGGCACATGGAAAATTGATCCAGATAATTTTGAAAACGATTTAGAAGCATTAAAGTTTTCATTTGATTTAGGTCAAAACTATTTACCACTTTCAATGCTATATAACAACGGCAAGGTTGTAGAGAAAATGCACAAATTTATTAAACTAGTTGGAAGAGAAAACTTATTTATTTGTGCTAATTTAGAAAGATATGTAGAAAAAATAGAAGATGTAGAAAACCAATTAAATCAATATTTAAACATGTTGGAATTGGACTACGTTGATTGTTTCCAAATTCATACTTTTGCTGTATGTAAAATCCCGATGTTAGACATATATAAAGAAATAAATAGACTAGTAGAAATTGGAAAAGTAAAATACATTGGTGTTAGCAACGTGAATTTAGAGCAATTGAAACAGATTACAAATATAGTAAAGATTGATTTTTTCGAAGGTGTATATAATTTAGATTGTAAGTATTATGAAAATAGTGGACTAATTGAGTATTGCAACAATCATGATATATTATTTACTGCATATCAAACACTAAGAAGAAATAAAATTGCTCAAAAAAATTATAGTTTTTTAGTGGAATTAGCTGATAAATATCATAAAACTCAAAATCAAATTATGATAAACTGGATTGTAAAAGAAAAAGGAATTATACCATTAATAAAATCAACAAATATAAGTCGAATAAAAGAAAATCTGGCAGCGCTTGATTTTGAAATGGAAAAAGCAGACTATGAATTACTAAACGAGTTTCAAAATGAAAAAATCAATACTATTCAAATTAATTGGAACGATGAGTCAGGAATAACAATAGATCAATTACCTAATCAAAATGAAGATAATTTATAATGAATAATTATAAATATTATTGGATAAGTATGTATGTGGAGGAATGTATATGGAAGAAATAATGGATGATCTTTTAGTTTTATGGAACTATTTATGTTTAAATACAAAACCCAGCAAGAGTGAATGTATTATTGGATTAGGTAGTATTCTTACATTAATTCCACAAAAATGTGCGGAATTATATAACAATAATCTAGGAGACTATATTATATTCTCTGGTAATTGTGGAAAAGGAACTAAAGGAGTAATTTCAATTACTGAAGCAGAAAGATTTAAAAGTTTAGCAGTAAAAAACAATGTTCCTGAAGATAAGATACTTCTAGAACCAGATGCTACAACTACATATGAAAATTTTAAATATATAAAAAAAGTATTAGAAAAAAATGATTTAAAACCAGAAAGCTTTTTGATTGTTGGAAAACCATATCAAGAAAGAAGAGCTCTTTTGATTGCTAATATTGAACTTGCAAACAAGAATTATGAAATTGCTTCATTTAATATGTCCTTAGATGAATACATTGATTTTGTAAGAAACGATGAATTTATGAAAGTTGAAGATATTGTAAATGAAATGGTAGGAGAGATAAGCTTAATTCTTAAAGCTCCAAAGTACAATTTACAAAGTGCAGAAAATGTACCAACCGAAGTCATAGATAGTTACAAAAATATCGTAGCCTCTGGATACAACAAGTATTATTATGATGATGAACACATTAAAAATCTTGCGAACTTGTTAAAACAAAAAGGACTTTTTTAAAAATAAGTTATAGAAAATCAATTGCTATAAATATTGAGTTATGATAATATCAAACTGTAAATATAGATTAATATTGGGAGGTTAAAAATATGAAGAAGAAAATTACTTTAACAATATGCATAATATTAATACTATCATTAGGATTATTTGTTTTAACAGGATGTGGCAACAAAAAAGAAGAAGCTAATCCATCGGATACACAAACAATTCAAACAGGGGAAGCTACATCAAACGAAGAAGAAAATGTTTCAAAAAATGAAGCATCAAATTATACATATAAAGATGGTGTGTTAACCCAAATTGTCGACGAAAAAGGTAATCCAAAACAAACTGATTTCGTTATTGATGGAATAATTCTTGTAGGTAACAGACATAGTGATTATTCAATTGAAAGCTTATTGGTAGATGGATATAAAACAACTGACATCAACTCATCTTTTTATTTAAACGAGCAAATTGAATTTTATTTAGATACAAAATATAGTGGAAAAGAAAGTGATGTAAATATCTTAGTTACCCCTCATGATACAATAGAAAACTATGAGAAAATGAGTTTTTCTGAAATCCTAGACATAGCTCAAGAAAAAGGTTTCTATATAGACTATAGAACACCAGAGAAAGATAACTATAATTATATTGGTAATGGTTATGTTTCTTTAGATTATCCAAAAGGAAAATACGATATATTGTTCCTATATAAAGGAAAGCTAGCTTACTTCATTAATATAGATTTAACAGATGAGCCAGTAGAGTAATTTATTAAAAAACTTTAAGAAGAAGTTTATACTTCTTCTTTTTTATTATTTTAATACTCTTTCTACAAATAAAATGATATAATAAGGCCAACATTAAAAGATAAAAAGGATAATGAATATGTCAGTTACATTTTTAGATTTTATAAACAACTTAATAAAAACACCAAGCTTATTAATTACAACTATTTTAATATCTGCCGTAATGTATATTAATGGATGTTCTGATGTGCCAAATGCTATAGCAACTTGCGTGTCAACAAGAAGTTTGACACCCAAAAAAGCTTTAATACTAGCTTCAGTATTTAATTTTTTTGGTGTTTTAATCATGACATTTATTAGTTCAAAAGTTGCAGAAACAGTTTTTAATATAGCTAATTTTGGAAATGATACATCAAGTAACTTAATAACGTTATGTAGTGGATTAATTGGAATTGTAGTTTGGTGCTTGCTTGCATGGTATTTTGGAATACCAACAAGTCAATCTCATTCATTACTTGCTGGAATTTCTGGTGCAGCAATAGCATTAAAGGGGAATCTATCCGGAATCAATCTAGATGAATGGAAAAAGGTTTTATTTGGATTAATAGTCATAAACTTATTAGCATTTTTCATGGGATATGCCATTACCAAAATTATAGAAAAAATATGCAAAAATATGGATAGAAGGAAAACAAATAGATTTTTCAAACATACTCAGATTATTGGTGCTTTGATAACATGTTTTATGAATGGAGCACAAGATGGTCAAAAGTTTATTGCGATTTTATTATTAGGAGTAGCTTTATCTAGCGGTAATATTAATAGTCTAAGTACAAACTTTACTATTCCTATTTGGCTAATACTATATGCATCTACATTAATTGCTATAGGAACTATTACTGGAGGTCTAAAGATTATTAAAACAATTGGTACAAAGGTAGCAAAAGTAGAAAGATATCAAGGAACAGCAGCAGATGTATCCAGTGCAATTTGTTTGCTTGGTTCTTCAATAACAGGTATTCCTGTTAGTTCAACACATACAAAAAACAGTGCGGTCATGGGGGTAGCAGCTTCAAGAAGGCTTTCTAATGTTAATTGGATAACAGCTAGAAATATGATTCTAACATGGATTTTTACATTTCCTTGTTGTGGATTATTAGGATTTGTAATAACAAAAGTGTTAATTAATGTATTTTAATATATAAAAGGATGGTATTAAAAATGAAGAATAAAGAAAACTATAACTATTTTGACGAATTTATATCTTTAACAGATTATATCGTAGAATCAGCAAATACTCTAAAAGATATCATGGAAAATTTTAATATAGAAAAGCTAGACACAGATATAGTTGAGGTTCATAAGTTAGAACATGAAGCAGATAATATAGTTCACAAAATGAGAAATTATTTAATTAAAGACTTCTTGCCACCAATAGATAGAGAAGATATATCTTTAATAATTAATAAATTAGATAATATAGAAGATGGTATTGATGAAGTTTTAATAAATGTAAAGATACTTGATATTACAGAAGTTAAAAAAGAAGTAATTGAACTAATTGATATTTTAGTTAAATCATGTTTAGCAGTTAAAGAAATGTTTACAAACTTCAAAGATATAAAAAATACTGACCTAATAAAAGAAAAAGTAATCCAAGTAAACAAGTTAGAAGAATTAGGCGATAGAGCATATGAAAAATTAATCTCAATATTATATAGAGATGAAAAAGATCCAATTAATCTAGTAAAATGGACTAACATATATAACTGTCTTGAAAATACAATGGATAGTTGTGAAGAAATAAGCAGTTGTATAGAAGATGTCATTATCAAAAATTCATAGTTTAGGATATACAAAGCAGCTATATCTATGATATACTGTTTTACGGTAAATTTTAGAATAATATTTAGCGAGGTTAAAATGAACTTACTTAATAATTGGCTATTATATGTAATACTATATTTGTTTTTTGCCACAGTGTTTACGCAATCTTATAAAGTAGCGACAAAATCATTAAAAAAGGCTGGAGCATTAACAGTTATATTGCAAACAACTGCTGGACTAACTGCATTACTATTATGTCCATTTTTCGAGTTTAAATTTCCAACAGATATAAAAATATATATTCTTCTTGGAATATCAATCATATTTTATGCAATCACTGATAGAATAAACACTACTGTAAGAAGTGGAATCGAGGCATCTACTTTTAGTGTATTGAAACAACTATCTACAACATTTATGATTATTGCCGGACTAGTATTTTTAAAAGAAGAATTTGTAATAACAAAATTCATTGGAGCTATGTTAATCATATTTAGTAATGTATTAATTTTCTATAATAAAGGAGAAATGAAATTTAATAAATATGTCTTATTAGGAATAATTGCAAACATTTCATTTACTATTGCACTATTTTTAGATGTAAACATATCAGAAAACTTTAACTTACCAATTTACGTTGCAATGACAATTATTATTCCTGCTGTACTTATATCAATATTTGAAAGAATATCACCAAAAGATATAAAAGAGGAATTTGTAAATGGAAACAAAAAAGCGATGTTATTAACAGGAACAACATGGGGAATCTCTATAGTAACAAACCTAAGAGCATATCAACTTGGAAATGTTACTATCATTGCACCATTATGCGCTTTAACAGTAATGCTTAATGTAATTGTAGGATACTTATTCTTAAAAGAAAGAGACCATTTAGTTCGAAAAATTATTTCTGCAATACTAATTATAATTAGTATTATTCTAATAAAAATATAAAAAAAGCATATTTATAAAAATTTAAGGAGTAATTATATGAATAAAATTGTATTAGTAACAGGTGCATCAACGGGAATAGGAAGAGCAACAGCAATAAAATTTGCAAGCAATGGATATGATGTTGTAATTAATTATATCAACAGTAACGAAAAAGCAAATGCATTAAAAGAATTAATTGAAACTGAGTATAAAGTTAACGCTTTAACATATAAAGCAGATGTTTCAGATGAAAATCAAGTTAAAGAAATGGTATCTTTTATAGTTGAAAAGTATGGCAAGATTGATGCATTAGTAAATAATGCCGGAATAGCATATGATAGGAATTTTGAAGATATTACAATCGAAGAATTTAAAAGGACATTGGAAGTAAATGTTATAGGAGCATTTATAGTTGCTAGAGAATGTTCAAAACATATGGAGAAAGGTTCAACTATTGTAAATGTATCATCAACAAATGGTACTAAAACCATTTCACCAGAATGTCTAGATTATAATGTTTCAAAAGTTGGCTTACAAAGTTTAACTAGAGACTTAGCATTTCAACTTAAGCCAAATATAAGAGTAAATGCTGTAGCAATAGGATGGGCAGATACTGATTTAAATAAAGATTTACCAAAAGAGTACATTGAAGAAGAAAATGCAAAAATATATATAGAACGTTTTGCAGATCCAAGTGAAATAGCTAATGCAATATACTTTTTATCTAGTGAAGAATCAAGTTATATTAATAGTGAAATCTTAGTAATAGACGGTGGTTATTAATAGATTACTGGAGGATGACTATAGAATGAAAAATGTTTTATTAATTCATGGTTTTAATGGATTACCAAAAATATTTGAATATTTTAAAAACACATTAGAAGAAAAAGGCTTTAACGTTATAATGCCAAATTTCCCAGTAAGAGAAGAAATAACTGTCGAAGGATACTTTTCCGTGTTTGATAATTATAGAGAACTATATACAGATAATCTAATAGTAGTAGCTCATTCAATTGGAAATCCAATGTTTATTAAATATATTTCAAAAAACGGATATAGAATTGGTAAGTATATCAGTTTAGCTGGTTTTTCAAAAGAGTATTACAACGAAGGAAAAGATGTCTTAAATGAAAAAGTAAAATTGACAGTCTTAAATGGTAAAGAAATAGAAGATGCTACTGAGCTAATTAAGGATAGATATTCTATTTTTAGCAAGGATGATCACATAGTACCATATAGCTTACTTAATGAGTATAGTAAAGAAATAAAATCTAAGGCTATTTCAATTGATGGAATTGGACATATGGGAAAAAAGAGTGGTTTAGAAGAGTTACCTTTAGTTATAGACTTAATCTTAAAATAGAATAAAAAAATAGATAGGTGATAATATGAAAACATTAATTTTAAGTTTTAGCAATAACTTAGTAAATGAAGACAGTTTTGTTCCAAACAAAATTGGACTTACTTTTTCTTGTGTTGAAGTATGTGAAAACTATTTAAAAGAACAAGGAAATGAAGTAGAACACATCTGTATTAATAAAAAGAACATTAAAAAATGTAATGCATGTGGAAAAAGAGGATGGGGAATTTGTTATGATGAACACATTTGCATCCAAAATGATGATTTTAATGATATATATAAGCACATGGATGATTTTGACCAATATATATTTGTTACACCTGTTTATTTCCATGAAATGAGTGAATCTGCAAAAACATTTTTTGATAGATTAAAAAGATGTGATGCATTCAAAGATGATTCTAGCATAAAAGGTAAACCTATCATCTGTATTGCATGTGCAGGTGGAAGTGGTAGTGGAACAGAAGAAACGTTAAATTCTTTCGATACATTAAACTATTTTTTGAAAACAGAAATGATTGGAAGAATACCTGTAACTAAATATAATTTTGAAGAACAAAAAGAAAAAATAATAAACGTCTTAAAACAATAAAGACTTAAATTATACTAATAAAACTATTCATAGAAAATGAATAGTCTTTTTTTTGACTTTAATATATAATGCTGTTAGCGATATATTTAAGAAAGAGGGATAATATGAATAAAGACAAACTAAACTCATTTTCAGTGCCATTAGGCCTTTTAGATTATATAAATCCAATATTTTATAGTATTACTATTATTACCATAATAAGAAATACATATTCAATAATGGCTTCTCCATATAATACTGTTTTATTAATAGGAGCCATCATTTCAATTATATTTGGATTTATTATTCCGACAGGAAAAGTCATAGTAGGTTTAGGTCTAATAAAATTTAGAATGCCAGTTAGCTTAGTTGCTTGTGTAAATACAGGAATTTTTTTATCTGGAATGATGTTATTAAGATATGTATTTAATATTAGTAATCTTGTATTGATATCAATAATTGTAATAGCATTATTTTTACTTCTGTTGATTTTCTTGAAAAACAAAAAGATAAATACTATTGCAGTTCTAATTGGAGCAATTGGTTATTTATCAATATACACATCACTTATCACACTTTCAATTAGAAATAATGTTATAGTACCAATTATTTTATATGCATTTGCAATTTTACTTTTTTTAATGCTATGTGGAATAGGAATAAAAGCAAATCTAAAAGATCCTAAAGTTCATTGGATTATTGAAATATCAAATGTAATTTGTCAAATGTTTGTAGCAATAGGAACACTATTACTATTTAATTAAATAATAAAGGAGATATAATATGAGAAAAAAAATAGCAGTAGTTATAATACTTAGTATCATTCTTTTATCATATATAACACCTTTTGTATCAGCATGTACCGGAATATATGCCGGAAGTAACACAACAGAAAATCAATCAGTTTATCTAGGACGTTCAGAAGATATAGGTCCAAACTATGTAAAAGAGCTGGTTGTTGTCGAAGCAGCAGATCATGCCGATGGGGAAATGATGGAAGATAGTACTGGCTTTAGCGTACCATATCCATCACATACATTAAGATATACAGCTATAATAGACCATCCAGCCATACACGATAATTCAATGGAATTACCATTCCCAGAAGCAGGTGTAAATGAAAAAGGTGTTTCAGTTTCTGCGACAGTTTCTACGAGTTTTAATGAAAAAGTTTTAAAAGCAGATCCATTAGTAGAAGGTGGTATTACAGAAATGTCTATGGCTTCATATATTCTACAATCAGCAAAATCTGCTGGTGAAGGAGTAAAACTTCTTGCAGAATGTATAGATAAATATGGACTTGGAAATCCTGAAAAAGATAACCCTGACTGTACTGAAGGAAGCACTGTTATGATTGCAGATAAACAAGAAACATTTATTTTTGAAGCTTTGTCTGGTCACGAATATATTGCAACTAAGTTATCTAATGATACAGTTGCAGTAATTCCTAATGCAATTATGACTCAGCAGGTGAATATAACATCTGAAAATATAATTGCTTCAAAAGGATTAATCTCAACCGCTCAAGAAGGTGGTTTTTATGTATCAGATGATAAAGGTAAAAATCAAATAAATATCGCAAAATCATACTGCAAAGGGTATGGTGAAGGTGAAAGTTATAGATTTTATTATGGAACAAAAATATTAAATCCAGATTTTCTACAAAATAAGAATGTAGCTCCACAACCTAAAGATTATTATCAAGAAACATATCCAAATGCTGGTTATGATGAAATAGCTTATGGACCATTTGCTTTAGAGTTTGAACCTGCACCTAATATTAAAGGGAAAATTAATCTTAACACAATACAATCTATATTAGGTTCACATGGAGAAGGAACTCCATTTGAAACAACGTCTAAAGATGTAAATGCAGACGGGGTAAAGATGCGTTCAATTGGCACTTATCGACAAGATGAAGAACATATTTTTGAAATAAGAAAAGATATAAACATTCCTATAAGTGCAAGTACGATTGAATGGCTTGCAATGGGTCCTTCAGAATTTTCTGTTTATCTACCGATATATTCTTCATTATTAACTAAAGCTCCTGATGCATATATTACAGATTCAATAGATAAATATGATGTTAATTCATTATATTGTGCATTTAATGAACTAGGAAACTACGCTAACGGTTCATACTATCGTAAAACCGAAGATGGAGTTTTCGTTGATAGATTTGGTAATACCCAATATGCTTTAGAAGCTAATA
>OCVV011319908.1_pt1 | contig 14579 bp, 12 predicted proteins | sample 1539721 | NCBI WGS metagenome assembly OCVV01 (sample SAMN02144230, study PRJEB22623) | gut metagenome | biome: sheep rumen | host: Ovis aries | place: New Zealand
CCAAAGGATTTCTTGTTTGTCGAGGATGGAACGCCAAAAGGCTAAACGGGACCGCCGGCCTAGCCGGCGGTTTTGAATACATACAAAAAATCCCAGGTTTTCACCTGGGACTTTTCTTTTCCAAAATTGGATTAGGCTTCCGGCTGTTGTTCAGCAACAGGAGCTTCGCCCTGAGCCTGTTCGGCTGCCGGCTGATCCTTGTGCTGCAAAGCCTTGATCGAGAGCTTTACCTTGCCCTTCGGATCGACACCCAAGCAGAGGACGGTGACTTCGTCACCGACGTGCACGATATCTTCCACCTTTTCGACACGGTAGTCAGCAAGTTCGGAGATATGCACGAGACCGTCACGGCCCGGGAGGATTTCGACGAATGCGCCAAACGGCTGAATCGTCTTGACCTTGCCCTTGTACACGCGACCCGGTTCCGGTTCCGCAGTGAGTTCTTCGATCATACGACGGCAAACTGCGCCCGCCTTTGCGTTCGGAGCAGCGATGTCGATCATACCGGATTCGTCGATGTTGATCTGGCAACCGGTCTGAGCCTGCATGCCCTTGATCACAGCGCCACCGGAGCCGATGACATCACGAATCTTGGAAGTCGGGATGCGCATCTTGAGCATCGTCGGAGCCTTCGGAGACAAGCGATCACGCGGAGCAGGAATTGCTTCCTTGATCTTGCCAAGAATGTGGAGACGGCCTTCGCGAGCCTGATCCAAAGCCTTGCGCATGAGTTCCGGAGTAATGCCCTTGATCTTGATGTCCATCTGGAACGCGGTAATACCTTCTTCAGTACCCGTGACCTTGAAGTCCATATCGCCAAGGTGGTCTTCCGTGCCGGTGATGTCGGTCAAGATCTTGATCTTTGCATCATCTGCATGGCCCGTTTCCGAGATAAGACCCATGGCCACGCCAGCCACCGGAGCCTTGATAGGAACACCAGCATCCATCAACGAGAGCGTTCCGCCACAGACGGATGCCATCGAAGAAGAACCGTTGGATTCCAAGATTTCGGACACGATACGAATCGTATACGGGAAGTCTTCCGTGACCGGGAGCACTGCCTTGAGAGAACGTTCCGCCAGATGACCGTGGCCGATTTCGCGGCGGGACATACCGAGCTTCTTGCATTCACCCACGCAGAACGGCGGGAAGTTGTAGTGGAGCATGTAGCTCTTGGAGCCTTCGCCCTGGAGCGTTTCGTAACGCTGTTCGTCGGCCTTGGTGCCGAGCGTGCAGGTAACGAGAGCCTGCGTTTCACCGCGCTGGAACACGGCAGAACCGTGTGCACTCGGGAGAACGCCGAGCTGGATTTCGATCGGACGCACTTCGGTGGTCTTACGGCCATCGATACGGCGACCTTCGTCCAAGATCATCATACGCATCGTGGTGCGTTCGAGATCGGCGAAAATAGCCTTGGCATCTGCGAGAAGAGCCGGGTCCTGGTCTTCGCCTTCGCCGATGATCGCAAGGATCTTCGGGTCTGCGCAAACCTTGTCGGAGAGTTCCGCCATCTTCGGATAGAGCTGAGTCTTCACCATGTTGGCATGGAGAGCTTCGTTCAATTCGTCGAAAATGACTTCCTTGACCGTTGCAACGAGCTTTTCGTGAGCTTCACCCTTGTTCTTCGGGGTGAGGACCATCTTCTGTTTTGCAAACTGGGCAACGAGTTCAGTCTGAGCCTTGCAAAGTACCTTGATGGCTTCGTGACCGGTCGTGATGGCCTTGATCATCGTGTCTTCAGATACTTCGTATGCACCGCCTTCCACCATGCAGACAGAGTTTTCCGTACCGGCGACCACGAGGTCCAGATCGGCAACAGAAACCTGTTCATAGGACGGATTGACGATATATTCATCGCCGATGACGGCGACGCGGACAGCCGCGACCTGTTCTTCGAACGGGAGTTCGGAAAGGCCGATAGCGAGAGAAGCCGCAGAGACGCCAAAGACGTCCGGTGCAAACTTCTTGTCTGCGGAAAGAACGTTAACGATCACCTGCACTTCGCGGGTGAAGTTTTCCGGGAACATCGGACGAATCGGACGGTCGATAATACGAGCCGAGAGAATTTCTTCATCGCTCGGACGACCGGCTTCACGCTTGTTGTAGCCACCCGGGAGGCGACCAGCAGCGTAGGCCTTTTCGCGATATTCGACGGTCAAGGGGAAGAAGTCCCCTTCCTTTTCAGGGCCGAAGCAGACCGTTGCGAGCACAAATGCATCGCCTACCTTGACGACGGCAGAGCCCGAAGCCTGCTTGGCGAGACGGCCAGTTTCAAATACGACGTCGGTCCCATCCGGGAGCTTCGTCGCAATTTCCTTGGCCGCAAGCATCTTATATTCCATAAGCTTTCCTTAAAGATTAGCCGCGGAGACCAAGATCCTTGATCAACTGACGAGCGGCGTTGATGTCCTTGTTCGTCAAGTACTTGACGAGAGTCTTACGCTGAGCAACCATCTGGGAAAGACCGCGGAGGGAGTGGTGATCCTTCTTGTGAGTCTTAGCATGTTCGGTCAAATTCTTGATGCGTTCGGTGAGGATCGCGATCTGAACGCGGACGTTACCGGTATCGTTTTCGTTTGCGCCAAACTTAGAGGTGAGTTCCTTGATCTTTTCTTGCGTAATGGTAGCCATTGCAGTCCATTCCTTTTGTTTTGATTGTTAGTGTTACGTAACTATTACATGTTTATGTCCGAGTATCCCTGCAAGCACCCAGTGGAATTGGCGACAACTGGTGCAGGACCAAGACAAAATGCAACTACGTGGAATCAAACATAATAAAAAAACACTATTGTCATCGCTGAATTTTCGGAATCGGGCTCCAAAAAGGGTGCAAAATGGACATTTGGACGTCTTTTTCTACATTTGTGCCCGCCATGCTCGAATCCTTGAACTTTCATTTCGCCTTTTACGATTGGTTACTCGTCATCGTCGTCACAGCCCTCGGCACGATTAGCGCCTATTTGAAAGATCCTCAACTCAAAGCAGTCACGGCGACAATTCCCATTCCCTGCGGTTTTGCCTATATCGCGGTCGGACTTCCCATGGGGGCTGCCAATGCGATTTCCGGATTCATGTGCCTTTTGTACGTCCACATTGTCCGGATTCTCCATTACAAAGTCAAAGTACCTATTGTCTTGAGCATCCTTGCCGGGCTCGCCTTTTTTGTTACGTTCGGCACATTTTTAATGCCCCGCATTCCCGATAGCGAGCCTTTCTTTATCGGCGTGTGCATTTTAGATTGTCTTGTCGGCATTATCCTTTTCCAGACGCAAACCTACAAGCCGGGAGTCCGTTACAAGACGCCGCTCCCCGTCTACATCAAGGCGCCGGCGATTGCCTTTGTCGTCAGCGGGCTCATGCTGATCAAGCGACTGATGGGAGGCTTTTGCACAAGCTTCCCGATGATGAATTCCATTGTGAGCTACGAAAGCCGCTATTCCTTAGGCGATCAGTGCAGGCAGCTTCCGCTGTTCTTGATTGCAGCGCCGTTCATGTTCGTCGAGATGCACTTTATCGAAACGCGCCTCGGCCTAAACCATTGGATTGTTTTGCTCTGCGGTTATGCGCTTTTCGCCGCTATCTATTGGCCATTAAATCAAGAGTTGCGGCGTCGGGTAAGGGCTGCGGGAGGCGTTGAATTACCGCCTCAAGCTCAGAAGTGAATTTGTGAGAAATGAACCAGTGAGGTTCCTTTCCCGGAATCCGGACCTGCGCGCGATAAGCAAAAAGCATCTGCGACCGCGCGCCCAAATTCTTAAAATCCTCGTCCGTTAAAGGGCCATTTCCGCTGACCATCTTTTTGTAATATTCGCCGTCAAAAGAGTAAAGCTTATCGCCCACGACAGGATAACCCAAAAACGAAAGATGCGCCCGGATCTGATGTTTTCGACCGGTAAAAAGTTCCGCCTCGACAAGCGAGAAAGGCGCTTCGATATCGCCAACCTTTTCCCGGAAAACAGCGACCCGCTTGAATACGGTCTTACAGGGCTTTCCATCTGCAAACGGGAACATCTTGATGCGGATGAAGTGGTTCGGATCTTCGCGCAAAGGCTGCTCACAGGTGATTTCCCCTTCGGGAAATTCCCCGCGGACAACAGCCAGATAAACCTTCCGCAATAAAATCAAATCCAAAGATTTTTCAAACCGCTTTGCCGTATCCTTGTCCTGAGCAAAGATCATGATGCCGCCCGTATCTCGGTCAAGACGGTGCATCGGCGAAAGCTCTTCATTTTTGAATGCGCGGCGGATCACGCCGGTAAACGTGTTGTAAAAGATGTGTCCCGTGTGATGTACAGGAATTCCCGCCGGTTTGGAAACGATCAAAAAGGCATCGTCTTCGTAAAGCGTCTCGAAATCCGTCGGCACCTCCGGTTCCGTATAATTATCGACACGGTAAACAACCTTGTCCTTTGGCATCACGATCATTTCGGGAGTCGCCTGCACACCGTTCAAGGTCACAAGTCCCTGTTCGATTTTCTGTAGCCATTCTTCTTTGGAATGGTACGTGAAGCGTACCGAAAGTTCATCGACAAGGGTCATGCCGCGCTGTTCGTTCCGAACCACGCTTTCAAAGAACATCGTCTGGGGAACCTGACTCATAAGCGGTAAAGACCGTTCTTTTGAATGTATTCAAAGACTTTCGGATCAAGACCCGCAGGCTTTTTTCCCGAGCCGAAGAAGAGTTCCTTGCGAATATCGCTGCTGGCGAACTTGCCGTCAAAACCCTGTTTTTCTCCTACGAGGAAGATATCGGCATAGCCTTTCGCTTTGTGTTCCTGCGGATCGGGCATCGGGGTCCCACGGCGTTCGAAGACGATCAGTTCGAATTCTTTCAAAAGCTGCGGGCCGTTAAACTCGGTGCCGTAAAAATGCAACGGATCGCGCCAATGCGGAATGCCGACATAGCTATCCGCTCCGACGAGAAGCCTCAAATTCACATCCGGATATTTTTCGCGGAGAAGGCTCATCGTCACATAGGAACCTCGGTAATCTTCCATTTGCAATTCCATTTCGGAAACAGCAATCCGCGGGTCGTCACCAATGACCAAGTCCAGCATGTTCAAGCGGTCTTCCGCCGAAGCAAAAAGTTTTTTATCCCACCGATCAGGGCTCGGAATAAACCAAAGTTCATCACAAAGTCGAATATCCAGACACAGCTTGGCCAAGCGAACGTGATCTTCATGAATCGGATCAAAGGCTCCGCCAAAAATCGCAACAGTTTTAGTAGACATAGACAACAAAACCAACATTGAATTGGAGTCGGGTTCCGCTCACGCGCAACTCCTTCACCGGATCATAATGCGAACGAATCCAACGGTACTCGAGTTCGGTGACGATTGCCGCCGTCGAGACGATTTGGAAAGTTGCACCTCCACCGACACCCCATTCATTCCAAGTTACATCCCCTACATTGGCAAGTTGCTTCGACCGGGTAAACGATCCAATCAAATAAGGTTTTCCGGGACCGCCAAGAGAAGCTCCCAGCGTGGCACTAAAGGCACGGGAACGCACAGAGAGGAGTTCTCCATCGGCATCCGTCCGTGAATAATTATACATCCCATAGCCCAAACGGCAATAGCCGATTCCATTGATCCAGGCACCGATGAATGGGGTCATTCGATTTAAGCCTGCCCCATCTGTTCCATCGTTCAAAATGCCATAACCCGTTTCCGCAACTCCGCCCACAACAAGAGGCAACTTCTGTGCATAGACAGACGCCGAAATCAAGAGGACGAAAATGCAGAGAATTTTTTTCATAGAACAAAGGCCAAAAGCATAAAGATGCAAAGGAAAATGTTCAACAACGCGTCCAACTTATGCACCAGATAAAGGCGCTTGGTGACCGTTTCGCGATTGCTCAAGATCAACAGGTGAAAACGATCCGACAGCAGGCATGAAATGGAGAACTTGATACCCACCATCATGAGCACCCAAGGTGCAAAGCCTGCCAAATAGGCGACCGTCGCATACCCCAGCAAAAGCAAAATATTTTGGATTGAATTCACCCACCGCGTATTGCTTACCGGTTCATCGAATTCCGAAAGCATTTCCCGGTAATCCGCCACTTTCTTCTGCAACGCACCGAAATTATCAAGAAACAGAGAAAGGCTGTAGCCGAAAACGACTACAGAAGCAATGATCAGGATGTATGAACAAGCGGTAACCATCGGAAATTAATATAGAAAGGTTCGTACGGCTTACGGATTCTTTTTGGATTTTTGGGCGCCCAGAGAATTGCGTTCCCAGAAAACCCCATCTGTATAGCCTTGAATCGAAGAATCTTGCTCTGCGATTTCAAGTCTTTTTTCGCAAAGGCACGCATATTCGAGATTCTGTTCGATACCAAAAAAATTTCGACCGAGTTTTTTAGCGACAACGCTCGTCGTACCGCTACCCAGAAACGGATCGAATACCACATCTCCCGGTTTTGAAGACGCAAGAACCAATTTAGCGATTAGCTTTTCCGGTTTCTGCGTTGGGTGATCTGTATTTTCGGGCATACTCCAGAACGGAATGCTGATATCATCCCAAAAATTCGACGGAGCCGTGTCACGGAACTTGCCCGATTCGGAGTCATTCCAATCCTTGGGTTCTCCGTTTAATTTATACGGAGCGATAACGCGACGACGGAGACGAACCGCATCTACGTCAAAAAAATATTTTTTGGGATCCTTGACCGCAAACCAAATGTCTTCCATTCCATTCTTCCAGTTTGCAGATGCACTGCGGCCTTTTTCACGTCCCCATGTGATTCGATTTAAGACGCAGAGTTTCGTCTGCAACGATCTTTGAATCGCAGAAGACGACTTCCAATCCCCGCAGACATACAGCGAACCTTCCAGCTTTAATATCCGAACAACTTCTCCCATCCAAGAATCCAAATAGGCTTCGTATTGAGCATCGGACATCGCCGAAAAACGGGATCCGTTGAAATTCTTCGCCAAGTTGTACGGAGGATCGGCAATGATCAAATCCGCAACTTCACTCGGAATTTGAGGAAGAACGGAAAGCGTATCACCAAGAATGGTTTTACAGAGAAAATTTTTTTGCCGAATACAGGACGCATCCTGAGTCGCATCGAGCAATTTTTGGGCATAGCGGACACGTTCCGATTCCGAAAGGGTAATCGTCCGGTTGCGCGGAGCTCTGACTTTGGACTTTATTCCGGCCATCTTTCGTTCAAAGAAACTTCATCGGAAACGAGCATCACTCGCGGTTTTGATCCACGTTTAGGCCCGCAAATATTCAATCGTTCCAATTGGTCGACAATTTTACCTGCACGGCTGAATCCCACAGAAAAATGACGTTGCACTTCCGATGTCGAAAGGGCGCCTCTTTCAATTCCATAGCGGGCAACAGCCAAAGCGAGCGGATCGATTTTTCCCGCAAGTCCTGGAGCCCCATCTTCGTTTTCACCCATCTCCGACGGATCATCGATTTCAAAGGTTTCCAGACGTTCGTAATGCACGTTTTGCTTGGAACAAGCATCGGCCAATTTTTCTACTTCTTCATCGGTCAAAAATCCGCCGTGCACGCGGGAAGGTTCCGGATCTTCACCCGATCGATAAAGCATGTCGCCTCGGCCTAAAAGTTTTTCGGCGCCGGCACGGTCCATCACCGTTCGGGAGTCCACCTGCGAAGCAACCTTAAAGCTAATACGCGCAGGGAGGTTCGCCTTGATCAAACCCGTAATCACATTGACCGAAGGACGCTGCGTCGCAATGACCAGGTGAATGCCCACGGCACGTGCCTTTTGCGCAATTCGAGCGATGTACTTTTCAACTTCCTTCCCCGCAACCATCATCAAATCCGCAAGTTCATCGATAACGATGACAATGTACGGCATATTTTCCATCCGTTCCGACGGCATAATGAGCATATCGGCCGGAGGTCCCGGAATCTGAATCGTAGGTTCGTTTCCCGGATCTTCGCCTGCAGCGATTTTCGCCTCGCGTTCCGCCTGCTGTTTTTCGATAGCGGCTTCGGCAGCGATTTTTTCCGCTTCATATTCCGCACGCGCCTTTTCGGCTCTTTCGATCAGTTCAAGCTGTTCCTTGCGTTTTGCATTGTAACCGACCAGATTGCGCACCTTCCACTTGGCGAGTTCTTCATAACGGCGGTCCATTTCGACGCAAGCCCACTTCAAAGCGCTCACCGCTTGGTCCGGCTGCGTCACGACAGGGGCGAGCAAATGCGGGATTTCTTCATAAAGTTTGAGTTCCACCACCTTCGGATCCACCAGGATCATTCGAAGTTCATCCGGACTCTTGCTAAAAAGGAGGCTCGCCATCAGCGTGTTGATACAGACCGATTTACCGGAACCGGTCTGACCGGCAATCAAAATATGCGGAGCACGGCACAGATCCATCGTGTAAGGATTTCCGGTAATATCCTTTCCTAGAGCAATGATCAGCTTATCGGGCTGTGGCTTAAATAGCGGACTTTCAAAAATGTCGCGGCAATAAACCGTTTGCAGTTTACGGTTCGGCACCTCTACACCCACCAAGGACTTTCCTGGAATCGGGGCAAGAATGCGAATAGACTTGGCCTTGAGCGCAAGAGCTAAATCTTCATGCAGCGAAGCAAAGCGCGAAACTTTGACACCCGGACCAGGTTCCACTTCAAAGCGTGTAATCATCGGACCCGTCGAAATGCCGAGGACCTTGCCCTTGACCTTAAAGTTTTCAAGCTGTTCTTCAAGCTGGTGACTGATTTCATCGAGTTCAGCAGCTGTATAGTCCGGTTTCTGTTCCGGCGGTTCGTCGAGAATATCCGGAACCTTCGGGATTACATATTCATCATACTTTTGAACCGGAGCGTTTGCGAGTTCCGCTTCTGTCGGAGAAAGCGTCGGAGCTTTTTCTTCCTCCAACGGAGCGTTTTCTACCGGGCTAACGGAATCCACTGCGACCGCATTTTCGAGATTCCCATTCCGGACGTTATTTTCTGGAGAACGATCCGATTCCTCGTTCCGTTCCACAATACCCTTGATCGATGGACGTCCATGGCGATTGTTTTCCCAATCGTTCATCTGCTGAACCTGACGCAAACGAGCGATTTCATCGCGCAAGTTCCGAATTTCCAAGGCACCCATATTCCATTCGTTTTCTCGCAGGTAGCGTTCCTTTTCTTCTATTTCGCGTTCCGCAGCATTTGCATAGCCACCGAGAGTATTTCCCTTATCCAAAGATGCACCAGGATGCGGAGCCGTTTCTTCTGCAAGATCTTCAGAAGGCGAGAATTGACGCACCACGGTATCGCTCTGCTGCACGGGCAGAGTTCCGTCAAATGAGCCGGGAATTCCGCGGAAAGGTTTCGCCTTGCCGGAATAAATCGTGTAATCGCTATCCCATTCCGGAAGCTTGGATTTGAGAGCCTTCGCTTTCGCCTTTTCCAAAGCCTTGTCGACAGGAGCCTCTTCCGGTTCAACCGGCAAGACCTCTCTCTTGGGGCGACTCGCCCACCATCCCGCAATACTATCGAACGGAATTTTAATGAAGGCGAAATGCGACGGACGCAGTCCAAAAGCGATTACGAAAACGGCAAGCAAAAGAACGCAGAGGACCGCGAATGGGAACACGAAATTTCCCTTACCAAAAATCGGCCAGATCAAGCTCTGCACCAAAAAGTATCCGAATCTTCCGCCGGCACCATAAAGCGCATCTTTTTCGAGCGAAAGAGAGCCGGAAAGAGTCGATGCCAAAGCGAGAATCGCTGGGCAAAGAACCGAAAGAGCCGAAAAGCCGACACTCGACCGCAAAAGCTTGGGGAAATCCCCAGCAAGCAGGAACCATACTCCCCAGCAAATAGAGGCAATCGAAAGAATGGTCGCCGAAAACTTTCCAAAGACATAGACAACAGCCTGCGGAAAGAGAGTGCCAAAAATCGGCCCAAGCCAATTATTTTCACTTCCGATAAAAGAAACCAAAGCGATCAGCAGAAAAAAGCCAAACGCAATCAGCAATGCGCCAAGAATCCGCTTTACGGTCTTTGAATCCGCCGGAATTCCCTTCTTTTTTGGCTTTTTGGAACCTTTTTCCATCTTCTTTTTGCTATCCGTCATACAGCATCAAATATAAACTTTTCCATTTGACCACTAAACTTCTTTTCTATGTTTTTTCCTGTGAAATTCAAGCATCCAAAAAAAATCAAAAGACTTGTAGCGGGACTCTTCGTCGGAATTATCCTGACGAGCTTGATTTGGCTTATCCCCCATTCCCTTTCGCTTCGAACGGAATACATTTTTTACGATGCCTTTTCCAAGCATGCGTCCAAAGTCAGCACGGACCGCCCGGAAGACATCCTGATTGTCGACATCGATGAAAGCGCCTTGACTAAATACGGTCCTTACAACGAATGGACCCGAGACATGCACGCGAACGTAGTGCAAAAACTCGAAGAAGGCGGAGCCGCCGCCATTGCATTCGACATTCTTTTCAAAAATGCGGACTTTGGAAACCGAAACGCCATCCGTGCCGAAAAAATGCTCTACGGACTTTACCCAGGAAAAGAATGGCGCTACGATTTCGATAAGATTCGGCAGGCATACGATTACGATTCGGTCCTCGTCCGAACCATTGCCGAAAATCCAAACGTCATCGTCTGCGGAACATTCAGCTCCCGGACCGATTACAAACATCAGTCCCAATGGATGCCTTTGAGCACGAACATTCGTGCGCGTGACGTTGCCGCAAAGCCGACCTTCCGTCTGGATCAGGTCAGCGGTCTAGAAACCGTCGAATCCAAGGATCTTTTGGACAATGTATTTCCGGAGCTTTCCCATGCGGCAAAAAATTTCGGCGTGGTCAACGCGACTCCCGATGAAGACGGAGTGCTCCGCAAAATGCGCCTACTTTACCGCTTTCCCAATGCGGAAATCTGGCCCAGAGATTCAAGCCAAATTTTCCCAGCGATGTCTCTCGTCACCGTGATGCACTTATTCAAAACGAATCCGGACTCGGTCAAAATCCGGATGGGCGAATATATCGATCTTGGAAAACCTTTCGGAATTTACCGAGACTCGCTCGGGATCCTCCGCACAACTTACCCGCAGATTTCTTATCCCATGGTCCGTCGCATTTTGCAAAACAAGAATTCCTTGCTTTCGCAGCCAGATGAGAACGGAAAAATTCCAGAAAGCTTCCAAGAAATCGCGTCGACCGTTCAAGCGGTGAAAGATACAAATGGAAAGATTTCTATTCAGACAAGCGAAGGCGATTTCGATATCGATGACGAAGAATTGACCGACTTCGACAGAGAATGCATTTCGACATTCCAACGTGAAATCGATTCCCTCCAAAACGGGAAAAGCCTTTGGCTCTCCGCCACCCTCGATTTTCATTACGACAGCCGACAAAAGCGTTGGCGTTCCAACTATTCGATTTTATCCCTCGATGTTCTGGACGATCTTTTTGCAATCGATACCAATCAAATCAACCGTTTAGGCCCCGGAGAAGAAATTCGATTTGGAAACAACAAGCGAGTTCCCATTGACGCCCATGGCGATTTCCTGATTTCGTTCAAGAGCGCATACAATATTCCCTCTAGCCAAAGAACCTTCCAGCATATCTCTTATTACGACGTTGCCGAAGGTCGAATTCCGAAGGAATCGTTCCTGGGAAAAGTTTTCATTCTCGGAAGCGCGGCCCCTGCGATGTTCGACTTTTATGCAGCCCCTCACGAAGATCACTTTCCTGCGGTCATTACGCAAGCGACGATCATCGAAAACATTTTAAATGACGATTATATTCGCGAAGCCTTCCCGAATCCGATGATTTTCTTGGTTACCGCCATTGCGGCAATCGCGATTGGACTTTTTGCCTCTTGGTACCTTGCCTTTTTATTCTTGCTCGTCCTTTTTGTATTCGACATTTTGATTGCGTACTCCTTTTTCACACACGGTTTTTACGTCGGCTGTACCACGTACATTATCGAAGGCATTCTCGCATTCCTCGGGTCTTTTTTTGTCCGGTTCTATTTCGAATCCCGAGACAAGAACTTTTTGGACAAATCCTTTAAGCAGTATATTTCTGATGATTTAATCGATGAAATGTTGAACAGCGAAAAAGAACCTGAACTTGGCGGCGAAAAAAAGTACCTGACCGCATTTTTCACAGACATTCAAGGCTTCTCGACTTTTTCCGAGCAAATCGGGGATCCGAAAAAACTGGTGGATCTGCTGAACGATTACCTGACCGCAATGACCGACATCATCAAGGATCAAAATCAGGGCACGCTCGACAAATACGAAGGGGATGCGATCATCGCATTTTTCGGAGCACCGACGCCCATCGCGAACCAACGTCGCCATGCTTTGGTAAGCGCGCTTTCCATGCAACGCATGCAAGAGCATCTACGCGAAAACTGGAAGCACAGAAAAGACCACAAGAATCGGGACCTTCCCAAAGGAATCCTTTTCCCCGAAATCGTTTACCATATGCATACGCGTATCGGTATCAACTCGGGAGAAATCCTTGTGGGGAACATGGGCTCCGAAAGCCGTAAAAACTATACCATCATGGGAGATGCCGTCAATCTGGCTTCCCGCCTAGAAAGCATCGGAAAACAGTACGGAACATACATTCTCGTTTCCGAAGAGACGCTCGCCGGAACAAACGATCCTGTCGACAGAACCGATTACCGCGAAGAATTCATAGTCCGCCCCATCGATCGAATCAAGGTCGTCGGCAAAAGCGAAGCGGTCCAAGTTTACGAAGTCCTCGGGCACCCCGATTTTCCGGATGCAGGGCAATTAAAGCTTCTAGTCTCCCTATGGGCAAAAGCCCAAGCGTTATACTACGCCCAAAAATGGGACGAAGCAATCGCTGCCTTTGAAGAAGCCAAGCTTTTGGAACCGCACCTGCAGATCAAGGATCCAGGCGCACGCCCGACCCCGTCGGAGGTGTTCATCGATCGTTGCAAGGAATACAAATTGAATCCGCCTGTCGCCGCAGGCGAAGTCTGGGACGGAATCTATTCCGCGACTTCCAAATAAAGGCGTTCTACTGCAGCGGCAAAGGTTTCGTTTTCCGAAAGCAGACTTAAAATAATCCAGCCGTCTTCGTCAAAGTCAAAGAAGAATCCCGGCTGCACCAGGACTTTCGCCTTTTCCAAAAGCCGAAGGGTAAGTTCTTCGTCGTCCGCATCTTCAAAATGCAAGGCCGCGTACCAGCCACCCTGCACATTCGGCATCACATCGGTCGACGGGAATCGCTTGCGGAGAATTTCCAAATTCTTTCGCGCACGGTCTTCGATTTTCTTTTCATACTCAAGAGACTTTGCAAGCATTGGGCCGGCAAGCGCAAACGCGGGTGAAGCGACGCTCAAATACGCATCCGCCACATATTCGAGAGCCGGTTTCAAAGAAGTTCCCAAACGCCCAGCCCGATAAGCGATCCAGCCGAGCTTCAGCTGCGGAGATCCCACGGACTTGGAAAATCCACCGAGAAAGAACACAGGCACATCTTTCGAATCCCAGTTCCACGGACGTTCCGAGCCGTCATAAATAAAGTCGCTAAAGACTTCGTCCACGACAATCGCCAAATCTTCACGTTCGGCAAATTCCACAGCGTCTGTCCACTCTTTTTTCGAAAGAACGTGACCCGTCGGATTATTTGGCGAAACGATCAGCAAGATTTTGGTATTTGGCGGGAACGCATACAGAGAATCGGAATCCAGCTTCCAGTTTCCCCCGTCGAGTTCCGCAAAATACGGGGCGGTCTTCAAAAATTCAAGAGCCGCCAAAGAATCCAATAGCGGGTACCCGGGAAGCGGCGTAAGAATCGTATCGCCTGGATTGCAAAGCGTCTTAAAAAGAATGGAATAGGCTTCGCTCGTGCTCGCCGTCAGCTGAATATCTTCCGCATCAAAATTCCCGCCACGGTCCGCGTAATACTTGGCCACAGCCTTGCGGGCTTCTTCCCATCCGCAGGCATCCGGATTCCAAGTAGAAAACTTTTCCAAGGTCCGCGGCAAAACGGAATTCAAGTCAAAGGCTTGACCTGTACGGAGAGGGCTTGAAACCGTCAAGTCCGTATATCCTTGGACCGAACGTTTCAATTTTGAAAGTTGCGAAAAAAAAGGAGAATCTGAAAGATCCCCCGGAAGTCTTTTCGAAAGGTGCATTATTTCTTCTTACCCTTCCATAAAAGAAGAAGTGCGGTTGCAATAGCAATCCCAGCCGGAACCGCCAATACAAGAATAACGATTAGCAGTTTTTGAGGTTTGGAAAGACCTTGGATTTTTTCGCGAAAGTCCAAAATCTTTTGCTTCGCTTGGTGGATTTTTTCCATAGCGTCAAGGGAAAGGAGTCCAGAGGAAAGGGAAGGCCCTTTCCTCTGCATCTCAATTAGCAACCGAGCTTTGCGGACAGGTAAGCTTCGAGTTCGTCGATCTTCACCAGTTCCTGCTTCATGGAGTCGCGTTCGCGAACCGTCACGTAGCCGAGCTTTGCCGGATCGGATTCACCCTCGCCCACCGTGTCGAAGTCGACGGTCACGCAGAACGGCGTGCCGAGTTCGTCCTGACGGCGGTAGCGCTTACCGATGGACTGCGTTTCGTCGTATTCCACGTTCCAGCGG
>OCVV011281077.1_pt1 | contig 14577 bp, 14 predicted proteins | sample 1539721 | NCBI WGS metagenome assembly OCVV01 (sample SAMN02144230, study PRJEB22623) | gut metagenome | biome: sheep rumen | host: Ovis aries | place: New Zealand
TTTGTAATTTTAATTAATAATCTATCATCATATATACCACCAAATAAGATTCCATCTTTATATAATAAGAATTCTCCCATCATTGGTCTATATGAAATATTATCTGCATTTCTTAATTGTTCTAATATATAATCTTTATATTCATTAGTAGATGGCATTACATTCTCCTCGTATTTTTCATTAATAAATAATTTACATAAAAATTCACTTTGACAAAGCAAATTAGTAAAAGATGTGAATTGATTTTGTTTCTTACCGCAAGGACAAAAAGCCTAGAAAATGTTTCTCTTAAATTATCCACTTCATAATTATTCATTATCCATCACCAGATCCTTTACCACTTCTTTTGGCAGCCCATTCTTTAGCTAATTCTTTATTGGTTGTGCAATAAAATCCTATTCCATAATCATTATGAATGTTTCCTTTTAAAAATTCAGGTTTTTTATTATAAATTCACTACAATGATACAATGTTCTTTCCATATAAATCATTAGTGTATATATTTTCAATGTTTTAGTATATTGTATTACACCAAAACGCCGTTTTTATATACACATCCTTTCAGTTTTATCCTATCAACAACTATGCGATAAAACAAGATAAATTAATAATTATTTAATAAATAGCTTTTCAGCTTTGTCAACTGTAAAAAATGACCTATGACTTTTAAATCATAGATCATTAATATATTTACTTACTAGACTTATTTTCAAAATTTTTTCGCGAAATACAGCATACCGTCTCAACAAGCGCCGTTTCTGTAAAGAAATCATACGGTCTAAAATACTCAACATCGTATGTATCTAGTAACTTTTCTAGGTTTTTTGCTAGAGTAGAGGCGTTACACGATATGTAATATACTTTTTTAGCTTTTGATTTCTTTATAGTTTCAATAACTTTATCATCTAGGCCACTTCTTGGAGGATCAATAATGATGATGCTTGGATTGATTCCTTCATCAATTAACTTAGGAAATCTTGATTCAATTCTGTCAGAATAGAATGTAATGTTATTTATATCGTTTTCTCTCGCTATTATTCTAGCGTTCTTTATAGAATCACTATTAAAATCTACAGAGTATACGTGTTTAGCTTTTTTAGCCATCAACATGCCTAAAACACCAATTCCAGAATATCCATCAAAAACAATATCATCACCCTCTACATAATGATCAATTATTTCTTTATATACTAGTTCAGAAGCTTTTTTATTTAATTGATAGAATGACTTAGGACTTAAGCTAACTTTTAATCCTAATATATCGTCTTTGATGTAGTTCTTTCCAGCGATAACTTTAGTAACATTTCCAAATAGACTAACAGATCCTTTATCAGGAATGCTGTAGGCTATGCTTTTTACTTCTTCTATCGAATCTAGCACTTCACTAGCGATAGTTTCATATATATCTAAATATTTACTGATAATGAAAGTAACCTGTGCTTCCTTAGATTCTTCTAGTCCTCTAACAACCAAATACTTTAAAACGCCACCCGTTTTTTCAGTAGATTGTTTGTGCTTAATTAGTATAGATAACACTTTTTTATTTATCTTATTAACTAATTTGTTTTGAATTGCACAATCATCAACATATACAAACTTATTTGTCCCATCTTGATATAAGCCTAGTGCCAAGCCAAAATTTGTATCTCTAAAAGGCATTTGGCTTTTATTTCTATACGCAATTTCAGGTGATGGAACAGTTAGTTCTATTTTAGTATTATTTAAATCTAGTTTATGTGTATATCTCTTTAAAGAATCGATTAATACTTGCCTTTTTATTTTTAATTGTTCATTCATCTGAATGTGCTGCATATTACATGCGCCACAATCATGATAATATTTACAGAAAGGTTCAACTCTTCTATTAGATTTCTCTATGATAGAGCTTATTGAGCCAACACAATAATTATCGTGAACTTCATCTATTCTTACATAGACTTTTTCTTTTTGAATAGCGCCTTTCACAAATATCGCAAGCTTATTATAGTATCCGATTCCTTCACCGTTTATTCCTGTACCTTTAATATCAAGAGCTAAAACAGTGCCTTTAATCATATTATTCATGTTTTTCTCCATTATCTGGTAAATCTAGTTCGAAGTAGAAAGTTACTCCATCTTCGTTATTATACACACCAAACTTGTTGTTATATGTGTTCATCACTGATTTAACAATAGATAATCCTAATCCAGAACCACCATACTGTCTACTTCTAGATTTATCAACTTTATAGAATGAATCCCAAATTCTATTCTGGTTCTCTTCTGATATTTGTTTACCAGTATTTCTAACTGATACTCTATATTTATTATTTTCTTTCTTGCCTGTAACAATAATCTTATTTTCTCCTTCAACGTGGTTTATAGCGTTTCCAAAGAAATTATTGAATACCGTCTGCATCATATCGTAGTCTCCAACTACGATTTCATCATCGACATCCACAGTTAGAGTTACTTTCTTTTCTTCTAATCTTAACTTATTAGGGTTAACAACATCGTTAATAATATCTAAAATATTAAATTCTTCATGATCTAATTTTAAGAATCCTGATTCTATTTGAGAGAACTTTAATAGATCCTTAACTAGCTTATTCATTCTCTTTGATTCATCAATGATAATATCAGCGTACTCGTTGATATTATCTTGAGATAAGCCTTCTAGTTTTAATGCTTCGCTATATCCCGCAATTATTGCGATAGGGGTTTTTAGTTCGTGAGAGACATCAGATATGAATTCTTCTCTTAATTTAGATACTCTTTCTTTTAATTTAATATCTTCTTCTAATTGTAAATTAGCTTTCTTTAAATTAGAAATTGATTCTTCTAGCTGATCGCTCATCTTATTTATAGATATAGATAATTGGCCTATTTCATCATTAGAATTTATTTCTAGTTTAGTTGAGAAATCTAGGTTCGCCATCTTTCTAGTTTTTTGTTCTGCTTCTTTTATTGGTTTGGTTAATTTAGATGAAACAAACCAAGAAATAACCATAGAAATAAAGAACAGGATAATTGTAATATACACTGTAAACACATTGAAAATAGATGTGTTCTCTCTCATTGTTGTATACGGGGTAAAAGATAATAAATATCCTTCTAAATTACCATCAGAATTATATATTTTACCTATATACGCTATATTTGTTCCTTTGGTTCTTGTGTGTGGTTGATTGAATTTAGATTTAAATTCCGCATAACTAGGATCCTCACTTAAGTTAGCACTAAAATCATCCATCGAATCATAGGTTTCTTTATTTATAGAAATATTTAATTCAAGAAGGTTTTGATATAGATTAAATTCGTTTAGTTCTGGATTTTGTTCAGGTCTAGCGTTATTAGATGCGACATTTTTTCCGGATGTATCAAAGAAATATAATATAGTATTTATTCTTTGAGAAATATTGTTTAATCCAATAACTTCATCAACAGATAGCTCATCATCCTCTAATGATGTTTTTAAGAATTCTGATCCTTCTTTATACGCAGAAAAAGTTATAGTTTTTCTTTGTTGTTTATAATAGAACTCAAGGAAAAATGAGCTGGTTATAATCAATAAAACGCTAAAAGAAACTAAGACTAGGCCAAAGGCTAGACTTAGTTTTCTATTAAGCTTCATCTTTTGTTCCTTCCATCTCGTACTTTGTTTCTAATTTATATCCAACACTTCTTACTGTAGATATATATTTTCCTGCTTCTTTTAATTTCGCTCTTAATTGTTTAACGTGTGTATCTACAGTTCTTAAATCTCCAAAGTAATCGTAGTTCCAAACGTTATTAAGGATTCTATCTCTTGAAAGAGCGATTCCTTTATTATCGATAAAGCATTTTAGTAGTTCAAATTCTTTTGGAGTCATTTGAACTTCTTCATCTCCAACATATACTTCTCTAGCTTGGAAATCTATTCTGATGATTCCGAATCTTACTTCTTCTGTATTCTTTTCATTTCCTTTAATTAACTTTTCGCATCTCGCAAGTAAGATATTAGGTGAGAATGGCTTAGTAACATAATCATCAGCGCCTAGCTTAAATCCTTTTAACTGGTTATCTTCTTCAGCTTTCGCAGTCAACATAACAACTGGTACATTAGAATATTCTTTTATCTTTTCAAGAACTTGCCAGCCAGAATATTCAGGCATCATCACATCTAGCACTACCAAGCTGATTTTATCTTTCTTTTCAATAAAGATATCAAGCGCTTCTTTACCATCCGCAGCTTCTAAACAACGGTAGTTTAATTTTTTTGTAAAAAACTCCACTAATAGTTTTCTAATTCTTAATTCATCGTCCGCAATTAATATAGTTATAGGTCTCATTTTATCCTCCGTTTCTTTAACTTTATTATATCATAATAATATTTATATTTTTTTGATTAAATTGTGATGATATTATTAAAAATAAAAGAAACCCGTTAAGGATTTCTATTTGCCTGTAGAACCATATCCACCGGTTCTTTCATTATCTACATCATCATCTATTGTAATACCAAATTTTAAGAACACACCTTGAGCGAATCTATCACCTTTTTTAAGTTCTAATGTCTTATCGCTCCAGTTGGTAAAAGCGACAACAATATGTCCTTCATTTAAAGCGTTAAAATAATCGCTATCAACTACACCAACAGTATTATCTAACTGTAGCTTATATTTAAAGCCTAATGAGCTTCTTGGGAATATCATTAAAACATATTCATTATTCATCTTACATCTAACATTCGTTTCAATCTTAACCGATTCATTTGGACCGATTGTTAGATCATATGGAATATAAAAATCATATCCTGCAGATCCTTTAGTCGCTCTTTTTGGAAGAATGATGTCATCATAGAAAGATGCGTTTTTTTCGTTTTTAGATATTTTCATAAATTCAGCAATTCTATCCATTACTTCTTCCCTCCGATAATATTTATCATAAACTTAAATGATAAACCAACTAATACAACATCGACCGCAACGAATCCAACAAACGGTAAAAAATATCCTACATTAAATCTTTCAGATGTAAAAAGTAGGCTTCCATAGTAAGACGCTACTATAGTAACGGCTATTATTCCTATTATTATTAAGGCGATAAACAAATAATTAAGTGCTTTATTTTTCATGATTCATAATTCTTTTTCCGTATTTTTTGTGTTCTAAACACATCTTAAAATTATTTTAACATATTTGTTAAAAATATAGTATTTTTAATGATATAATAGGCATAGGAGGTTACATTTATGAACACATATGAAAGCACCGTTAATAAAATAAATGGCGATTTAAAAGTATTCGCTCTCGGTGGTCTCTTTGAAGTCGGAAAAAATATGTATGTAATCGAATATAAAGATGAAATCATAATTATCGACGCTGGAATATTATTTCCAGAAGATAATTTGTATGGAATAGATTATATAATACCTGATTTTACCTACTTAATTGAAAATCAACACAAGATTAAAGGGCTATTTATAACTCATGGTCATGAAGACCATATTGGAGGTATTCCTTATTTATTAAAACAAGTAAAAATACCTAAAATATACGCAAACGGATTTACTGTTGAATTAATAAAGAAAAAGATGGAAGACCATCCAAACACCAAATATACAATATATGAATTCAATGAACTTGAAAAGATAAAATTCCAACACCTTATAGTATCTTTCTTTAGAGTAAATCACTCTATACCAGATGCGTTTGGTATGTGTGTTTCTACTCCATATGGCGATGTAGTAACTACAGGTGACTTTAAGTTTGACTTAACTCCAGTTGGAAAAGACGCTGACTATCAAAAGATTTGTGCGATGGGTCAAAAAGGAGTTCTTTTATTGATGAGCGATTCAACAAACGCTAAAGTAAAAGATCTATCAACATCAGAAAGGCTTGTCGCAGACAACATCACAGATTTATTCAGAGGAATAAAGGGTAGAATAATCATTGCGACATTCGCATCTAACGTTTCACGTCTTAACCAAATAATAGAATCTTCTATTGAGAATGGCAGAAAACTGCTTGTAGTAGGTAGAAGTATGGAAAACGTAGTTCAAATAGGTAGAGATCTTGGATATATAAAAGCTAAAGATGAACACTTTATATCAGAAAAAGAATTATCTAGATATAATCCAAACGAGATAACTATATTATCTACTGGTTCACAAGGTGAGCCTCTATCAGCACTATCAAGAATCGCATCAGGTAGTCATAAACAGATCCATATAGTTCCAGGTGATACGATTATATTCTCATCAAGCGCTATTCCTGGTAACGCTACAGAAATAGATAACGTTATTAACCAAATATCTAAACAGGGTGGTAACACTATCGTTCAATCATCATTTAACGACGTTCACGCATCAGGTCACGCATCAAGTTATGAAGAAAAATTATTATTAAAGCTTCTTCGTCCTAAATACTTTATGCCTATACATGGTGAATTCTACATGCTTAAAACTCACGCAAAAAGCGCAATAGATTGTGGAATAAATCCAAATAACGTATTTATATTAGAAAATGGTAAGATTCTAAATATAAATGAAAATGGCGCAAAAGTATTATCTAAAAAAATACCAGCTAAAGATATCTTAATAGATGGAACCGATGTTGGCGGTGTAAATACCGCGGTAATTGAAGAAAGAAAACAATTATCACAAAGAGGCATGGTAACTACTGTAATAACTTTAGATTCTAAAGGTAAAATCTTAGTTAAACCTACTATAATTTCAAAAGGCTTCTTATTCGCAAAAGACAACGAGTCAGTATTTGAATCAATTGAAGAATTCATAAATAAATACTTTAACGGAATAGATGCTAAAGCAGTAAATAAAGAGTCGATTATTGAGGATTTAAAAGAAAAATTACTATCTCATATTAAAAAGATATGTAAACAAAACCCAATGGTATTCATAATTCTAAACTTTACCAATATTGAAAAGGGTATAAAAAATGAAAAGGAAACAGAAAATTAATCTGTTTCCTTTTCATCATTATCTTCCTGTATATTCTTTGATTCTTTCATTTGTCTTAGAATTTCTTTTAGATTAATATCATTATCACTATTGATATATTTCTTGAACGAGTCAAACACTTCTTTTGTCGCAGCCGCATCGGTTAATGCGTGGTGAGCTTGTGATGCGTCTATTCCGCAGAATATTTTAAGAGCGTTAAATAAACCTATATCTTCACTTAATAAATAATGTTTTCTAATTAATTTAACTAAATCTATATAGTTGGCTTTAATTGGTTTAAGTTTGTTAATAGAGTAGAATAAGTCTAATTCCTTAGTATCGTTACCACCCCAAACTATTATAGTTGGATTATAGATATCAATTAGCCTCTTATATTCACTATAGAATTGTTTTTGTGGAATAGATTCAAGAAGATCTTCATCTTTTATTCTTAAGAATCTCTTCGTTCTATCTGTAACATCTCTCTTAGTCTTAATATATGTAGAATATTCATTTACTGTATGTCCTTCTTTGTCGCTTATTACTGCGCCAATTTGTAGTAATTCAGATACAAATCTTTTATCATAAGTAAAACCAGGCATAGTAAATTCAAAATCCAAAAACATTTTATATTCTAATGAATTAACTAGCTCTTTTATATCGTTTAAATTCTCTTCATAAGAATATAGTGTTTTTAACCCTTTTGGTGTCTGAGCTGTAATCTTTTCAATTTGAACTATTTCATTAGCTTCTACGCCACGTAAAACCTTAATATTATCAGAATAATCAAAGAAGATATATACCGATTTATAAGTCATAGATTTAGAGAAAACTTTATATAGTCTAGAAGGAAAGTAAAAGAAAGACAGTTTGTCGTCTGTTTTTATTGATATTACTTTTTCTCTTGGATAGTAATCATGGATTAATCCATATAAACTGTTATTCAAAATCAAATTCCTCTTCTAATCTATTTCTTAGTTCTATTATTGTTTTTTCATTTAATCCTAGCTTCTTAAGGTCACTATTTGATGCGTTTTTAATCGCATCAGTTGTTTTATAAGTGTTAAGAAGCCTAGATTTAAGGGTTTTTCCTATTCCTGCTACTTCATCTAATAAAGAAGTAAACGCATTCTTTTCTTTTAGTGTTCTATGGAAGGTGATTGCGAATCTATGAACTTCTTCTTGAACCTCATATAAGAACCTATATAGTTCTGAATGCTTATCAAGAATATATTCTTTTCCTTTATATATTAAAGTATCTGTAGTATGGGTATTATCTTTTTTCATACCAGCTACTTTAATATCTACTCCAAGTTCAGCTAAAGATTCTTCACAACCTTTAATTTGAACTTCTCCACCATCCATAAGTATTAAATCTGGTTTAGGTATTTCATTGTTTTTAACTTTTAGATATCTTCTATAAGTTACTTCTTTCATTGTTGCGTAATCATTTGCGCCAACAACTGTTTTAACTCTATATTTTCTATAATCGCTTCTTGATTTAACCCCATTCACAAAGACAACGCAGCTAGAAACTGGTGAATCACCAAATAGGTTTGAGTTATCGAATGATTCAATTCTTTTTGGAATCGGAATATCTAATAATTTAGATAGTTCTATTAACGCTTCCCTCTTTTTATCTACTTGAGTTTTATTTTTATTTGATAAAGCTACTTGGCTATTTTCCTTCGCAATCATCATAAGATTGTGTTTAGTTCCTTTTACAGGAGACAACACTTCCGTATTATCAAGCAAAAGCGCTAAGTCATCTTTATATTCTGATTCAATAAAAATATATTTAGGTGGATCGGTGTTTTCGTAATTGTTTATTACAGATGATAACACCGCTTCATCAATATCAAAATAATAAGGGTTGATGTCGTTTTTAGATAATATTATCTTACCGCCTCTTAAATAGATAATAGAAACAGAAACCAAAGAATCATCATAAGATACTCCATATATATCCGCATCTATTCTTTCTTTTAATATAACATCCTGTCTAGTGATGGTTGCGTTAATATCATCTAACAAGTCTTTAATCTTTTTGGCGTTTTCAAAATCTAGTTTAGATGAATAATCTAACATCTGTTTCTTTAACTCTTGAATTAAAGTGTTATCATTTCCATATAATAGTTTCTTTATTTCAAGATAAATCTTGTCATATTTTTCTTTAGAGATTGGGCTAATACATGGAGCCATGCATTCACCCATTTCATAATATATACATGGTTTTTTAGAAACTGTTTTACATTTTCTTAATTTATATATTCTATTTAACAGTTCAGTCATCTCTCTTGCGGCGATAACATTAGTATATGGTCCAAAATATCTGTTATTCTTTTTAGATAAGTGTCTAGTTATTACTAGTTTAGGATTCTTTTCGTTAGTAAACTCGATATATGGATATGTTTTATCGTCGGTTAAATCAATATTATAGAATGGTCTATATTTTTTTATTAATGATATTTCAAGCAAGAAAGCTTCTCTTTCATTAGATGTGACAATATATCTTAAATCATCTATTTTAGATACTAAAGCAGTGGTTTTTGAATTATGGGCGCCAATAAAATAAGAGCGAACTCTATTTTTTAAGTTTTTCGCTTTTCCAACATATATAATCTCACCATTAACATCTAACATTTGGTAAGAACCAGGTAGTTCTGGTAATGTATCTAGTTTCTCTCTTATTTTATCGTTCATAAAAACACAGAAAATGCCAAACTAATTTGGCATTTCTTTCTTTTTGATTTCCTCAAGTAAAGAATCAATGCGGTTTCCTGTTTCATATGATTCATCATATTTAAATGTGATGTTTGGAACTTTACGCATAGATACTTTTTTAGCTAATGAACTTCTTATGAATCCTTTAGAATTATCTAATCCTTCTTTAGCTTTTTTTCTATCTTTATTACTTAAAACTGTATAGTATACTGTTAAATATTCTAAATCAGTAGTGACTTCACAGTCAGTAATAGTGACTAGACCTATATTATTTTTGACTTCAAAATTAACGATATCTGATATCGCTTTTTTGATATTAGATTCAAGTCTTAAAATATAGTTACTCTTCATTTGTAACTTCCTCAGTTACACTAAATTGGAAAGTGTCTCCGACTTTGATATCGTTATATTTTTCAATCATGATACCACAATCGAATCCAGCTTTAACTTCTTTAGCGTCGTCTTTGAATCTCTTTAAAGATGATAGTTTTCCGCTATAGATGATTATGCCATCTCTAATAACATCTACCATGCATCCTCTCTTAACAACACCATCTGTAACATATGAACCTGCGATAGTTCCGAGCTTAGAAACCTTATATACTTCTCTTACCTCAGCTTGACCGCATACTCTATCTTCATATACAGGTGACAACATGCCTTTCATAGCGGCTTCAATATCTTCTAATAATTTATAGATAATGTTGTATGATCTTATATCAACACCCTTAGTTTTCGCAAAATCCTTAACATTAGATAATGCGACAACATTAAATGCGATAATGATTGCGTTAGATGCTTGAGCGAGAAGAACATCTGTTTCAGTAACAGGGCCAACTGACGAACGTATAACAGATAACTTAATTCCTTCTACGTTGATCTTTTCTAAAGATCCTTTCATAGCTTCAGCGCTACCTGATGTATCGGCTTTAATCATTAAATTAAGAGACGGAATATCACCAGCTTTTGCTTGATTAAATAGTTCATCTAAAGACATCACTTTAGAAGCGTTTTGAGATTGATTCTTAGCTTTTAAAGCACGAGCTTCAGCGATAGTTCTTGCTTGTCTTTCATCTTTAAATACTAGGAATTGATCTCCTGCTTGTGGAACTTCAGCTAAACCTGAAATAGAAACCGCATCAGATGGAAGAGCGCTTCTTATTTGTTTACCAAGATCGTTCTTCATTGTTCTAACTTTACCCCAAGTATTTCCTACAACTAAAACATCAGAAACATGGAGTGTGCCGCTCTTAACGAGAAGCGTAGCTGTAGGTCCGTTCGCTTTATCAAGTTTAGATTCAATAACGTATCCAGTCGCTTCTCTATTTGGATTTGCTTTATATTCTTCTACTTCCGCAACTAGCTGTATAGTATCTAAAAGTAAATCAACACCTGTTCCTCTTAATGCAGAAATTGGGACAAATGGTACAGTTCCGCCCCATTCTTCAGGTAATAAGCCAAGTTCAGTTAATTCCTGTTTAGCTCTATCTGGATTAGCGTTATGTTTATCAATCTTGTTTATCGCTACAATCAAAGGACAATTAGATGCTTTAGCGTGGTCGATTGCTTCTCTTGTTTGAGGCATAACTCCATCATCTGCCGCAACAACTAGTACTACGATATCAGTTATTTTAGCTCCTCTAGCACGCATTTCTGTAAATGCGGCGTGTCCTGGAGTATCGATAAAGGTAATCTTTTTACCATTCCTTTCAACTGAATAAGCACCGATCGCTTGAGTGATACCACCAGCTTCACTTAATACTACACGGCTATTTCTAATTGTGTCTAATAAAGTAGTTTTACCGTGGTCTACGTGGCCCATAATGGTAACTACTGGAGGTCTATATTCTAAATCTTTTGGATCATCAACTATTTCGATCTTTTCAAAATTAGTATAATCTTTTGTTTCATCTAATTTAAATTCGATCTTTAATTCTCCAGCTAATAGTTCTGCAGTATCTCTATCAATTGATTGAGTTTGATTAGCCATTATACCTAACATCATTAATGATTTAATAATTTCATTTACAGGTCTTTTAGTTACTTCAGCGATATCTAGCGCAGTCATACCTTCAACATATACTAGAGGCAATTTAGATTGAACCACTGGTTTTTGGTTGTTATTTTTGAAATTATTAAATTTATTGTTTTGATTGTTTTTGTTACCAAATTTATTGTTGTTATTATATTGAGGCTTATTTGGTTTATTATTTGACATATGAGTCCTCCTTTAGAGAGATTCTTCTATCAACTTTTTAAATCCCTCATCTATTATTCCTATCACCGATATATTCTTTTTTCCTATAGAATGTGATAGTTCTTCTTTAGTAAAATTTCTTACAAACCTAACATTGTGCTTATCGCATAGATAATTTAATTCTTTTAAAGTGTTTGATGATAAATCTTTATCTAGTAAAACAAGTTTAATCTTGTTCTCTTTTAACGTAATAACGACTTCATCAACACCTATTATAGTTTTAGACGCTCTATATGCTAGACCTACAAGGTTTAATACCTTATTGTTCATTTTTGATTATTTCTTCAATCTCATCATAAACACTATCGGGAACATTAACTTCTAGATGCTTATCTAAGATCTTTGTGCGTTTAGCTTTAGACACTACTTCCAAATCTTTTTTTAGATAAGCTCCTCTTCCATTAGCTTTACCTTTAGTATCTACGATTACGTTTCCTTCTGGTGTTCTAACCACTCTAATTAATTGTGCTTTTTCTAATCTTTCGTTAGAAACAACACATCTTCTAAGCGGAATCTTCTTTTCCTTCATTAGAATTCAATACCCTCTTCTTGGGCTTGAGTAACGTTCTTGATATCAATCTTCCAACCGCTTGATTGAACAGCTAATCTAACGTTTTGTCCTCTCTTGCCAATCGCTAAAGAAAATTGATCATCTGGAACTATAGCGATAGCTTGTTTATCTTGTTGGTTGAATTGAACACCAATTACTTCTGCAGGAGTTAACGCATTGATTATTAATTGTTTAGGATCGTCGCTCCATTCATAGATATCAATCTTTTCTCCGCCTAAGTTATTAGTGATATCCTTAACTCTTGCGCCTTTTGCGCCTAAACAACTTCCTAATGCGTCAACATCAGGGTTGTTTGTTTTAACGCACACTTTAGTTCTATCACCAGTATCTCTAGCGATACCTAATATCTCAATAGTGCCATCTTTGATTTCTGGTATATATGTTTCAAATAATCTCTTCACAAGGTTCTTATCGCTTCTTGAAACATATACCTTAGGTCCTTTGGTTGTTTCTTCTACTTTAGATAAATATAATTTGATATTAGCGCCTTTGCGTTGTTCTTCTCTAGGAAGTTCAGATAAGGCTACAGTAGAAGTTACATTGTGTCCTAAATCAATATAAACAGTAGAATCTTTAATGTTTACTACTTTACCAACAATCATTTCATCTACATGTTCATTAAAGTATTCAAAACTTTTTTTCTTTTCAAGGTTGTTTATTCCTTGATTAAGAATATTTTTTGTTGAATCGATAGCGAGTCTACCAAAATCTTTAGGATTTATTTTTAATTTGATTTCGATATGATCGCCAATACGTGCAGTTCTTCTAATTGTTTTGGCTTTTTCTAGATTAACACTGGCTTGATTGTCTGGTTCAACTTGATCATCTTCAACAACGTCATAGTATTCGTAGAAATAGATTTCTCCAGATTCTTCATTAAATCTAACTCCAGCGTTAGTCTTTCCTGTTTCTTTTTTGTAAGCGTTAACTAAGCCTTTTTCCATCAAGGCTAGTATTTCTTCTTTTTCTAGACCTTTTTCTTCGCTTACTTCTTCTAATGCCTTAAAAAACTCATGATTAGTCATTTGTTTATCCCCCTAAAACTTTACAATGGTTCTAACGCTTAGAACATCGTTTCCGTTAATTTTTATCTTTTTATTTTTTGTTGTTTTAATAGCTAACGAGTCTGACTTAGCTTCGATTAATTCACCTGTGTGTAGTTGATCGATCGTTTTAACCTCTACCCATTCTTTTAAATAAAAACCTAAATCATCGAAATCTACTTCTTTTTCAACTCCTCTAGAAGTAACCGATAAACTATAATCTTCTTCAATTGGATCTTCTTTATCAAGATATTCGTTTATTTTTTCAGTAGCCTTTTCTATTTCTTCTATATCTACAAATCCTTTTTTATCTAAAACGAATTCTAAAACATTTGTATCGTTCTCTTTTTTAAAATCAAGACTATATAAAAACAAACCTAATTCTTCAATAAATGGAAGACAATCATTTTTAATTTTGTTTAAATCCATGAAATTTCTCCTATCATTAAATATGAGCGGTTCCCACCACTCACGATTTTACTCTATCATATTTTGAGCCTTTATTCAATAAAAATTAACAATTGTTAATTTATATAAGTGACATACTCTCTCACTTATAGAAGTTGAGAGCTTCTCGGACAAGATACCTAGCGATATCAGTAAGCGAGCTATCCCCATGTGCCCCATGGTTGTTAATTTAGGATTAATGATTTATAATTTTTAATCCTTCTTTTTTTAAGTTGATACTTGCGTTTACATCTCTATCATGTAATGTATGGCATATTGGACATTCCCATTTTCTTACATCTATTGTTAGAAATTGATTAATATTCCCACATACGTTACATTTTTTAGATGATGGAAAATATTTATCTACCTTTATTAGTTTCTTTCCTTTGTTTTCTAATTTTGTTTTTAGTAGGTTAGTAAACATTCCCCATGCATTATCATATACTACTTTTCCATTTTCTTTATATTCTTTAGCCATCTCTTGCATATCTAAATCCTCTATTACTACAACATCATATCGATTGGCTATCTCGTTTGTGAATTTGTTGTAGTAATCTAGTCTTTTATTCTTTAGATATTCATGATATCTAGCTACTTTTATTCTTTGCTTTTC
>OCVV010934756.1_pt1 | contig 14576 bp, 11 predicted proteins | sample 1539721 | NCBI WGS metagenome assembly OCVV01 (sample SAMN02144230, study PRJEB22623) | gut metagenome | biome: sheep rumen | host: Ovis aries | place: New Zealand
GGCTTTCGCAATATCTGGGCGGCGATTACCAGTATGACGGCGGTTGTCGTTTTGCAAACAAGGACGATTTCCGAGCATTCCTTGATATCATGATGCAATACACAATGAATCCAGACGACAGCACCTGGTACGAGGAGCTGTACTCCGCACAATCACCAGAAGAATCGGCAGAGATTTTCCTCGTCCACTACGAACGCGCAGTGGGCGGCTCGAGCACGATTCAAGAATATGCCCCTTATGCCGGCCTATATTATCAAGCAGCCGATTCGCGGCGCGAAGCCGCACGGCGGTGGTATGATATATTTTCTGGCTAAGATTTGTGCGCCTCCGCAATGGAGGCGTTTTTCTTGCTCTGCTTTGCTATAATATACTTATGCTAGCGTTAGATTTGATCCAGTGGTGGTATTTGCACGGCTGGGGGCTTTATTTGAAACGATTCAAAAATAGAATCCATAGCACTTTCGAGTTTTTCTCGATTGGCTTGTTGCTGCGGACCTTGTTTCAACCTTTTCGACAGATTTCGGCGAACGATACTAGCGGGCGGACGGATCCGGTGTCGGTTTTGAATTCGATTTTGGATAATTTGCTGTCGCGGACGATTGGATTTTTCGTGCGGGTCGGAATTATTACAGTGGGGACGATTTTGACGATTTTGGAGGTGGTTTTGGGCACGCTGTTTGCGATTTTGTGGCCAGTTTTGCCGGTTTTGCCGATTGTTGGGATTTGCCTGAGCGTGGCTGGTTTTAGTTTTGGGAGCTTGTTGCAATGAATCAGTTTAAGCACATGAGTCGACGAGCGCGAGAGGCGCGATTTGGGAAATTCGCAGCGACGGGACCGTTCCTTTTGTTGCTAGTAGTGTTAATTTTGGGTCTAGTTGCAGGCGGCGGAGCCTTGATATTGGTCGGAAACGCTTGGGGTTGGACTTTGATTGGCTGTGCGGCGCCGTTTTTGATGCTGATTTTCTATATTAATTACGAAATCTCGAAGGTGCCGGCCGGCAAAAGCGAAGATATTAACGATTTGCTGTCGAGAGAAGTTTTGCGCAGTTTGCCGGCGAAACCGACGACAAAAGACATCGTGAATGCGATTTTCGAGACGCGAAGTGCGCGATTTTTGGCAGCGCGATACGGATTGGGGCGTGATCTGTTAGATTATATCGCCGAGCGCTTCGAGTTTAAGGCGGAAGACGTTTTTGAAAAGTCGCGCGAGATTCGGGCGCAGACAGATTCGGCGCAGATTTCTGGTGGCGTGCTGGCGATTACGCTGATAGTTATGACGCCCGGCTACGAAGAGATGCTCAAGAAGATGAAACTAGAGCTGAGCGATTTAATTGGCGGCGTGTTGTGGTTTAATTATTTGAATAATTTGCTGAAAAGTATACATATGCCGTCGCACACTGGCGGCATGGCGCGCGATTTAATGTTTGGCTATACGCCGATTCTTTCGCGATTTGCGACGAATATTTCGATGCAGTTTGATGCGCGCGGCAGTATCAATTCATCAATAAAGTTGCATCAGGAAATCGTGCAGCAGATGGTGGACTTTTTCTCGAAAGGTGGACGGCAGAACGTGGCGCTGATTGGGCCGGAAGGCAGCGGGCGCTCGACGATTGTGGCGGATTTTGCCGAGACGATTGTGAATGCGGCGAACAAGATTAGTGCAGACCTGAAATATAGGCAGATTTATAAGCTGGACGCGAGCGCGCTGATTGGAGCGGGTGGCGGACGAGGCCAGATCGAAAACCTGATGACGCACATCATCAATGAAGCCTACAATGCGAAAAATATTATTCTTTGGCTGGACAATGCGCAGCTCTTCTTTGAAGAAGCGGTCGGTTCGGTTGATATTTCGAATCTCTTGACGCCGGTAATTGAGGGTGGGCGCGTACGTATGATTTTGACGATGGATCAGCAGCGTTTCTTGGAGATTTCGGCGCGCAAGAGCCAGCTGACGAATGCACTGAACAAGATTATGATTGAGCCGGCGAGCGAAGAGGCGACCATGAAGGTAATGCAGGATCGCGCGATTATTTTCGAGGGGCAAAATCACGTTTACTATACGATTTGGGCGCTAAAAGAGGCGTATCGGTTGTCCGAGCGGTATATTCACGACCTGGTGATGCCTGGGCGGGCGGTAAATTTGCTGGAGGTGGCCGCGGCGCATGCGCAAAATGGGCGCGTTGATGATACTTCGGTGCAGCGGGCGATTGAGGCGACCTACGGCGTGAAGTTGCAAGGCACACAAGAAAAGGAAGACCGCGAGAGATTGCTGAATCTTGAGGCTTTGATTCACGAGCGGATGATTGGTCAGGAAAGCGCCGTGAAGGCGGTGAGCGATGCGTTGCGTCGTTCGGCGGCGGGCGTGCGCAACGAAGGGCGGCCGATTGGCACCTTCCTGTTCTTGGGGCCGACCGGCGTCGGTAAGACCGAATTGGCAAAATCGATTGGCGAAGTCTATTTCAAGGGCGAACAGAACATGGTGCGCGTGGATTTGAACGAATTCGTGGAAGCAACAGACGTGCAGAGGCTGATCGCCGATGGCGCGAGCGACGAGATGAGCTTAACGGCGCAGGTAACAAAACGGCCGTTTTCGGTGGTGCTATTAGACGAAATCGAGAAGGCGCACCCATTGGTTTTGACGACTTTGTTGCAGCTGCTGGACGAGGGCGTTTTGCGCGACGCGCGAAACCATGAAGTTAGCTTCCGTGACACAATTATCGTAATGACAAGCAACGCGGGAGCAAACGAAATCCGCAAGTATATTGACGAGGGACTGACCGGGGCAGCAATTAAGGAGCGTCTGGTCGATCAGCTGATTGCGAATGGCGACTTTAAACCGGAGTTTTTGAATCGTTTTGATGAGATTTGTATTTTCGAGCCGCTGAACAAGGAACAGCTGGAGCAAATCGTGCAGCTGATTATAAAATCGATCAACAAAACGCTGGAGCCGCGGAAGATTGTAGTAAGCGTGGAGCCGGCCGCAATTCCGCTGTTGGTCGAAAGCGGATACGACCCGAAGTTGGGCGCGCGGCCGATGCGGCGTATCGTGCAACAGACCGTTGAAAATATCATGGCGAAGCTCGTGCTGAGCGGCGAAATTGATTCGGGTGCGAAGGTGGAAATTACGGCCGAGATGATTAAGGAGCAGCTGGCATGAATGTTTTAGTGATTTTGGGGATAGCGTTTTTGGCTCTGTTTTGGACAGTCATACTGATTTTCTTGTGCACGGTTTTTATTGGCGCGCCGTTTGTGCCGTCGAATAGCACGGAAATCGAACATTCTTTTACGACTCTATATAAGCTGGGAAAGAAAGACTTGGTGGTAGATTTGGGGTCTGGCAACGGAGTTGTGCTGGAGCATGCCTGTAAACATGGCGCCAAAGCGTATGGCATCGAGATTAATTCGTTCTTGATTTGGTTTAGCCGTCTGCGACTGCGCAAATATAAGGATGCGAAGGTGGTTTTCGGCAATATTTATACGGCGAAATTGCCAAAAGAGACGACGGTAGTTTATGTTTTCGGCGATTCGCGCGACATCAAGGCGATTGTGCGACACGTCGAAAAGGAAGCCAAACGCATTGGGCATCCGATTCATATTATTTCGAACGCTTTTCAGATTCCGGGCATGGAGCCAGTGAAAGCGTATCGCGCGCATTTCTTATATAAAGTTGGCTAGTTTTCGGCAGGAGCTTCCGCCGTTGCGGAAGTCGGTTCGGTGACTGGTAGTTCGCCGTAAGTGGCGAATATTACCATGCGGCCGCCATCTTTGTCGTAGCAGGTCGAGAGTGCGACGATTTGTTTTTGGTAATCCGTGTCGTCAATTCGCGTCTGTATGGCGAACTGCTTTAGATAATCGAGGATTTGAGCATTGTGCTCTTTGCGCAGAGTTTGGATGCTATAGATTTTGCCGTCTGCGCGATCGGTCTTTAGCGCGGCGATAACTTTGAGCTCGTGCTTGGCGTCGGGAGTTAAAAGTCGGCCGTTCTGATGCGAATTAAAATAGTCAGTATCGGCAAAATTGAAGAGACTACCAAACATCATTTCGCCGTTCATGTTGTGGCCGTAAATCACACTATAATCGTCACTAAAATCAGCGGCATTGCGAGCGTCGAGAAAAATACTACCAGCGAGCGAGTAATCTTTCGTATAACTGTGCGACAGATAGAAATTGTTGTTATCGGTATACGTAACCGGAAAATCTACGTCGGTATCGTCAATTTGAATCCAGGCGATGATTTCGTCGTTGATGTTTTTGAGAGCCGTAAAATCAACCTCGGAAGTTTTGTCGTTTTCGGTTTTCGACGTAAAACGGCGCACTTCGACCGGGACTTCGGCCTCGCGATAGACCATGAGCGCATCATAAATCGCATAGAGGCAAAAAAGAAGAATTAGCGCAAAAAAGTAGATAAAAATGCGGTCGACAATGGCAGCTGCAATATTTACAGCCTTCGTGCCGGGTTCGGGCTTTTTAGGGATGGCCTCGGTCAGATACGATTGCGCCACCTAAATACCTCGCGTCCGAACTATGCCGATAACTTTGCCATCGAGTTCGCGAATGTCGATGGAGCCGAATTTGCGCGAGTCGGCCGGCTCGTCACGGTTGTCATTTACGATGAAAACTTCGTTGTCGCCGACGCGGTACGGGAATTTTATGCCAGATTTTTCGCCAATTTCACCGGTAAAAATTTTCATGCTATCGATGGGGCGATCGTTGACAAAAAATTGCCCTTCCCGAACGCTCACGACGTCACCAGCCTTTGCGATTACGCGCGAAAAAAGCCGCTTGCCGTCCTTGATGTATGTCGCAACGTCATCAGTTTCGTAGTTGTCGTCAAGATGGAAGAAAAGCGCCAAGTCGCCACCGTTGATATTTGGTAGCATGGCGTTAGTCTTTACGCGAGCAAGGCCGAAAACTTGGAAAAAGAGGATGTAAATTACAGCCTCGACGATAATAATTTTTAGCAAAAGCATAAGCAGTTTGCGTCTCATGGGACTATTATATCACTTGCAGCGCGCTTGCAAAATAGAACAAAAATACCCGGGCGCGAACCCGAGTATTTCGACAAGAGAAAATTCGATTTTCTATTTGTTTTGCTTGCTCTTGCGCACTGCGTAGATAGCGATGGTGGCGGCGATAGCGAGCACAATGTATGGCAAAATGCTGAAGAAGGCCTTGGAGTCAACGACGTCGGAGATAGAGGAAGTATTGATGAAGTGTGTCACGTTGTTGTTTGCGTCAGCCTGGACGGTCTTTGTGGTTTTGCCGCTGGTGGAGCTAGTGCCGTCGATTTCCAAAGTGTAGTCATTCTTGATAGTCTGCTTCACTTCGTAGTTGACGCCTTGCGGGACCTGAGATACGCCATTCTGTACGCCGATTTCGACCGATTCGCCATGCTTGAGGCTAAAGGTACAAGTGCTTTTTTGCGTAGAGCTATCGTAAGTACATTCACTAAGCTTTGCGCCGGTGGACGCGTTGGAGATCCAGAGATTACTATTGTCTTTTGCTCTGCCGTCGACCGTAACGGTGTAGTCGAAGCTATCGTTCGCGTTTGCGAAGGCGCCCTTGATTTTGTTATCGACGGTAAGCTTAGTGGCCGGCAAGTCAGCCTCGCTAGTAAAGACGACATTGGCAACCTTGACGTCATTTTTCTTGATATACTTGATCGAGGCCTTGCGGCTAGTCTTCGGAGTGCCGTCGGCATTCAAATCATTCTGATACCAGATATGGACATCGTAGCTGTCGGCAGCATCCGAAGGATAGACTGCGCTACCGCCGCCGGTTTCTTTGAGCGTGACAACATACTTGCCTGGCTTCGAGATCGTGATGTCCGAAAGATCTAATTCGCAGCCTTCGGATTCTGCAACATTATCGACGATGCTGTCGTCATCGACGGTACAGCTAATGCCTGTAGGAAGATTGCCCAATTCACTGTTTGCGGTAGTGACGGTATATTGATATTGATGTTCTGGATTAGTGTAGACGCCCGTGATTTTTCTAGTGAACGGAACATTCGATGAGCCGTCAAATGTTACGGCCGATACGTTTTGGTTGATTGCAAAGCCAAGCGCGATAGTCAATGCGGCGCCGGCGATGTATTTGATTTTTGACATATTTATTTTTCTCTTGTTTATGCTTTGCCGTTAGTATAGCACAAGCTTTTTGATTCTGCAAGCGCTTTGCAATTATTTTGGAGATTTGCAGACGATGGCGATTCCGAGAATTGCCATGAGCGCCAAGAACGCAAATGGAATAATCGAAACTTCGATGCCGGTCTTGATGGTATCCGGCTTGATGTTGATTGGCTCCGGTTCTGGAGTGGTTTCGCCGTCGATGACGACCTCTTTTTGCGAGACTGTCATTTTAATCTGGTAGTGAGTGCTGTTGCGAATTTGATCGTCGCCGTCAGTGCTGAGGCCAATGGTTGCGAATTCGCCAGGGGAGAGATAGACGACGCAGACTTCGCCAGCTTGGCATTTTTTGTCGGACTTGACGTTTTTGTCTTCGAATTCATAATTTCCTTTTGGCGCGATAATGTCGTAAGTTTCGCCGTCATCGCCAAAAATCGTCACTTCATAGCGGAAAACATCAGACTCCTTGATGCCGTCACCGACCGATGGGGCTTGAAGTTCGATATGTGTACGCAAGAAGCTTTCCGAGAATTCGGCGACATCATATTTTGCACCAGCTTCGTCCTCGAATGGCAAGATTAGAGTCGGCGTAAAATTACCGGTTTGCCAGCCATATTCGTCTACTTCGCCCTTCATTGCGACTTTGAAATAATAAACTTGGTCGCTAACCGGATAATCTTCCGGGTTCGAGCTTTTCACCTCGCGCAAACCGAGCAGACGGACGCCGCCAAGGCCGAAAAAGGTCATGTCAGATAAGTCGAAACTGTCAACCAGCTCGACCGCGCCATTCTCGTCAGGTTCCGCCTCGTGAAAATCTAAGTAAATATCTTCGGTGATATGCTGGATTAAGCCGCTATTTTCTGCGTCGAAAATTTCGTAGTCGAAACGGTTCGTGACCGGCTCGCTAACGTTGGTGATTTTACGACGAATGTCGATGCTTTGCGGGCTTTCTGGGTTGTCGCTAAGAGACGGATTACTGACCGCGTTCGCCGGCACGCTAATTAGGCCAGCGGCGAAAATGATTGTTGCTAAGAAAGTGAGAATTTTGCGCATATTTTGTCTTTGTTTAGTTACTTTTAGTAAAGCATAAGAGCTACGTTTTGTCCAACGCGCATAAAAAATCGGGCCACAGCCCAGTTTTGGTACACCCGGCGGGAGTCGAACCCACGACACCTGGTACCGGAAACCAGTGCTCTATCCACTGAGCTACGGGTGCATATCTGTGATTATAGCACGGGGACGCAAAGTAATAAACGCGGCGGCTAAGCGCGTACGAATTTGTTTTCGGCGTCGCGGTATTTGTTTTGGCAAATTTTGATAAGATCGACTATCGTACCGATTAGAAACCAGTTTGCGGTTAGCATTTTTACACCTGCGCGAGCGTAGTGGCCGAGATAGAAATCATGCATTCCGCCTGCGCCGATAAAGCCCAGGCAGCACAAAATTATCGTAAGACGCTTATTTTTGTCGCTTCTTGTCGCTTCGTAATGATGCAAACTATGCACTTCGCCGGAAATATTGTTGCGCCGACTACATTCGTAACAGATTGGCCACTTCACGCCTACCGGGACGCAAATGCTACGCCCGCATTGTTTGCATTTTACACGCTCAAGTTCCATCGGCCTTATTATAGCATGACGCTAATGGCTTTTCGAGGCAGGCGCGACGTCGTAAAATGCTTATGCTAGACCTTTCGATTCGCAATATTCTAAAATAGCATTAGATTGCGACAACCGAGCGCAATGAACCTTATCAAGAGAGGAGCATTACAATGAAAGTGTTATCTTTGCCCTTGTCCGCATACAACCTTCGCGAGCGCGTCATGCTTGTTTCTGAGTACGCAAACGATGTCTTCCTTCTCGCCGATTATTTCGGGAATTGCGAAGACCTGATTGCGGAGCTTCTCGTTGCGAATCCGCAGGATACGCTAGCTCTTAGCGCAAAGCAGCTTCTGGAATCCCTTAAGGCCAATAGCTCGGCTAAAAATTATTCCTGCAGCCCTGCGAAGACGCTGGATTTCCTGACGAGAGCCATTGAACTAGACAAGCCGACCGTTCACTCCGAACTCAATTCTATTATTCGCGACAACTGCATCTCGCTCAGCAAGATCGGCACAGACGCCCTTGATTGGGCGGAGTGCAGTAAGTTTCCGCTGGATCCGGCGGTTGAGTTTCAGATTAAGCAGATCATCAAGGTCGCCACGCAGACAGCCGAGCTGATCCATTCGCCGCACAAGCATCCGAATTTCGAGGCTTACGCATCATATATCATGAGTTGTGGAACTAGTCTTTCCACAGCGATGACCGGGCGAGGACTCGACCGCGAGACTTCTGATGAGTACTGGAACGAAATGATTCCGCTCATCCCAAACGACGGCAGCTCTGGCGCCCAGACGATCTGGAACATCTATGAGTCCGAGACCGCACGACTGCACGAGATAAAGCTGCGTTGTCGCGGCATCGCCGAGGCAATCAGCTTCGAGCAACGAACGAGTGCGAAACTCCGCTTGATTGAACTGAGGGCAGAAGCTATCAAAGGCCACCAAGACGACAGCTACTGGAACGTTATCTGCGTGCGCGAAGTGGTTGTTTTAAAACGGCTGCTGGACGAAGCGACCAGTGGCATCCAGCAGAAGCTCAAGCTCGAGTCCGGAACAAGAAGCGTCTCTGAAGCGGCCGAGTTGGCAAGGCTCTGTGCCTACCGCGACCAGGTTTCTCAATTGTAAGCAAAACTCACAAATAGCCTCCAACGCAACGTTGGGGGCTTTTTGCTACATTGGCACACCAGAAAGCGGGTGCACCACAAAAAACGAGCGCAAGCGCTCTTTTTAATGGTACTCCAAAGTTTACTGCTTTTCGCTTGCGCTTTTTCACGTGCGATGTTGCGCTAATTGCTTTCTTGCGCATTTTATGCCATAATTTAAGCGTCGATTGACGCACTTTAAGATATGGGAAGGAGTGAGTTTTATGAATATCCTTAAAAGTAGCGTCGCTAGTCAGAATTTTCAATTACCATTCAAGAAAATGCTGGCAACTTATTTATCAAGCGTCGATTATGCGAACTTAGTTGAGGCACGTGCGCTCGGAGACAAAACCGCTTTTCAGCTCGAGCCAAAGGATGCTCGATTGATGCCCGAGGAATATCGCGACAGCAACCGAGATTTCGACAAAATTGCAGCTATGCCCTGCACTTGGTGTGGACTGGCCGACAACAACGGCGCGCCGCGCACACCTGGGCATTTCTGGGCAGCAACCTACAAGGCGCAAGTCTTGCCGAAGTCGAGCGATGGTGTTTATGTGTTTGACGGTCGAATTTTCCTCAACAAAAAATCCGAGATCGAGCACGAATGCTTCAAGACTAATCGCAAAATGACAGATGCAGACTTTGCCGAGGTCTACCGCGCTCGCGCCCAGACAATCATGCCGATTACGAAATATTGCGACGATTTTGAAGTTCCGGTGGTGATTGTTGTGCGGAGACTGTTCGCGGACGAGCTGATTCCCTTACCCTAAGAAATAATCCCGGCCGGAATGGTCGGGATTTTTCTCGCCTCGCACTAGTAGCTTTCCGAGCGGATGGTTTCGATGATATTTTTCTCTTCGATGCGGCGAATCGAAAAGCGCATCACGAAGAAGACAATAATTAAGACGGCTATAATCGAGATTATAATTGAGGTCCATGGCATGATAAAATCCACATTCGATTCGTCGGCACTCCAAAATGTCTGTCGAATCAGCAGCGTTACGCCAAGGCCGCAAATTATTCCGATGAAGAGCGCCCGGAAACTATAGAAAATACTTTCGAGGCGAATCATATTGTCAAATTCCTTTTTCGTCATGCCGACTGAGCGCAAAATGGCAAATTCTTTTGCGCGCGATGCAATATTGGTCGTAATCGTGTTGAAGATATTCGTGGCGCCAATAATTGCCAGCACAGCAATAAAGCCAAAGATGAAGAACTCGGCCAAATAAAGCAGGTTCTTCGTCGACTGATTAATTATCTCCATATTCGTAGTTTCGATAAAATCCTCTGCCCGATTGAACTTGGCCGAAAGATAATTATCGACATCATCGAACCGCCCCTCGTCCATAATTCGATACTGGAAAGAAAGGTTTCGCGTAGTGCTCGGCATGTATTGCTTCGCTATTGGATGATCTTCGGATATGAAAATGCAGTTAAAATTCGCCTGCTCGTCACCCTGCATGATAACCTCGCCAGTAGTCAGGCCGACAGTAACTTTGACATCGCGAACATAATCGTCGGTCGAGATGACCTCCGTTACGTCGTCAATAATATCCGCATAGAAAGCAGGGTCAATAATCGAGAGCTTAATAGTGTCGCCCGCATTAGCTTCGTAACCCACGCGAATGCCACTTGCGGTATCTGCGCGATTTTTTAAGATGGCGAGATTAGAGAAATCCGAGCCGCCATAGCCGAGCTTCTGTGCGTAGCGCGTAAATGCTTCGCGAGAGACAGTCCTAATGCCGAGTTGATTGCTGGACGATTCGTCCATTTTAGTCTCGATGATGCCAAAATATTCAAAATCGCGCAAGCTCAGCTTGGTCGCCATCTTGCGAAAATCCTTCGGCGAAAGTGCGCCCGTTATCGTAATATTTGCGGCGAGTTGCGATGAGATTTCGTCCATGGCTTTCTGAATATACTGGACAAATGAGCCCATGCCAACAAAGAGAGCGACACTCACGACTATCGAAACGACCGTCGTCCGATACTTATTGCGGCTGCGCTTGAGATTTTTGCTAGCAAGAACGCCGCCAATGCCCCAAATCTTCCGAATAATCGCCGAAGTATGAACCTTCTTGGCCTTAATTTTGATGTCGTTACTGCTACGAAGCGCCGCAATTGGGCTGCAGCGACCTGCGAGTGTAGCCGCGCTGGCGGCAGCCAATATCAGAATGACAAGACCGAGTGCAACTATTACAGCGATTCCCTGCCACGGGAGCGAAAGACTCACGGCAAAACCGAGCGTGCCGCCAATGAAGTGATTGGTCGCAAAAATCAGACCAAGCGTGCCCGCAATACTAAGCGCAATGCTAAGCGGAATTGCAAAAAGCGCAATGTAGAAAGCTTCATAGAACACCATGCCCCGAATCTGCCGAGGACGCGCGCCAATGCTAGCAAGAACACCAAAATCCCGAATGCGCTCCGTAGCGGAAATCGTAAACGAGTTGCGAATGAAGAAAATTGCCGCAATAGACAAAAAGCCTAGGACTATAATTGCAATACAGACCGCAAGAAGCTTGCTAGTTTCCTCGGTGTGACCCTGCGCATTGAGTAGGTCATAATTCGTGCGAATCGACACATCATCAAGTCCGGCATCCATAAGCGCATGGCGGACGGTCTTATTCGCATACTCGACGCCATCGATACTAGTGTCGCGATATCTTATAAAAACATTGTAGGGCTCATCACTGGCGCGCGTTTTTGCGTCAAGTGATTCGATTTTATCGTAGGCATCTAGCGGATAGAGTCCGACCGGTGCATATAGCGTATAGTATTGATAGTTTTTCTCACCAACACGCTCTTTCGTGAAAGGCTTCGAATAATACAGGACTTCGACGGTCGGCTCCGATTTGATTAGTTGAATTTGATTGGCTGGCACACTTTCGAAAGCCGCGTGCGCGGTGCCGTGCGTCGCGATAAAAGAGCGCTCAAGCGAATCGTAAAAGCTAGCAGTCATAAAAATCGTGGTCAGAATCAGAGCGAACGACAAGGCGGCGCCGGCGATTGTCATCATAGTGCGCTGGCGGTTTTGCCGGAGGTTGCGAATGGAGATTTTATTGACGATGCGCATCTACGGAGTCTCCGACCCGATTATTTTGACGATCGGCAGTTATTTTACCATCGTTAAATTCGATAATCCGCGTGGCATATTCGGCGATTTTCATGTCGTGCGTCACCATGATGATAGTCTGGCCATATTGCTCGTTCGCCTTGCGCAAAAGTCTAACAATCTCTTCGCTAGCTTTTGAGTCGAGATTTCCAGTAGGTTCATCGGCGAGAATTAACGCCGGCCGCATAAACAGTGCTCGCCCAATCGCAACGCGCTGCTGCTGGCCGCCGGAAAGTTGATTCGGAAGATGACCAACGCGTTCTTTTAGCCCGAGCGTATCAATCAGTTCGGTCAAGTATTGCTCGTCGATTTTGCGCTTGTCTAAATCGGCCGGAAGTGTAATGTTTTCGCGAACGTTCAGCACTGGAATTAAATTATAAAACTGATAAATAATACCGATATTACGACGGCGAAAAACGGCAAGTTTGTCCGCGCTAAAACGCGAGATATTTTGCCCGCCAATGATGATTTCGCCACTACTCGGATTGTCGACACCTCCAAGCATGTGAAGTAAGGTTGATTTACCGGAACCGCTCGCACCGATGATTGCAACAAATTCGCCTTGCTGTACCTCGAAACTGACGTCATTGACGGCCATGACGAGATTATCACCTTTGCCGTATTGCTTGCTAAGATGTTCTACTTGAAGGATTGCCATAATTTCAGTTTAGCATAAACAGAAAAAAGACCTCAAAGAGGACTAAATTTCATCATGGTGCACCCGATAGGATATAAACAATGCGCCGTTGTTCTCGCTTTGCTCGAACCGGGCATTGGCGAACCAAACGGTTCAAATCCTATGGATTTTCAAAGAAAATCCCTTTCTTACAGAAAGCGGGCGCACCACAAAAAAAACGAGCGCAAGCGCTCTTTTTTTGATGGTACACCCGATAGGATTCGAACCTACGACACCTGGTTCCGAAGACCAGTGCTCTAATCCACTGAGCTACGGGTGCATATAGATATATTATCAGATTAGGCAGAAAAAAGCACCCCGTCGGAACGGGGCACAGTTTAGGCATTCGCTTACTCTTCTTACTCTTCTTCCTCTTCGTCGTCACTATCGCAGCCTCCGAACATGTCGCGGAGTTCAGGGGGAAGCTGGTCAGTACCGAAGATCTGCTCGAGAAAGCCCAGCAGCTGGTCGGGCGTCACGCTGAGCGAAACGGCCGGGAACTTGAATTCCACCTTCGCATAACGCACGTCGCTGATAAAGCGGGGTGCCACGCCGGAATAATACTTATCCGGAAGAGCGGCGTGCAGATAATGGCTGGGGCATTCGTGCATAGCAACCGTCAGAGCGGTGGCGTCGCGGTCTGCGATGAGCTGCTCTGCTCTTTCGTGATAGGCCAGCAGGATGTCAGGGATCTTGATAGTACGCAGGAACGAGTCGTATCCCATGCGCGTGTCGCCGCACATAACCATAAGGTAAGGCAGCAGGACATTGAGGCCATCAATAACTCCGGCCGTGCTGTATTTCGCGTAGCGGACGAAGTTTTGCTCAATCACACCCTCACGACTGTCGTCTTCGGGGAGAACGGAGCTGCGCGCAGGACCGCGGTCGAGGCGCTTTTCGAGCTGGATTTTGCGAGCCATGATGCCAGAAAGCACATTGACCATGCCTTCCACGTAACGCTCCGGATGATGTTCGCTTTCGTAGCGGATTCGGGTGCCGATGGATCTCAGCTCGCCCATGTCCCCCGTGCGTATAGCGCGGTACATGCGGGATGCCTCGACCGAATCGCCGAACTGATTTTCGAACCATTTGCTGATACATTCGCCGAAGTGGCCGATCGCGATGGGGTCGTCATCATCATAGAAGTAGCCGACACAGAAGTCGTAGACAGGAACGCGCTGACCCGTCGGCGCGCAGATATCACCAGGAAAGATCCGGCTGATAGTCTCCCTAGAAAACTGTCCGCACGAAAGTTCACGGTTCAGCGCCTCTAAGCTCTTTAACGAAAAGTTCAGTTCGTAATCGATTTGGGCCGGGCTGCCGCCGTTAGCGAACTCCATCAGGGCAAAAATCGTGTCGTGTTTCAGCACTCGCGTAAGATACATGGTCAGACTGGCAGCGTTCAGATACGTTGAAATAGCAGTAATCATGAGTATAACCTCCTGTAAGATATAGTTTTGTACCCTATTTACCCGCAAAACTGCGAGCAAAATAAGGCACAAAACGGAGGTAGCCTTAAAGAACAAAAGTGGGGCAAGCCCGCAAGCTTATTATAGCACATTTGGCGCAAAAAGTCAATTATATGCCGTGGGATGGTCGCCGGCATTTCTGTTTTTCGCTTATGTTTTGAGCGTGGCGACGCGATGGTATAATTTAGATATGAAAATACGCGAAAATGTGCCAATATCTGAATTAACGACAATGCGCCTAGGTGGGGCGGCTCGCTATGTCATAGAGATTGAAGAGGATAAGGATTTGGCCGAGGCGTATCATTTTGCGGCCGAGAAAGGCTTGCCAACCTACGTACTGGGCGGCGGCAGCAACGTGATTGGGCGCGATGGCGGATACAACGGCGTGATTCTCGTAAATAAGTTGCGCGGAATATATGTGATTGATAGCGATGCGGACACGGTTCGTCTATG
>OCVV012832636.1_pt1 | contig 14575 bp, 13 predicted proteins | sample 1539721 | NCBI WGS metagenome assembly OCVV01 (sample SAMN02144230, study PRJEB22623) | gut metagenome | biome: sheep rumen | host: Ovis aries | place: New Zealand
CCCCGCCGGTCTTCAATGCAAAGCTGCCGCCTGTAATGGTCAGCGAACCGGAAGCATCAACGCCGTCGCCCTCCGCTGTTACGGAAAAACTGCCGTCTTCAATATAGACAAATCCTGCCGTCTCGTCGTCCGCATTTTCCGCGTGAATACCGTCTTTTCCCGCGGTGATTGTAAAGGTACCGTCAGCAATGCGCACACTGTCCTTGCCGCATATGCCGTGGGAAGCGGCTGTGATCTGATACGTGCCGCCTGTCACAACAAGATCATCCTTGGAAACAATGCCGTGTCCGTATGCCGCATCGATTGTCAGTGTGCCCTGACCATTGAGCGTGAGATCGTCTTTGGAGAAAATGACTGCGTCAATGTTGTTTTCATCCGTCTGTACATAATCACCGGTGACCGACAGCTTATTATCCGACCCCTTTGTCGTGGTGAGAAAAACCTTGTCTGCCTGCCTGATATAGATTGCGGCGCTCGAGGAATTGCTGATGGAAACGCCGTCCAGAACCAGCTGTACCTTTTCCGTGTCCGCTGCATCTACCACAATCTGCCCCTGGCTGAGTGTGCCGGTCAGCAGATAGGTTCCTCCCTTTGTAATGGTGATGATATTTCCATCCACACGCACGCCATCTCCGTCCGCCGTTGTTCCGCTGTCGGACAACGCAACGGTTACCTCGTCCTCATATCCGACCTCATAGTCCCGATCGGTAAACATATCCGAGAGATCGACAGAAAGCGCAGTCTGCTCTGCCGATGCGGAAGACGCCGCCGCAGAACCGATCCGCAGCGCACTGCCTGTTCCGCAGGCCGTACAGCCGAGGCAAATGGCTCCGGCCAGTGCAATTGCAATCCATTTTGTTTTCATGATACCGTTTCCTTTCCTTTACAACAGTTCACGTGTATCCGCTGCCCGAACCGAACAGCTGATTTCCAGATTTCCATTTCGGCAGCGCAGCGCGTCAATCAGCTTCTTTTCACTGCCCGCCTTGCGGAGAACGATGTCGTATGTCAGCTTGTTCAGGCTGCCGAGGTTGGTTGTGCGCACGCTCATCAGTTTTGCTTCCTTTGTGTACGCTGCAAACAGATCGTCAAACATGCCGCCGTATTCCAGATCCTCCGGAACGGTGATGCGCAGCGTTTTCTCGTATTGCGCGCTCTTCTGATGCCGGAACGCCAGCTGCGTATACAGCAGGCTTACCAGACCCATCATTACAGTAAACAGCGCTGCAAATCCGGGATAGCCCATGCCTGTTGCCAGACCGACTGCCATCGCCAGAAAAATCGCGCAGATTTCCTTTGCCGTGCCCGGTGCGGAACGAAAGCGCACAAGGGAAAAGGTACCCGCGACCGCAACGCCCGCACCCAGATTTCCGCTGACCATCATAATAATTACACAGGTCACCGCCGGAAGCAGCGCAAGCGTCATCGCAAAGCTGTCTGTATATTTCGTTTTGTAGGTGTAAACAGCCGTCAGAACCGCACCGAGAATCAGCGCCGCCGCAATGCTGATACAAAAGCTTGTTATTGAAAGCTGGCTGTTTGTGCTGGAATATAAGCCGGTAAACAGGGAATCAAGCACAGAAAACACCTCCAATCCGCTGTTCATCACTCTTTTCGCCGCGAAGCATCGACTGATAGGCGCGGCCATATTTGGAAAATGAGGTTTGCATGATGTGCTCCTTTGTCAGAAAACTTGTCAGCCACAGCGGAATTGCTGCGGGGGTTTTGATTTCCATGAGGGAATAGCCAGCCGGAAGAATCTGCCGCCCGAACGGACTGGCCGTCAAACGGAGATGATCGGTGCGCCACCGGATGTTCTTGTCGAAGGTGATGCGCAGATCAGGCTGCTGTGTTCCGGCAAATGCAGTGCGGTCACAGCAGATAAAGACCGCCGGCTTCAGCTCACCGTAAAACCGGGTAAAATACGCAATCTCCCGTCCGATCTGTCCGTGTTCTTTCATTTCCGCACGCCCGAGCAGAAACTGCATTGCTTCCTGCTCCTCGAGCAAAATCCGCCGCTTATAGACAATTCCCTTATATTTTTTCTTCAGCTCCAGAAAAACCTTCTGGTCGGCTGTAACCGGACCGTAGCTGCGCAGCCGCAGCTTTTCCTTATATACCGGTTTTTCCAAAGACCGGCGGATCAGCCGAAAGTCCGCTGTGTCAAAATAAACGCTGCAAATGGTGCTTTCGCCGTAGACATCAGGCTGCATTTGCCCGCGCATCGCGTTTTCCAGCCGTCTGCGCTGCCCGCTGTCGATCAAATATTTCAGCTCATGCCGCTCAAAAATATTGCTGTTCATGAGAAGCCCTCCTCGATTTGATGGCTCTATCTTACCGCTGAAACTTAAAAGCTACTTAAAAGAAAATAAAAAAATTCCGGCTCGGACGAATCCAAGCCGGAATGCTGTGCTATTATGTGTTGTTTCTCATTACAGCTGCGCCGTAATGCACAGATGTTCGCCGTCTTCACTGACGGCAGAAATGGTTCCTCCGTGCGCAAGCACAATGGATTGCGCCATGGAAAGACCGATGCCGCTGCCGCCGGTCTCCCGGCTGCGCGAAGCATCCCCGCGATAAAACCGATCAAACAGCACGTCCAGATTGCCCTTCTTCAGGCCTTCCGCCCGGTTTTCACAGGTCAGAACGCAGCGTCCGCCGGCCCTGCGCAGCGCAAATCGGATTTCACTGTCATCCGAGGCATATTTTACAGCATTGTCGGCAAGAATCGACACCAGCTGCCGCAGATAGCCCTCGTTGCCGCAATAGGTGATGCCGTGCTGCACCTGTACGGTCATGCGCTTGCCTGCCGTCGACGCGAGCAGCACAAACGGCTCGAGCGTATCTTCCGCCGCCGCTGAAAAATCAAACGGCTGTTTCTCAATATCTGTGCTGCGCTCATCCATGCGCGCCAGTGCAACCAGACTTTTTGTGAGGGAATCCATGCGGCGCACCTGTCCGCGAATCCCCTGCGTCCACTTGCTCTCCCCGTTTTCCAGTTCGATGACCTCCGTGCAGGAATCAATGATCGCAAGCGGCGTTTTCAGTTCATGTCCCGCATCCGTGATAAACCGTTTCTGCTTTTCATAGCTTTCCGCCACCGGACGAATCGCACGCCGTGACAGCGCCAGCACCAGTACAAGTACACCGATGATGCCGCACAGCGATACGAGCATGCTCGTGATGAAAAAATCCCGCACAGCGCGCAGCGAACGGGTGCAGTCGAGAAACAGATACATCGTACTGTCTCCCTGTCCGACAACCTGATATTTATAGCTGTCGAGATAACCGGCGGTCTTGCCGGTCTGTTTCAGCTCACGTGCCATTTCCACCGCCTCATCGGTAGAAATCGCTGCAATCCGCCCTGTATTGACCGAAGAAAGTGTGCCGTCCCGATCGAAAACAACAGAAAAATACCGTGTTTCATAGGGCGTCTCTTTTGTCATTCCGAGCGGCGGCTGTTCCCGATCCTTGCGAAATGCATCAGAGGAATCCTCTTCCTCTGTATCGTCGGGAGGATCCGCATCCTCCGCATCATCGGGAGAATCCTCTTCCTCCGCATCCTCCTCATCATCCGGATCATCCCCGCGCATGCCCTGCGCCCCGGGCCTGTCTAATTCGGGAAAGGAACCGCCGTTTTCCGCAAGCACAGACAGCAGCTGCGCTGCGCTGCGGTCCGCCTTGAGGTAATTTACGGTATTGACCACACCCATGAGGATTGCCAGAACAATCGTCACGGAACACATTGTAATCACAATAAATCGTTTGCGCAGCCGATCAATCATTTGCCTGCCTCCAGCGAATAACCGACCCCGCGCGAAGCCCGTATCTGTACCGAACTGCCCAATCCGGCAATTTTTTTGCGAAGCATGGAGATGTAAACCCATACCACGTTGATTTCCGCTTCGCTGTCATAGCCCCAGATTTTTTCCAGAAAGCGTTCGGTGGGAATGACCTGCCGCGGGTTTTCCATCAGCATTTCCAGCATCTGAAATTCCTTGTTCGCCAGACGCACGCTGCCGCCTTCCCCCGACAGGATATAGCTTGTGCGGTCGAGGGACAGTCCGCCAAACTGCAGCGTGTTGTCCACAAGCTCCGGCTGTCGCCGCATCATCGCACGAATGCGCGCAAGCAATTCCTTTGAGGCAAACGGTTTTGTCAGATAGTCATCTGCGCCGCAGTCGAGCCCTTCCACCCGATCATCAATTTCCGCCTTTGCTGTCAGCAGCAGTACCGGCAGAGTCAGCTGCGCTTCCCGCACGCGCCGCAGCACGGTCAGGCCGTCTAACTGCGGCATCATAATATCCAGAATTGCTCCGTCGTAGTTGCCGTTGAGCAGGTAATCCAGCGCATCCTGCCCGTTGTATACGGCGTCGACCGAGTAATGATTGTGTGTCAAAATCGTCACCAACGCGTCAGACAATACCCGCTCGTCCTCTGCAAGCAAAAGTCTCATGTTGCATCCTCCCGCCTGTCTGTTTTCTGTATTGTATCACATGCCACACCCCGCTGCAAACAGCGAAGAACCTGTCACATTTCAAAATTTCGATTGATTATTCCCTTCTCCTGGTATATAATGCATTTTATATATGATTTTTCGTCCTTCTTCGACAGAAAGGTGAGCAAGAGAACAAAAAAGAGGGTTAACAGGAGAAAACCATGCTTCAATACATCGAAACAATCAATACCTATGTAAACAACTTTATCTGGGGTATTCCCGCCATGATTTGTATCGTTGGTGTGGGATTGCTGCTGAGCATTCGGACGCGCTTTTTGCAGATTCGCAAATTTCCGCTCGCGGTCAAGACCGTTTTGGGACGTCTTTTCCGCAGGGACGCCGCGGCTGACGGCTCGATTACCCCATTCCAAGCCGTCTGTACGGCACTGGCGGGCACAGTAGGAACCGGGAACATCGCAGGTGTCGCAGGCGCAATCGCTATCGGCGGACCCGGCGCGGTATTCTGGATGTGGTGTTCCGCTGTCCTCGGCATGTGCACAAAATTCGCAGAGGTGACGCTGGCGGTGCATTTCCGCGAACGCAATTCAAACGGAGACTGGGTCGGCGGACCGATGTACTATATCAAAAATGGTCTGCACAAGCGCTGGCACTGGCTGGCCGCAGCCTTTTCCCTTTGCGGCATTCTCACCGTTTTTGGCACAGGCAACGCCACGCAGGTCAACACCATTGTGACAGCAATCAATTCCGCGCTGTACAGCTTTGGCGTCATTGCGGAACCCTCCTCCAAAGTGCTCAACCTGATTCTGGGCATTGTGATTGCGGGACTGGTCGGCCTGATTCTGCTCGGCGGCATCAAACGAATCGGCACGGTTGCCGAGCGGCTCGTTCCATTTATGGCTCTGCTGTACATCGTTCTTTCTGTCGGGGTTGTCCTCTTCCATATTGATCGTGTTCCCGCTGTTCTGTATTCGATTGCAGCCGGCGCATTCAATCCGAAATCGTTCACCGGCGGAGCGATCGGTTCCTTTTTCCTCAGCATGAAAAAGGGCGTTTCCAGAGGTATCTTTTCCAACGAAGCCGGTCTGGGAACCGGTTCGATTGCACATGCCTGTGCTGACACGCGCGATCCGATCAAGCAGGGATTTTTCGGTATTTTCGAAGTATTTGCGGACACCATTGTCATTTGCACACTGACTGCAATGGTCATTCTTTGCAGCGGCACGCCGATTCAATACGGTCAGGCAGCCGGTGCGGAGCTGACCATTCAGGGCTTTGTTGCAATCTACGGAAACTGGGTGACGATTTTCACCGCCATTGCGATGTGCAGCTTTGCATTTTCCACCATCATCGGATGGGGACTGTACGGCGCACGCTGTATCGAATATCTGTTCCGCTCACATAAGATCATTCAGCCGTTTATGATGGTGTACTCACTGGTGGCAATCATCGGCGCGACCATCGATCTCGGACTTCTGTGGGATATTGCGGATACGTTCAACGGCCTGATGGCAATTCCGAACCTGATTGCCCTGTTCCTGCTGTCCGGCACGGTTGTGAAGCTGGTCAAGGAATATTTTGAAACACACCGCGCGGAATAATTGCATCAATCAAAACAGATGCCTGTTCCAATTCATCTGCCGGAGAGCAAGAAATTCCCGGATGCCGACGCATCCGGGAATCATTTTTTTGTTCGGTTTTTTGCAGAGATCACAGGAACCTTTCTGCACGCGGTTTTCTTACAGCTTCGAGTAGCCGAAGGAATTGACCATCGCCTCAACGCGGATTTTCTTCTGACAGAGCGGGCACGTATTGCCGTCATAGGAAGCATAGTCCGGTATATCGTCACTGGTAAAAACGGTGTTGACCGAAACGCCGTCCATTTCACCGACCGCACTGAACAGCGTAGCAACGCCGCGAATCAGTCCGCCGTAATAGCCCATACATTCAATGCCGCGGCGAATGCTGATGCCGGTTGTAACGGATGCCATCAGCAAAATGACATTCTTGCCGCGCACCATCGGTTCAACGTTTTCACGGAAAAACAACTGGCTGTTTGCCGTGCGTTCCGGGCGAATGACATAAATGGTCTGATGTGCATTGTGGATGGTGTGTCCGGCATTCTGCAGCTCCTGTGCAAGGAATGTGCCGATTACGTCCGTGCCGTCCAGACAGACGATGGTGTCAATCGGAGTGGCATTGTTGGCATACTGCTGTGCCAGAACATGGGCACATTCTGCCGCTTCATTCAGGCGGGACTTGATCGTTGTCAGATCAATATAATAATTGATGTGCGAGTGATTGGTGACAAAATGTCCGGGAATCGCCTTCAGCGGTGCAACGCTCGAATATTTTCTAGAGGAAAATTTCACCATTTTCGATTCTAACGTGCTCATATGCTCCTCCTTTTCCTTGTACCTCCTGCACAAGGCTTGTATTTGTGGTATTCTCACATAGGATTGGCTGTTTTGTCCGTATGAACTATAAATAGTATACAATGATGTTACAAAATATGCAAGTGCAATCCATAAAAAACCGCCGAACGCCCGCTGTCGTCGGCGGCGGACTGCGCACCGCGTGGATTGTTGCAGCGGTGACGGAGAAACGATATAATCGAAAAAGATAAAACAGTCAACGATAGGAATGATGTGAAAATGAACACCTGTGCACTGCTCCGGCAAATCTGCCGTGCATTCTGTCTTTCCGGCGAAATAACTGCATGGGAACAAATAACAACCGGACAGATCAACACAACATATCGCGTAATCTGCCGTCAGGAAATGCAGGCTTATCTTGTGCAGAAGATCAACCCGCATGTGTTTCCGAATGCGGCGCAGGTCATGCAGAATATTGAACTTGTCACCGCCCATATCAGGCATAAAAGCGGTGCAGAGGATACCGGTCAAAACCATCTGCGGTTTTTTCACACACGGGACGGCGGCAGCTGTCTGCGGCTGGGGCAGGACTGCTGGAGGGTGTGCAATTATATTCCGCATTCCATCGCATTTTCCCGCACAGACAGTCCCGCGATACTCCGCTCGGCAGGCGAAGCATTCGGACGGTTCGCGGCGCAATGCACCGATCTTGACAGCACCAAGCTGACAGAAACCATCCCGCATTTTCACGACACCCCATTTCGGCTTGCACAGCTGATGCGGCATGCTGCGGAGGACAGATGCGGCCGGTGTGCTGCGGCAAAAAATGAAATGAAAATCATTGCACAGACGCAGGCATTTGCCGGCAGCCTGAAAGCAAAGCAGGACAGAGGCGCACTTCCTCTGCGCGTGACGCACAATGACACAAAGCTCAGCAACGTTCTGTTTGACAGGGAAACCCTGCGGCCGCTGACGGTCATTGATCTGGATACGGTGATGCCCGGACTGATTGCGTATGATTTTGGCGATGCCATTCGATCCGCCGCAAATAACGCGGCCGGAGAGGAACGCGATTTCGAACATCCGAAACTCGATCTCGCCCTGTTTCGCGCTTTTGCAGAGGGATATCTGCGTGAAACAATCGGATTTTTGACGCACGAGGAACGAAATACGCTGGCTGAGGGCGTATTGACAGCCACACTGGAGCTCGCCATTCGCTATCTGGATGACTTTATCACCGGAGATCACTACTTCCGTGTCAAAAATCCGGATCAAAATCTGAGAAAAGCGCGGCGGCAGCTCGCATTGTTTCAGGATATGCGGAACAAATATGACGACATGAACCGCATCCTTTGTGAAATCGCCGAACAAACAGAAAACCGCTGAAAAGCACGCAGACTGCATGTCTTTCTGGCCGATTCGTTATGGGCAGACGAGGACACCGCCCATGCCAAGCGTTGTTTTGATGCCGATGCCGCAGTACGGCGCAAATTCCAGCAGTGTTTTCCACAGCTCCATCATGGGGGCAGACAGTCTCGCTTCCACGATCAGTTCCCCCGAAAAGCCCGGTATTGCGGTCTGTTTCAGCCGATACCGGCTGCTTTTCAGTCTGTAATCCCGGATAAAAATCCCCTGATTTAACAGTCTGACCGCATCCTCATCCCGCATCTCTGTTTCGGGAAATGCTGTGTTCCATCGGTTGATCAGGCTTTGTATCAGCAGCCTCTCTTCCGGAAATATGACATATTTTCCGTTGGATTTGAACGATGTTGTATTGGGAAACAGCAACGAAACGCGGTCTGCATCCGGTTTCCGCATCGCCGTTTCCCAGAGGTCGTTTGCGCGCAGCGGCGTTCCGATTTTTTTCTCGCCGAGCAAAACATCCCTCTCATGCAGGTGAAGCACATCCAGTGCCTCCAAAACCGGTGCAGCAGAAGCAATTGCATCGTTGTCCAGCAAAGAAACCTCCCATGTGGTCTGCTTGGCTTCACGATGATACAACAGATACTGACTCAGTCCGCTATAACCCGGTTCATGAAGGAGCGCTGCAAACGAATCGGATACGCGTTCCAGAAGCGCCGCATACAGTCGATATGCCCAAAAGGATGGAACGGGCGTTCCATCCGCCTGTTGAACCGCAATCTGAAAATGTTGAATCATGATAATTCCACCTTGCAAAATCCGAAAGCATAATCAAGCTTGTCATAGCGGGTCAGTTTCTCCGTATGCGGCGAAATCCCAATCGACGGGTCCTTTTGATGCCCATGTCTCGGAAAACGCCTGCTGAGAATCTGCGATGCCTCCTGGACCGCCTTTTGATGTTCGTCGTGATAAAATGGATACACAAGGTTTTTCCCAAAATATCCACTGCCTCCGCCCAGAACAACAAACGGCTCGGGGAAGTCAAACGCATACGAATGAAAAAATTTCGTGTGAAATGTTTTCTGATAAAACCGGTCAAAATTCCGGATGGCAGCGAGAATGTCAGAAACCGTCAGCCTGTCCCTGAGCACAGACTGATCGAGTGTCACGCAGAACTTCATCACAGTATCCGGTGCAGCACACTGGCGAATCACCGGAACCTTACTTTTCTCCCCGTTTGGAAACAGATCTATTTTTGCGCACAACGCCATATCGTTTTCGTCAATCGGTGCGCTGTCCGATATGGATATCCCGCGCATGATGCTGTTTGCCATATCATTTGGTTTTTTCGAGCAGTGCAGCACATTCAAATAGGTATGCTCCAGTTGTTTGACCGCTTGTCCATCCCGAATGCTGTTTCGGTTCAGCCCGTCATCGCGAAGAAGCAGATCTGTCAGCAGCACTGTGCGCAGGCAGCCTTTTACGGAGCTTCCCGGGACATACGCACGCCCGTCGGGCAGTCTGGTAAACGCCTGAATTTCCTTGAACGAGTGCATGTCATCGATTGCGTCCGCCGCGGAGACAGGACGGCCGGTAAAGCTGCGAATCTGTGCATCGGAAACGCCGCATCTGCTTTTCAGGAATTTTCTCAGATCTTTTCTTTTTTCAAAAAGCGCAAATTCCTCATACCGGTCAATGAGATCGTGCTCCAATAAAAACCGAAAAAATCGCTCCTTATGGACAAAGGAGACCATTTTTCTGACAGGATCAAAGAGATATTCGTCCTCCTGATAGCGGTCACCCGAGCCGATAAAAACCGGGGACAGCGCCGTGAGTGTCATCTGAAATTGCTGCAAATGTTCCAGCTGTCTCATAGCTTCACCCCAACAAAAACAGGAATCCCATAGCGATAAACAGGATGCCGCTGTGCGCCGCCGACCTCAAAAAGATCACCGCAAAACCGCTCGGCAAATACCGAGCCGGGCGCAAAGAAATACTGCGTTTTCTTCTTCCGCAGTGTGTCATCTGATGAAATCGGAGAAGCAAACCCGCCCCGTCGAATCAGCTGAAAATTGCTGCCCTCTGCGGCCCTGTCCAGTTCCTCCGGCTTGGGGAGCGCGGCAGAAATCAGCATCCAGTGCGGCGCATTTTCATCGTGCAATGCCCGAGAAATCCATCTGACGTCCGGATTGGCGGATGCAGTTCCCTCATCGAATGCAATCGGTTCACAGTGCATTTCAAATTTTCCATAGCCGGAGCTCGTCTTTCCGCCAATGCCGGAAAAGCCCAGTGCCTTGAGCAGATTTGCGAGTGCCGCTCGGTCCGGTTCTGTTTCATATTCAAGAATAAAGAACAGCCCGCAGCCCGCTGCAAAGCAATACGTTCCGACGACATAGGGAACGCCCGCATCTCCTTCCCGAACAGCTGCCCGTTCCACCGAATGTTCCCTGCCAAAGGAAGCTTTATTTTTCGCATTTTCCCACTGATATGCGCTTTCTCCGCGCAGAGCAGCGAGGCAAGCTTCCATTTCAGAGGCGGGAATCCATTCTGCTTTTTTCAGTTGTTTCCTGTCCCCTGACGAAACGATGAGCCGTTTCTCGGGGAGCCAGTATGGTCTCGGCAAATACAAATGGTCACAATCGTATGGCATGCAGTCCGAAAAGCGCAGTCTCCCCTGCTGTGCGCCGGCAATCAGCCGGTTGATTTTTTCGTCGCCGCCAAGCGAATACGCGGCATGACACAGAGCGGAAAACAGTGTATCAGCGTGACAGACCATCGCACTGGTATCCGGGCTGTGCGCCAGCTCACTGTCGCCGAAATGTACCGGTGTTGTGAACCTCAGCTTAAACAGGCAGTAACTCATACTCTTCCGCTTCCTTGAAAATATCCAGCAATTCTTCCATATTCAGTCCTGTTTCAAAATCCTTCAATACAAAATTCTGAAAACTGACTCTGCCGCTGCCTCGTGTGCCGTGTCCGCCCAGATAATCCATTTGCAGCAGCTTCAAGCCCTTTGCCAGCAGCCGCATATCCTGGACGGCTTCTTCTTTTGACTCGCGCACATCATAGACCATACGAACCGCAAACCGTACGCCGGGAACAACACGTTCAATCTGTCGCGGGCTTGAACTGCAGTCGCGGCGATTGATTGTATTTTCTGTTTTGATTTCTGTCAGCCCCACCTCACGCATTTCCGCTTCATTGCAGACAAACGCATCGGCAAACTGCAGTCTGGATGGGCGGACGGGACGGTTCGAACCGAATAACCTGCACAGCTCTTCCCCGTCATGATTATGATCCGGCATGTGCTCAATATCGGGATTCAAGCTGCGGGACAGCAGGGTGCGCAGCTTGCCTTTCAGGCTGCTTCCGGGCACAATCGGCTGTCTGGTATAGGAATCACAGATGACCGGACTATCTACGGCGCCGATTGCAGAAAACACAGAACTTCCGCCGATGTGCATACCCGTGCGAACAACCAGCTCACATTCGATGATCAGTTTTCCATACATGCAGAAATCCCTCCCTCAATCTCGTCCGCCATAGAAACGGTGATAGGCAACCAGCGCCTCCATATAATGTGCAAACCGGATCATTTTTTTACGGTCCTTTCCAATCCCCTTGATATAGGAGAGCAGCCGGCTTTTTTGGATAAACGGTTTGACGTTTTTTTCATCGCGCCCCGCTTCATATACCACACGAATGCGCAGCATCTGCAGCTTCGCATAGCTTTCCGGGAGAATGGTTTCCGCTGTCCGCCGGCTTTCTACATGATAGATATCGCTCACCAGAGTCAGAATATTTCTGAGCTTGCTTGTCGTAATGGAAAAGGAGGGCTTGGAGTTTTCCCCGGATGATGGCTGAATCAGCTGACGCATGACCTGATCCGCCGCATCGACATACTCCTCCGGCACATCTTCTGCCGTGATTTCGGGCAAAACAGCACGTTTTTTCTCGTCTTTTCCCCTGTATCTTCCTTTGTCCCGTGTTTGATTTGCAGGACGTTGGTTATAGCTGCCGTACTGTGCCATCAACGTTCCCCTCCTGTTCTCGTCAGATAAACATAAATAGTAATTGCAGTAATCAGCTGTTTCCTGTCCTCAGGCTGCAGATACCACTGATACAATATCTTTGAAAACGCAGTATACAGCTGCCGCGCTTCGCTTTCCTTTCTTGGCTCCATTCGCGCAAGCAGATAAGCAAAGCGCGCGAGATTGATCTGTTCCTTGCTTCCCCGCAGCAATTCCAGCAGGCGATACAGAAACGCCTGTCCGCGTCCATCCTCCTGCGTTTTCTGCGCCTGAAAGAACTTCTCCAGCAGCCGCAGCTTTTCGCCCATCACCTTTTCGGTAAAGGTGTTCCACGAATAGCAGCAATCTTCCGCAGCCTGAAAGAGCGTCACGGCATTTTTCTCCGGATGCATTTTGGAAAATTCCTCCAGCCGCTCAGACTCTGCCGCGGCGCGGCGGATCGGATATTTTACATTGTGCATCAAAATGCCCGCTGAGAGTGTCAGTGTGCCGCATGTAAATTCCGCAAACGCACTCCGGATTCTCTGTGCCGCCTGCAAAACAGCGTCCCATGCACCTACGAGGAAAACATCATCTCCGCCGGAGTACACAATTGACACCGCCAAGCCATCTAAAATCGCATTCATATAGTACTTGAAGAACAGCGACATCTGTCTGGAAAAGGCTGCTGTCCTGGATAGGGACACATATCGGTCGCGCTGCCTTAGATCGGCAGTTTTCTGCTCAAATCCGGCAGCGAATGCCATGCCGAGATTGTCCACATCCATACGGCACACGGCATTTCGTGCAATTCCCGTCGCTTTTTTCGCCATTCTGTCCATCTGATTGGTGGCATAATAATCGCCGATATACAGCTTTATGCTGCGAGGAAAATGCACATTCAGCCGGTTTTTTGTATAGATGCGAATAATATCCGTTCGGGTCTCCCATCGTTTCCTTGCTGCCGTTTCATCTGTCAGGGCAAGCGAAACTGTGCCGTCCATGGAGGGCAGTTCGATCCCCCCGTGTTCGGTCCCGCCGCGGGAAACCACAAAAATATCCTTATCCTGAATTTCCGCCGACAGCTCCTCGAACATCGCACACCATTTGCATCGGCAGTCCTCTCCCTTTCCGGTCAACCGGGATGTCATGCCGCAGATTTTACACTCCCGCCCGTTTGACAGCGCTTGTTCTCCATTCAGCTCACGCAAATCATCCGCAGAATAGCGGCGCATTTTGTTGACGGAAATCCTTCGTGAAACGCGCGCAAAAATTTCCTGATAGGAATTGCGCGGTGTGTTCGTCAGCTCATTTGCCGTACAGCCTGCAACGCCGTCCGCCAGATACAGCCGTGTGCCGAAATTTCTGCGAATCCATGTATTCATGCTTTTTTTACACTGTTCGAGCACCATGCGGGTGTTTTGTGTGTCGGGCAGCAGCAGGTAGCAGTGTCCGCCGCCGCTGTAAAGCAGATTGGCTCTGGACAGACCGCAATGTTCGAGTATTTCATCGATATAATGCTCCATGGTCAGTTCCAGAAAAAACGACCGGCTGCGCAGCGCTTTCAGTGCTTTTGCCGATGCGATGGTGTAAATGAAATTCTGAATGCCGGAAAAATCCGCAGAATACAGCAGAAAAACCGGTTCATTCCAAAATGCCTGTTTCTGAGCAAACAAGCGGTTTTTATAGTCTGTTTCACGCTGCGCAAGCAGATATTCACTGATGCAGGATGCCACAGCCGCTGTAATTTTCGCATGGTCGAAAAAAGAAATATCTGCATGGTCCTCGGAATTGACAGACGCAGGAATACAGCTCGTAAATTCCTCCAGCAAAGCAAGAGCTGTGTTTTGATTCTGTGGTTGGATCGAAACGCCGCGCAGAGCACCCAGAAGACTGTGCAAAATATTCTGATATGCTTTTGGTGAAATACGTAAGGTGTCAAACAGCTGCGGAACGGCATACTGCTCATGTAATGTGTGAACCGGCACCCCATAGCGGCATGTATTGCCGTTCATATGGCTGAAAACAGATGCCATCGGCATATCTTTTCGGGAGGTTTGACTTTCCTCCGCGCAAGATTCCGCTCCCTGCTCTGCCGCAGATGCAATCTGATCGGCAGCACAAACAATATACGCCGCGGAATGCGGACACAGGCTGCTCTCCCGCAATTCCGGCACGTGGTGATATCTGACGGCATCCAGAATCTCGGTATCGTGCACAATCTCTTTCAAGGCGAGATATCCGCTTTCACTGTGCGTCCCCTCTGCGCCCGCGCGAAAGGACAGCTTTCCTATATCATGCAGCAAACTGCTGAAAATCACTTTCACAGTCTGTTGACTATAATCCACAAAACTTCACCTCACTTTTTGGCG
>OCVV012870567.1_pt1 | contig 14574 bp, 22 predicted proteins | sample 1539721 | NCBI WGS metagenome assembly OCVV01 (sample SAMN02144230, study PRJEB22623) | gut metagenome | biome: sheep rumen | host: Ovis aries | place: New Zealand
TGAAAATAATATTACTAAATATTGGATTAAAGTTTCTGACCATGCTAATTATGTGCTTCCTACAACTATGGTAGATCGTGATAATCAAAAACATCAATATAATCCATCCGGCGCAGCAAGTTCTGATGATATGAGTCAAACTTCTGAAGACTATAGTGAAGGCAATTATGATGTTCGTGAATTCCCATTTATTGTATTAAATGAACAAGTAATTCCAACATTTGATAGTGTTCTTGTTGATTATTATGTAGCACGTACTGCTGGTGCAACTCAAATTGAAATTACTGCTGATAAATTTGGTGGTAACTATTACCTTGAGGCTGAAACACTTTTCCGTAACCAAGATGGTTAGGATATGCCTGCTGAATTTGTAATTCCTAACTGCAAGGTTCAGTCTAACTTTACATTCACAATGGCAAATAGTGGTGATCCTAGTACCTTTACATTTACTATGGATGCATTCCCTGATTATACTCGTTTTGACCATACTCATAAGGTTTATGCGGCAATTCAAGTTATTGAAGATATTATTGATAGTGATCTTCACCGTCATAGTACAAGCCATGAGCCTGAACACGATGGTCTTGAGTGGTTCTAATACGCAAGTTGCTTAATTAAAAATTTTTAAAAGGAGGAAACTTTTTTATAGGTTTCCTCCTTTTTCTTTTTATTTCGTCAGAGGAAGGAAGTGAAATTTATAAAACATGGCTTTTAGTGCTGACTTACGTAGAAAAATTTATGCTATTTTACAAGCAGAGTATTATACGGATAAGGATTAGTTACTTGAAGATTTATTTCAAGAATTAGATAAAGCAAATGTATTTGGACATATCTCACATAGAGCAAGCTATGAAGAAGCTTTAAATAAATTAATTAAATAGGCTGATGCATCTAAAGACAAATATTAGGTAGCTACTTTATTAGATGAATTATCTCCTATTTTTAACGAGGATAATTTTAATAAAGAAGATAATGAAGCTTCACAAAATTTAATGCTTAAATTAATGGATACTTGGTAGGATATTCCAGAAGAAATAAAATATTTAAAATCTTAGTAGGATATACAAGATTTTATTAATAAGAGTTTAGCATATGAAAAAGAGATATAGAGTACTTATTCTAAAACACAAAAAGTTGAAGAAATTTTTAGTCAATTTGGGTAGGGTTTTATTAAATAGGGATAGCCAAGAGATATAAATTAGGAAAGTGTAGAGAAATATTATACGTTTTTTCTTATGAATAATGCAGGTACTTAGATTCAAGATATTATTACTATTGCTAACGAACATTTTGAATCTTTATTATCAGAAACAACTACATTTAGACTTAATTTAGCTTTAATTAAAACATCGGAGCGTCAAGATGCATTAGATGCTGGTAATGATATTAAATTATTTTAGAATTTAGGATATACTGCTCGTAATTCTGAAAATTTTGCTAAAACTTTATTATATTATGGTGGATTAAAAGGAGCTTACAATGGTAAAGATAGTTTTTTAAAAGAAGACGTGATTAAAAGTAGATATGCTTAGTTACAATTAGCGAATGAACGAGGTATTATTAGAGATTTAAATAATTAGAAAATTGGAGAAAAACGTTTAGCAGAAATGCTTTTAGATGATACAATTTTTGATAGTTTATCAAAAGGCTATGGTTATAAATTTAATACTGCAGAAAATATAGGAGCTTTATTTGAAGGCGACTATGAAAAAAATGGAATAACTGTTTCAATAAAAACTGCAACAGGAAACTCTAGCCCTATGTAGTTAATGGAGTCTGCTTCAAATGATAGTTTTGCAAAAATTTTCAAAGACAAAGTAAGTTTTATGCAATATGCCAAGGCTAAATTAGAGCCAAATGATATAAATGCTCAAAAATAGCTTTCAGGTGAAATTACAGATCATGTTACTCAATAGCTATCTATGGTTGGAAAAGGATAGGATTTTTTAGTTTAGGATTTTCAAAAAGTTATTCAAAATAATCCAGTATTATAGTCTTTAGGAATTTCTTCTGATTTTATTCTTTCATTACCTCAATTCCAATCTATTTATAATACAGCTAGATAGAACTAGTTTACATAGGAATTAAGTTTAACAGATAAAGAATTTTTAAATCAAATAAATAGTGATAGACATGGTTTTTATCGACAAGTTGTTGATAATTATATTCAAAGTAAATAGAATCCAAAAACTGGTAAACTAACTCAAAAGATGCAAAAATGGATAAAAGATAATAATTATACTTCTGTACAAGGATTATCATTAAATTTTGATACTCCATCAACAGAAGATATTCATGATCAAGTTGTTGGAGAATTATAGTAGACTATTGATTCTGAACCTGAAATAGTTTTTAATTTATCTTTATAATTTATTTGACAATTCTTAAAAAATATTTTATAATAAAATTACTTATAAGTAGAGATAAAGGAGATTGATATATAATGGCTAAAATAGCTTTTACAAAATTATCTCTTTCTAAAAACACTTCAATAAAAGAAGTTGAATGGAAAGATCAAAAAATAGAAGTAAAACAATATCTTCCAGTAGGTGAAAAATTAGATTTAATTTCAAGAGTTATAAATTATTCATCTGATGATCATGCCTTTTATAATCCTTGTAAAATTGAAATCTTTGAACTTATTGAAATTATTTTAACATATACAAATATTAACGTCACTGATAAGCAATCAGAAGATATTTTAAAACTTTATGATTTATTTATTAGTTCTGGATTTGCTAATAAAATAAAAGAAAATATTCCAGAAGAAGAACTTGGATATATTGACAATAGTATTTGGGCAACTATAAATGAAATTTATAGATATAGAGATTCTGCAATGGGTATTATGGAATAGATTGTTCAAGACTATAAAGATGTTGACTTAGATGCTCGTAAAATTACAGAATAGTTATCTAAAAATGAAAATTTAAGTATGGTTAAAGATGTGATTACTAAATTGGGTTAATTAAATTAATTCTATTAATATATTTTTAAAATATTAATAGAAATAACTTAAATATATTATAATAGGTAGAATGTTATTTCCATTCTACCTATTTTTCTTTTATATAGAGATACAAGAGAGAAAGGAGAAAAATACATTATGGCTGGAACAAAAGCTTTAAATGTTAGAATGAATTTTTAGGTTGATACCACTTAGGCTAGATAGTAGATTCAGCAATTAGGGGTGCAATTAAATTCGATTGGTAAAAATACTATTTCAGGAGCTAATAGTTCATTAGGTATAACTTCTTAGATATTAGAAGCAACAAAAGCTGCGGGTTAGTTAAAGAATGCTTTAGCAGAAGCTATGAACCCATTAACTGGTAACTTAAATTTGTCGGCCTTTAATGATCAATTAATTGCTAGTAAAATGTAGCTATCAGATTATCGAACTTAGTTAGCTAATTTAGGAATTACTGGTAATCAAGCATTTAATTCATTATCTAGAGCTATTATGACTGCAGAAACACCTATGCTGCGAACAGGTAAAGCAGCTTAGTAGATGTGGACAGTATTAGGTAATACTGTACGGTGGCAAGCTACATCTAGTATGATACATGGTATTATGGGGGCAGCTTCATAGGCAATGAATTATGTTAAATCTTTAGATAGTTCATTAAATAGTATCCGTATTGTTACTGGATAGAATTAGGCATAGATGGAAAGATTTGCTAAAACAGCAAACTAGGCTGCAAAAACTTTAAATACTACAACAAATGCTTATGCAAAAGCTTCTCTTATTTATTATCAATAGGGCTTAAGTAATGAAGAAGTTGAAAAAAGAACAGCAACTACTGTAAAATTAGCTAATGTTTCTGGTCAAACAGCAGCAAAAGTATCAGATCAATTAACTGCAATTTGGAACAACTTTTATGATGGGAGTAAATCACTTGAATACTATGCTGATGTTATGACAGCTCTTGGTGCTAGCACTGCATCTAGTACTGATGAAATTGCCAAAGGTCTTGAAAAATTTAGTTCAATTGCTAAAACAACGGGCCTTAGTTATGAATACGCTACTAGTGCACTTTCTACTGTCGTTGCAGCAACTCGTCAAAGTGCAGATAGCGTAGGCACTTCTTTTAAAACATTATTTTCTCGTTTACAAGGTCTTTAGCTTGGTGAAACATTGGATGATGGAACTACATTAAATAAATACTCTAAAGCTTTAGATGTCATTGGTGTTAATATTAAAAATGCCAATGGCTCATTAAAAGATATGGATAAAATTCTTGATGAAATTGGAGATCGATGGACTTCATTAAGCAAAGCAGAATAGGTTGCCTTAGCACAGACTGTTGGTGGAGCTCGTAACTATACCGGTCTTGTATCTTTGATGGATAATTGGGATAGTTTTTAGAAAAATTTATAGACAGCTCAATAGGCTTAGGGCACTCTTCAAAAATAGGCAGATATATATGCTGAATCTTGGGAAGCGGCTTCTAAGCATGTTAAAGCAGCTAGTGAAACTATTTATAAAAATTTATTTGATGATAAATTTTTTATAGGTTTAACTAATACTTTTGGATCTGTATTAGATATGACGGGTACTTTAACTAATCAAATGGGTGGATTTAAAGGAGTTATGTCTACAATAGCTAATTTTGCTTTGAATACATTTGCTCCATAGATGACTAAAAGTTTTGCAAATATTGGCTCTAGTATTTATGGATTGACTTCTTAGGGCCAAGAAAAAGTATTAGATTTACGTAAACAAGCAATGAATGCTGTTACTTCTAATATACGTTTATCACAGTATGATAATGTTGATAGAATGGCTCATGGTTTTAACAAAGCTTTTGTAGATAGATAGGTAGCTTTTGATAATGCAGTATAGCAAGGACGAATTTCAGAATATTAGCAACCAATTTATTAGAGTTTAATTGGATAGTTAGGACAAGAATCAGATAGGATAGTTGCTTAGGCAGAACAAAATGCAATAATGGCTAATACTCGTAGAATGGAAAATGGTTAGTTATTAACAGGTATTTAGACTGGAATTACAGAACGTCGTAGACAATTAGATAATGAATTTTTAAGAATAGCTTCTGATCCTGAGAGATTAGCTAGAGTAAGAGCAACAACTGCTGGAGAGTAGAGATATCAAGCTTGGAATAATTTAACCTCAAATGTTTCTCCTTTTAATGCGGCAGCATTATCATCTAGATTTGATAATTATGCTACTGCAGTTAAAAGAGAGAATATCGCGAAAGAATTCATATCTTTTTATACAAAGACAGGAGCATATAATTTAAGTACTCCATAGGATATGAGGTAGACTGCCGATAAATTATATGGATTAGCCGAAGCAGCAAAAGCTAGTAATATAGCTTTAGATGATGTTATTCCAGGATTAGGAAAATTTTCTACAACATTAACGGGTATGGGGAAAGATATTAGTTAGCTATCGGATCAAGAATTGTCTACACTATTTCAAGGAGGCGGTCGTCAAGTTGATCGAGTATTAAGTGGTATAGTTTAGGCTTTAGATTCAGGATCTGCTGGAAGTAAAATAATAGAAAATAATATAAAAGATGAGATACGAACTTAGTTAGGTCTATAGCCAGGATAGAATAGTCCTGTAATAGATAATGCAATGGCTATTTTAAAAAATAGGCGTCTTACAGAACAAGACCGTGCTTTAGAATTATCTAACATGGGAATTAATCTTTCTTAGAGCAAAGCTCTTACTAGTTAGATGGAAGGAGAAACTATTCCACAAACAATGGCTATGTCATAGGCTTTAACAACTAATATTGGAATGTTAGCATCATTGGGTCAAATATATAGTGGAGTTTCAGCAGCAGTAAAAACATTTGGTGATGAAAATGCTACTGCTGGATAGCAAGTTGCTTCTTTAACTAGTTTGTTTATGGCAGGATCTATGGCTGTAAAACCATTTCAAAATTTTATTGCTTCTGCAGGAAAAGAAGTTACTGTATTTGGTAATACTTTAAAAACTTTAGGTGGAACTAGTATTAAAAATGGGCCATTAGGTCTTGCAATTGCTGGAATTCTAGGAGCTACTATTGGTGGAATTGCTTTATATAAGGATTAGCAAAAAAATACTTTAAATGGAGCTATAAAAAATTATTCAGAATCAATTGCTGTAGCTACTTAGTTAACAGCTGATGCTTAGGCCGCTTATTAGAATTTAATAACTGCTTAGGGAACACATAATAATTTATTAGATAATTTACATAATTTATAGTATGGAACGCTTGAATTTACATAGGCTTTATTAAGTGCAAATGATACTGCTACTAATTTAATTGAATCATATGATTTAATATATGGAAAAGATTATACATATGGATAGTATGGAGAAATTGAATTTTAGAAAGATGCTTTAGATTTAGCTGTAGAACGAGCTGAGGCAGAAGCAAAAACAGCAGCACTCAATAAAGAATAGTCTACTTATGCTAGTAAAATTTTAGAAAATTATAAAGAAATAGCTGGAGCTGAAGCAGATAATATTTTATATGATGCTAAAAATGAAGGAATTAGTACATATTATACAAACGCATAGGGTGCACATTTAGGAGAAGGCCTTACTGTTAATGGTTTAATTGGGGCTTTTTAGTAGAGATTATTTGAAACAGATAATAATTTATCTGGTACAGCATTTTTACAAGAAATGTCAGCCAATGCTTAGGTCCAAGGTTCTATTGTTAATTTTGACCGTATTTTATCTGCATTAAATTTTTCTGATTTAGAACAATTAGGCAATTTTTTAGACTAGGCTAATGAATTACAAAAATAGTATGGAGATAGTGATACTTATCAAGAAGCTTTAAATGCATTAAGTAAAGGAGGATATTCCCAATTACTTGAAGAAAGAAAATCTTATATTCAAGGACTAGTAGATGTTACTGCTACTACAAATTTATCTCCTGGATTTAAAAATAAAGATCTAACTTCTTATATTGCTTCATAGTACTTGACTAGTACATAGAATGAAGATTTTATTAATTCAGTATTAACTTTTGCAAATAAAGCGGGAACTAAAACTTTTGGAGAAGGAAGATATTCCAATCCAAGAGCTTGGTATGCTGCTTTATTTGGAGAAGAAGCAGGAGATTTATCTGATGAAGCAGTATTTTAGAAAGTTAGTACAGGTATTATTGATAAAGTATTAACAGATCCTCATTTTTTTGATAATTTAGAACTACCTGCAGAATTATAGATAACTGGATTAAATGATTGGATATCAGAAATTGGTGGCTTATCTAATTTAGCAGAAACTTTATAGAATTATAATCTTCCTAATTTAGAAAATTTAAATTATCAAGAAATTAATGATAGTTTTAATAGATTATTATAGTATGATGAAAGTGGAAATAATGCTTTAAATACAAAAGAAAATCAAGCTATTTAGCAATATCGAGATTATGCAAAACAAATTTATGATAATCAACTTAATGATTTAGCTACTGCAATGCTACGTGGTATCGGTGATGGACTATTAAATGGAATAACAGAAACTGAAGATAGTAGTATTTTTAAAGAAAGAGTAACTAATTTAGCAGGATAGATCACTGATAATGGAAAAGAAGTAATGGCGTCTCTTACTTATGGGGCATTAAAACAAGCAACTAATGCAATGATTAATGCTAATGAAGTTGGAGAATCAACTGCTAATACTATGTATTCATTATTATTAAGAGGACGTACGCAAAATGGTGGTTTTGATGCTGATACATTAGCCGCAATTCAAAATTATAATCTTGATAATACTATAGCTAGTATTTATTCAAATAATAATTTAAAACGCTATGCTGCTAATTAGGCGCAAAGAGATAAATATATTGAATTATTTAGTAGTCAAATTGAAGATATTGGAAAAGAAAAAGGTTGGTTCCAGATGTTATATAATTCATCTGGATTTTCTGATGTATTAGATAAAATTAATAGTCAATTTTAGTCAACTGGCTAGATTACAGCTCAATATATTACCGACCTCGCTGGAAAATCAGAAGAATTAAGTCAATTCTTAAAAGTTAGTTCAGATAATGCTGGATTATTAAGTGTTAATGCTGGTGGTCTTGCTGCTATTTTTGAAGAAATGAATAGAGGGACTAGTGGATTAACAAGTACCAATATTTCATCTGATTTTATTTCTGCGGTAAGTAGAGCTGAAAGTCGTAGTGCTGCTAATGCTTCTGCTTTTGAAGTAGTTGATAATCTTGATTTAGGCCGTAGCGGACTTGATTTCTTAGATTTCTTCCAAGATATGGGTAAAGAAATGTATCAAGCAAATAAAGCAGGCTGGGGATTTTATAGTGATCCTATTCAAAATATAATTGATAAAATTGGTGGATCTAGAGTTAGAGAAGCTTATATGGAAGCAAATTCACATGGTGATTGGAATTTCCAATAGATGTGGAATTTTATGAAGACAGATGAGCGATCTTCTGGTTTTATGACATTTATGGAATCTATGGCTGGTAAAAAAGGAAAAGGTGGCGGTGGTCCTGCGGATGTTATGAAGTATCTTTTTGATACTCTTGGTGGGGCAGGATTTACTGATGAAGATTGGAATAAGTTAGGTTTTAGAGTAGATAGCAAAGGTGGCTTCTATTTAAGAGAAGGCTCTGATGGTAGTAAAGAATATACTTAGGATTAGTTAGTTAAAAATTTAACCAATTTATTAATGACAGATTATGGTTGGACTGAAGAAGATGCTAATAATTATGCTTAGGTTATTATGTCTACAGCAAGTACTAGTGGATAGGTTGGTCAAGCATTAGATTAGCGTGGAGCTAAAGCAGGCTTTAAAGATTTATTTAAAGGACTAATTAGTCAAGAAGAGTATGATGCTTATTATAGGCGTTATGGGGCTTTAATGGGATATAAAAGTAAAGAAGAATTTGATCAAGACTTTGAAAAACGTGGTGGATAGATCGGACTTAATCTTAAAAGAGAAGAATGGAATGGTATAACTTCTCAAGATTTGGTAAAACGAGCTTAGGAACAAGGTATCTCTATTAGAAATGAATATGGTGAACAAGAATAGGTTCAAAATTTTTCTGAACTTGCTGATGCTTATGGAGCAGTTACAACAGGTGGAAAATTAGATTATAATAAACTTGTGACTATGATTGAGACCGTGGGTGGTACTGAAGAAGATCTTATTAAAATGCTCGAAAATGATCAAGATACTGTATAGAAATTAGTAGCTAAAACAGCGTCTGGTGAAGATATAGGTTGGACAGGTGAAGGAACTGTTAGAGATTGGGTAAAAGACGTCCATGCCGCTTAGGGTGATACTGTTTTTAAATATTCTGGATTATCTCAAGAAGCAGCAGATATGGCATATATGTATGAACATATGGTTATGTCACAGAATGAAGATGGCACTTGGTCTTGGCATTATGAGACATAGGAAGATAGAGATAAAAAAGCAGCAGAAGAGTAGCATAAAGCAGATGTAGCTAAAAGGCAATAGTTAAAAGAATAGTTCGGCTATTCTGATAATGATATTGATGAAGCAATAGCTTTAGGATCGGATTATGATACTTTAATCAATAATGCTTAGGCAGAAGATGAACGTAAAAAAGAATAGGAAAAATAGCGAATTGAAACACAACGAGAAGCAGAACGTAAAGCTGAAGCTTAGCAACAAGAAGCTTCTAGAAATATTGAATGGACTAATAGATTAAAAGCTTTAGGATGGTCACAAGAAGATATAGATCGAGAACTTGAAAATGGCGGAAGTTTAAGAGATCTTGTAAAAAATGAAGAAGCTAAAGCAACAGCAGAAACGCAAGGGGCACAATGGGGACTAACTGGTGAACAATTTTCAAATTGGCAAGCATTAAATGAAGCTGCGCCAGGTTAGATGAGTATACCTGAATATAAGAAATTTCTTGAAGCTTAGGCAGAAAATCCTGAATTAACACCAGGAGAATGGTTTGCATAGAATACAGAAAATGCTATTAATGCACAAAATCCAAATATGCCAGAAAATATACTTAGTGATATTGACCCTAATAGTATTGGTGGACGTATTTTATCTGCTTTAGGATTTGATGTTGGACCTTAGCAAACTACTGAACCAGAAACTTCAGGAACTGCAGGAGAATTAAAACCTCAAGATATTTTAGATATGTCAGTTGACATGGATAAAAAAGATATAGCCAATGAGGGTCCAAAAGCTCCAGACACTGGGCAAGGAAAAGAAGCTCCATTTGGACATAAACCAGAAGCAATCACTGATGATACATATAATCCTACATTAGGAATGACTTTTAGTGAATGGCAGGCATAGAAAGCATAGTAGGAACAATAGTTATAGCAAGCTTAGTTAGAACAAGAATCTCAAAGACAAGCCTGGCAAAATTATCAAGATGCTTTAAGTGCAGAGACTGATTTTTTAGCAGAAAATGGTGATTTTGTTACTAATCCTGAAAATGCTAGATTAGCAGCTTGGACAGCAGCAGCACGTGAAAATCCTGATTTATTAGGAGCATTATATTAGAATGCTTTAAAAGAAGGATATACTGGTGATCAATTTACACAAATGTATGATTACCAAGGATTACATGGAACAACTCAGTCTGCTTTATCAACAGCGGTTGGAGGTATATTTAACGGCAGTAGTGTAACCGCACAATAGCGTTTTGATTTTATTAATAGTGCATATGAAAAAGCATTATCTCAAGGAACAACTGCTTTATCTCCTTTTGAAAAGCAAGTACTTACTATGATCGGTGAAATTGATGATAATACTGGTACATTAGTTGAGCATGGCGAAGAAGAAGGAGATGCTGCAACTCGTGCTAAAAATAATTAGAAAGTAAATGAAGAAGGAGAACTCCTTGATGAAGACGGCAATCCTATTGAACTTCCATAGAATCAATAGCAACCCAGCGGAGGAGGCAGTCGTGATAATTCTGGTGGAGATACTGGAGGCGGCGGAGGCCCTGGTGGAGGAGGCTCTGGTGGAAATACAGCTTTAGAAAAATTTTAGAATTATATATCTGACGGTGGAAGTGTCACAGTAGGTTAGAAAGTTAATGTTGGGGATAAATAGTATACAGTTGGTGTAAATGATAATGGTGATTATACTTTAGAAGATCAAGATGGTCATGATATTTCAGGAGATATTTATTTAGCCTCAGGCCAAAATAATACGCGACTTTTAGCATATGCTTCTGGTAAAGAGGGGCATATTGCCATTACTGGTGAGCTTGGCCCAGAACTTCGTGTTAAGTCAGATGGTTCAATGGATATTCTTGGTAAAACAGGCCGTGAATATGCATGGGTTGAGCCAACTGATAGGATTTATACAGCATCACAATCAGCAGGTATTTTAAAAAGTAATAAAATACCAGGATTAGAAGGGTTAGCAAAAGGTATTAATAATTTTATACCTGGTTATGAGATAGGTGCTGATTGGAACAATTCTGGTTCTTCTGGAGGAGGTTCATCTAGTGGTGGTGGCCGCAACCGTGGCGGTGGTGGTACACCTGCTGAGACAGATCCTCGTTATGATCCTAACACTTTAAAAATTCGTGATATTCTTGAACGTTATTATACTATTCTTCAAAAAATTGATGATATTACTAGAGCAGTTGAAAAATTCTCTAAAGTTGCTGATCGTGCTTGGGGACAAGACCGTATTAAAGCAATTGAAAAGTAGACTGATCTTTATCAATAGCAATATGATGCGCAAAAGCAATATGTAAAGCAAATTGGCGAATATATGAATACTGATAAAAATGCTCTTACTACTATGATTCGTGAATTTGTAGAGGGTTGGAATAAATCAGTTGATGAAAATCCAGATCCTAATAATACAATGGAAAAAATCTCTTGGGCTGGGGCTGCTTTTGATAGTAATGGTGTTCTTACTAATTATCGTGATTTTGTTGAAAAATTAGTAGAACAATATAATGCTAATGCTGAAGCAAATGCTATGAATAAAGAAGCTCAATATAAATTCCAAGAGCAATTAAAAGATATTTAGATGTATACTGATACATTGAATCTTTGGGAAAGTGAAACTGATAAACTTCAAGAATTAGCAAATCAAATTCTTGATAATTCTCTTAAAGAAATTACTTATCGAGTAGAATATGAACTTGAGCTTAATGCTGATCAAAAGAGATTATTAGATTTTCAAGATTCATTTGTAAAAGATGATATTTTCCGTGTAGCAGAACATATTGCTAATATGAATGATGAGATCGCAAATACAGCGGATAGTTTAGAAAAAACTCGTAAAGGTCTTTATAATTATCTTGGTACTCTTGCCAGTGAAAATATGCGGGCTGGAGAATTTTATGATGATGTTGCTTTAGGTATTGCTACTCGCGATGAACAAGGTTTAGTTAGTGCAAAGAATTATGATGATATTGATTTTAAGCAAGTATCTAATACTGTTGATAGTTGGATTAAAAAATTAAGTAAAGAAGATGCAGAAGAAGTTAATAAAATTGTTCAACGTGATGCAAATGGAATTATTACTAATTATCGAGATGTTGTTAATAAAATTAATGAAATAAATGAGAAACTTAGTAGTGATTCAATTTCTTTATTATTAAATGATGCTCAACAATTTTTTGATAAACTTTCTGATTTAACCAATAATCCAAAATGGACTGGTCTTTCTACTGAAATGAAAGATTAGATCACTAATTATATGGATTAGATGATTCAATATATTTAGTCAATGGGAGCAGAATTCCAAGAAATAGTTGAATCAATGGGAGATAGTATTAAAGCTTTTGGAAAAAAGATAGATTCGGAAATTGATGAGTTTGATTATTATGGTGATGTATATAAAAGTTTTGGTAATATTATTGATTTAACTAATTAGCATATGACTGATATTACAGCAGATTTCTTTAATACATTAAATAGTAAAGCATTAGATAATAATATAAATAAAATTGAAGCAGCACGTCGTAGATATGATTTATTTACTAAAACCCTTGGAGATGTTCAAGCACAATATAATGCTATGTTAGATCGTTTAAATAATGCGCAAGGAGCAGAAGAAAAAGCTTTCTATTAGCAAAGAGTTGATGAATTAAAAGAACAATTAGATATAGCTAATAGTCAAATGGAAAGTGCGCATAAAGATTTCTTATAGTCTTGGGAAGATGCTCTTTCTAAGATTCAAGAAAGTTATAAATCTGCTGTTGAACAAGCAAGTAAAGATTTTGAAAAAAGTTTTAGTCCTTTATTTAATACTCTTGCTCTTTTACAAGCTCAATTTGATAGAGAAAAAGCATTGGGAGATCTCTATGTTGATAATTATCAAAAGATTCATGATTTAAATAAATTAAATCGAGATATTGATCAATCAATTTCTGATACTGATAATTTAAAGAGTAAAGGTAGATTACGTGATTTACAGAAAGAAATTAATGATTTACAAGAAGATGGTACTGAATTAAGTGAATATGATCTTGATATTCTTGATAAAAAATATAAGCTTGAATTAGCCCGTTAGGCACTTGAAGATGCTAGAGATGCTAAATCAATTGTAAGATTATCTCGTGATAATAATGGTAATTGGGGTTATGTTTATACTGCTGATGAGGATGAAATTGCTGAAGCGGAATAGAATTATGAAGATGCTATTCGAGATATGGAAGAAGCTAATTAGAATTATATTGATAATATTTAGGATCAAATTTTACAAGTATAGCAAGAAGCGCAATAGGCTATTTTGGCATTATAGCCAGAAGATTTTGCTACTTATGATGATTATTTAGCAGCAGTATAGAATATTTAGAATTCTATGTATCAAACATTGGATTATTTAAGATCTCAACTAAATAATGCTTTTGGTAATAATGATTGGTTAGAAACTATTGTTCCAGGTATTGTTAAAGATCATGACTTAACGAATGATTTTGCTAATACTCCATTAGCGCAATTATTAGTAAATGGTAATTTAGATAGTATGATTGATAGTGCTAAAACAAATTTACAAGACAATTTGATTAAACCAGCATTAGAAGCTTTTACTACTTATTCTGAAAAATAGAAAGAAGTTTATGCGGCCGCAGGAAAAGATATGGCAACTATTGGCTAGACGTTTGGTGAAGAAATGGATACTCTTACTGAAAAATCAGAAGAACAAGTAGATGTTGTAATGAAATTAGCAGATAGAGTTGAAGATTCTTTTGGAAAGACAATGGATGCTGTAATTAAAGCTACTGATGATTGGTTAAATGAAATTAAAGATATTGTAAAAGAATATGACATATTATTAGAAAAAATTACTGAATTAAAGAAGATTGATGGAGAATATGTTGAACCTGCGAAAATGATAAATGGTGATAATGCTGTAGATACTTGGGAAGAACTTGATAGATTTAAAAGAGAATTAACATCTAATGGTACTCTTAATCTTATTACTACTGATACTGCTACTGGTAAAGAAATAGCAACTAAATATGTAGCTGGAACTTAGGCAACATTAGACTTTTTACATGGAGTTACAGTTGCTGCTGCAAAAGGAGATATTATTGATGTTGGGGAAGATGTAGATGATACTGAAGATCAAAAAGTAAGAGAATATATTAAATAGCGTGGTTTAGTATGGGTAAA
>OCVV011130748.1_pt1 | contig 14570 bp, 18 predicted proteins | sample 1539721 | NCBI WGS metagenome assembly OCVV01 (sample SAMN02144230, study PRJEB22623) | gut metagenome | biome: sheep rumen | host: Ovis aries | place: New Zealand
TGCCTGCCGTATCGTTGTAGCACCTTTGTCCTTTCGGTGATGCGAGGGCGGTGGCAGTAGGGTGATAGTATGGTGGCAGTATGGAACGAGCCTTGTTGTTCGATGGTTCTTCGATACATCTTCGACTGTTGTCTGATATTACGGCGACCGGTTATCTACCCCAAACCGCTTCAAAGATAGTGATTATTTCTGAACCAACAAAATTTTTGAAGACAAATATGTTTCTTTGATTTCTGAAAGAGCAAAAGTATTGATTTTTTCTGGAAACAGCAAGGCTTTCTGCCGTTTTTTTGCGCAAAAATGGTAAAAAGTGGATGGTTTTAGTTTTTTTTGCAAAATTCCTGTAAGGCAGAAAAGATTTTTCTCACATTTTTTTATTTTTTCTTGTTTATCTCAGGGAAAGTCTTTATCTTTGCGTCATTATGCAAAATGAACAATTTGACCAACAATCTCTATTGCCTTTAGGATCATTGCTCCAAATGGGTAAATACCGAGTGGATCGCTATTTGTCCTCGGGAGGATTCGGCAATACCTATGTTATTACCAATCTTCAGTTTGAAGAGCAGTTTGCCATGAAGGAATTCTTCATGAAAGGCATTAACGAGCGTAATGAAGATAATACGACCATCAGCGTCAGTAACAAGACAAACCGCCCTCAGTTCGAACAACAGCGTGAGAAATTCAAGAAAGAAGCCCGGCGTCTTCGCAAACTCCGCAACAAGCATATAGTCCAAGTACACGATCTGTTTGAGGAAAACGGTACATCCTATTATGTGATGGACTTTGTTGATGGAGAGTCCCTTTCAAACCGCATGAAGCGCACAGGCAAACCATTGAGTGAAAAGGAAGTTCTGGCTATTCTGCCGCAAGTGCTCGAAGCTTTGGAGGCCGTACATGAAAAAGGAATCTGGCATCTAGACTTGAAACCAGGCAATATCATGGTAGAAGGAAATGGCAATGCCGTACTGATAGACTTTGGCGCCAGTAAACAGATGAGTGCATCCGAAGGCTATACCACCACAACTACCGCCATGTGTTATACTCAGGGCTATGCACCACCAGAGCAGATAGACCAGAATATGTCGCAAATCGGCCCTTGGACAGACCTCTATGCCCTTGGAGCCACACTATATAATCTTCTGACGAAAAATCAGCCACCGTTAGTGTCGGAGATGTTCGGGAAAAATGCTTTTGTCTATCCAGTACCTGTAAGTGGTCATCTGCAATATTTGATCCAGTGGATGATGAAACCCAATAGGGAGGGGCGTCCGCAGTCCGTGAAAGAGGTACAGAATTTCCTCAAGATGCCTTATTATGAAGAAGAGATTACCAATGAAAATACCGTTAATTCGGGCGAGGAAACAAGAATGCCAGATGTTTCTGAAAAAAGGAAGAAGAAAGAAAACGATAACTGGAAGAAGTGGATTCCGCTGGCTGTTATTGGCATAGCTCTGTTTATTGGTGTAATTTTCTTTGCCACAAGTGGAAAGGGTAGTGCTATTACTGATGAGCCGAATACTGTCAGGATAGAGTCAAAGGAAGAGCCTCAGGCGCAGGAAAAGGTCGAGAAGATGTATTTCGACTCTCCCCTTGGCATTAGCCAGTATACAGGAACTGTAGATGATGAACGGAAGCCTCATGGCTCTGGTGAGGTTATCTTTTCTGATGGTCGTATTTATCGTGGACCACTTCTGCATGGTAAGTTCGAAGGTAAAGATGCTTATTTCAGGTATGACAATGGTGATACCTTTGAGGGCACTTTCGTAAACAATGGTTTCTCGGAGGGACGCTATACTATTAAAGATGATGGCAGCTATTTCATCGGCTCTTTTAAGAATGGCCAGCCTGATAAAGGGCAATGGTATGATAAAAATGGGAAAAACCTCTAATGAAACGATATTAGGTATGAGAAGAATCTTAATTACACTGATGTTTACATTCCTGCCCATCATCGCATCTGCCCAAGGTGCAGGAGGGCAGGTGAGAAGACCTGTTAAGAAACAGGAAACAACAAATACAACTCCTGCTAAGAAGAGGCAAAATCCAAAGAAGGAAAGTGAACAGAAACCAGAAAAAAAACAGCAGGAAAATAAACCTGTTGAGCAGAAACCTGTTGAAGCTGCAGGATACGATGTGACATTTAATAGCAATGTTCCTTCTGCTACGATATATATTGACGGAAATAATAACGGAACTGCGAGCGGGTCTCGGTTTCTGAAGACAGGTTCACACACGGTGAGGCTTGATGCAGATGGCTATGAGCCGTTATCGCAGTCTATACAAGTGAATTCAGGTTCTCGCTCCTTTAATTTTACGATGAAGAAAAAGGAGAATCAGTTGTCGTCTATTATCCAGAACCTTATTAAAAATATGGTTCATGTGGAAGGTGGCACGTTTACGATGGGAGCTACCTCTGAGCAAGGAACAGATGCGGGTAAAGACGAGAAACCTGCTCATCAAGTAACACTTTCTTCGTTCTCTATAGGAAAATATGAAGTCACCCAAGAAGAGTGGGAGGCTATGATGGGTAATAATCCTTCAAGTTTCAAGGGTGCCAAGCGACCTGTGGAACGTGTCAGTTGGACTGATTGCCAGGAGTTTATCCGAAAGCTCAATACCATGACAGGTAAGCGTTTCCGTCTGCCAACTGAGGCCGAATGGGAATATGCTGCAAGAGGTGGTATTAAGAGCAGCGGTTATAAATATGCAGGCAGTGATAATCTTGATCGCGTGGCATGGTATGAAAGTAATAGCGGCAACGCGACTCATGACATTGGTCAGAAATCCCCTAATGAGTTAGGACTATATGATATGAGCGGCAATGTTTGGGAATGGTGTCAGGACAGGTATGGTGGCTATAGCAGCAATAGCCAGACGAATCCATCAGGTCCTTCTTCAGGCTCTATCCGCGTGTTCCGTGGTGGCGGTTGGTTCAGCAACGCGTGGGGCTGCCGTGTGTCGTTCCGGAGCTACGACTCCCCTGGCTTTACGAACTTCAACCTCGGCTTGCGCCTCGCCCTATAGTTCTCTCCTTCAAGAATAATAAGAAACACTCGACATTGTGGCTGACTTTGCAAAAAGGCGGCCCAAAGCCGCTAAAAAGCAAAGTCTGCTACAATGTCGCAAAACAGAATAAAATGATGAAAAAGGTAATACTATTCAATAACCGCGATGGATTGCTGCGGATGGATGCTGAGAGGATAGTTTACTTCGAGGCAGATGGGAATTACACGCGAGTTGTTTCGATGAACAGCCTGAAAGCGACGCTTGGGTGTAATCTGGGTCAGACGGAGCAGGCCTTGACGGCACAGCTAGCAGAGGAGGCAAGGGGATTCATGAGAATCGGGAAACGGTTTATCGTGAACCTTGACTATGTATATCATGTGAATATGGCGAAGCAGTGCCTGATCCTGTCAGATATGGAACATTCGCCTATCAACTTCCAATATCCAAGGAGGCACTTCGGCAGATGAAGGAATTAATGATAAATGCAAAAATGTAATGCGATATGAAGAATAAATTGATAATTGGACTATTGGTGGCGTTCTTTCCGATTATGCTTTCTGCGCAGGGAGCTGGGGGGCAGGTAAGGCGCTCTGTTAAGAAGCAACAGACAGCAGTAGATAAGCCCTCTAAGAAGAAACAGAATGCTTCAAAGAAGCAGAGTCAGGAGAAACCTGCAAAAGAGGAGCCTGTGACTACACCTGTTGAAGCTGCTGGTTATGATGTAACCATTAGCTGCAACGTTCCTTCCGCTACATTGTATATTGACGGAACTTCATATGGGATTGTTGATGGTAAACGATTTATTAAAACAGGTCTGCATACCATAAAATTAGTTCAGGAAGGATATGAGGATTTAGAACAAATCATTTCCGTGTCCCAGTCTTCTAGAGTATTTTCATTCCAAATGGTTGAAAAAAAAGGAATAACTGGTTGCAATGTTACTATATCCTGTAATGAACCCACTGCAAATTTGTATATTGACGGAATTTATTATGGAAATGCAACTGGGATTCGATTTCTTCAAATCGGGAAACATAATGTCAAGGTTACTTCTGAAGGCTGTGAGGATTACATAAAAGACATAACCGTTAATGCTGACTTGAAAGAACTTTTTATAGAATTAGTGAAGACGCATGCAAATAACAAAGCACAATCTGTAAATTTAGAGGAAATGTTGGGCGGGGGATTTGCTGAAACGACAGAAACCCAAAGAAAACAATTAGGTATAGATGGTGGAATTCAAATTTTGAAAGTGTATAAAGGGCGTCTGAAGTATGCTGGGGTTCCTAGAGGCTTTATTGTTTTAACGGTAAATAATCTGGCGATTATGACTATTAACGACCTTCAGGATGTTGTAAAGGGAGCATCTGCAAGTAAGGAGCCTATATTATATATTCAGGGTGTCTATCCTACAGGTAAGAAAGGCTATTTTGCAGTTAATCTATAGATATAACGTCTTCCTCAATTACAACAAAAAAGTATTTAGTTTGTTAGTTCAAGTTGTTATCGTCTCAAAAATAATATGAAAATGAAGAAGGTAATATTGTTCAATAGCCGCGATGAATTGTTGCGGATGGAGGTGGAGAAGATTGTTTATTTCGAGGCCAATGGGAACTATACCAATGTGGTGGCGATGAATAAGTTGAAGGCTACGTTGGGAGCAAGTCTTGCGAAGACGGAGCAGATATTGACGATGCAGATGGGTGAGGAGGCAAAGATGTTCATGAGGGTGGGCAAACGGTTTATCGTGAACCTTGACTATATCTATAGTGTGAACATGGCGAAACAGTGCCTGATTCTGTCGGACATGGAGCATTTCGCCTATCAGCTTCCGATATCCAAGGAGGCACTGAGGCAGATGAAGGAATTAATGATAAATGCTAAACTATAATGCGATATGAAGAATAAGCTGATTATTGGGCTGTTGATGGTTTTCCTGCCGCTCTTGGCTTCGGCGCAGGGTGCTGGAGGGCAGATAAGACGACCAGTGAAGAAGACAAAGACAGAAACGGTTAGGCAGAGAAAGACCGGGAGTAAGCAGAATGCTCCATCGCCATCATCGTGGAAGCCGACAGTAGAGAAGCCTCAGAAATCATCGAGTGAGTCTATTCTCCAGCGGCTGATAGCCAACATGGTTTATGTTGAGGGCGGTACTTTTATGATGGGTGCCACTACAGAACAAGGGCAAGAGGTCTTGATTGATGAGAAGCCTGTCCATCAGGTGATGGTATCTTCCTTTTATATAGGGAAATACGAAGTCACCCAAGAAGAGTGGGAAGCCGTGATGGAGAGTAACCCTTCCGAATTTAAGGGAGCAAAAAGACCTGTCGAAAACATGAGTTGGAGTGCCTGCCGTCAGTTCCTTCGGAGATTAAAGTCTTTGACTGGTAAGAACTTCCGCATGCTGACAGAAGCCGAATGGGAATATGCCGCTCGTGGAGGAAATAGAAGTAGGGAATTCAAGTATTCTGGGAGCAATATTCTTGACGATGTGGGTTGGTATGAAGGGAATTCTTCTGGATCTACTCATGATGTGGGCTTGTTAGACCCAAATGAATTGGGATTGTATGATATGAGTGGCAATGTTTTTGAGTGGTGCTTAGATTGGTACGGATCTTACGAGTCAATAGCACAAGATAATCCTTCTGGACCGTCTTCTGGTTCTGAGCGCGTGATTCGTGGTGGCTGTTGGGGGCCCAATAGCACACGGGAATGCCGTGTATCTAGTCGGTGCGTATGCGAACCTGGATATCAGAACCGGAAAATCGGTTTGCGTCTCGCCCTCTAATTCTCTCTTTTAAATGTGAATTATTGAGAAGTAAAAAATAAAGAAAACAGAGATATTGCATCGATATAGATATAGAGATATATTGTAGATTATAGTAAAGGCGATATGAAAAAAAGACTGATTATTGGGCTGTTGATGTTCTTCCTGCCGCTTATGGCTTTTGCTCAGGGTGCAGGAGGGCAGGTAAGGCGCACTATTAAGAAACAACAGACAACTGTAGATAAGCCTTCTAAAAAGAAACATAATTCTACAAAGAAGCATAAGCAAGAGAAACTGGTAGAACAAAAGCCTGTGACTACACCTGTTGAAGCCTTAGGTTATGATGTAACCATCAGTTGCAACGTTCCTTCCGCTACATTGTATATTGATGATAATAATTATGGAACAGCCAGTGGTTCACGTTTTTTGAAAACAGGGTCGCACACCATTAAACTGAATGCAGAGGGTTATGAACCGTTTTCACAGACTATTCAGGTGAATTCTGCTTCCAGATTGTTCTCTTTTTGAACTCAATGACCGGCAAGAATTTTAGGATGCTGACTGAGGCAGAATGGGAGTTCGCAGCCCGAGGTGGAAACAAGAGCCGTGGCTATAAATATGCAGGTAGCCAGATTCTCGATGACGTGGGTTGGTATGGCAGTAATTCGTCGTCATCAACCCATGACGTTGGTCAATTGGATTCCAATGAATTTGGACTTTATGATATGAGTGGCAATGTGTGGGAATGGTGTGTCGACTGGTACGGTTCTTACGAATCAGGTTCACAGATGAATCCTGCTGGTCCTTCTTCGGGCTCTGGCCGCGTGCCCCGTGGTGGCAGTTGGTACGATGTGGAGAGGAACTGCCGTGTGTCGAATCGGTACAGCGGCTCGCCTGGCTTCCGGGACTACGGCCGTGGTTTGCGTCTCGCCCTATAGTTCTTCCTTAAAAAAAGAAAAAAATAGGCATTTCAGGTTGGCTTTGCAGAAAAGGCGGCCCAAAGCCGCCAAAGAGCAAAGCCAGACTGGAATGCAGCAAAAGAAACTTGCTGGTTGACTCTATAACTTGCTGGTTGAGTCTATACTGCTAAAGAAAAGAAGCCAATAGTTTTGCTTATTCGGAATTATTTCGTAATTTTGCGGCAAAAAGTAATTATGACAGCAATTGAACTAAACGCTCAGTTATTGAGGCAAATCAGCTATATTGCCGATAATGAAAGTTATCTTCAAAAGACTCTAGATTTCATCAACAAGTTGACGAAGTTGAAATCTGCTGTTGCTGATAAAGGTGCAACCTATAAACTATAGGACAATATGAAGTTAGAAGTGATTATAGGCAGGGATGTTGCAACTGGTCAGCTAAAGATGAATATCGGAAAGCAGACCAAGTCTTTTGGAGAGAAGAATAGTGTGCCCAAAAGTGTCAGTAGGGAGCATGTGAGTATCAGTGTGATAGAGAACGGGAAATTAGTTTTGAAGAACCTCAATGTAGAGAATGATACATACGTCAATGGTAAAGGTGTTGAACAGAAACTGATCCAAAGAGAAGACAGGATAGAACTTGGAAACGACCATTGGAAACTCTCATGGGATGATTATCTGGAGCCAGTTCTTCCTGAGTTCGCTGACATAAGACCCTTAGAGCAAGTATGGAAGGATTATAAAAGTAAGCAGGTAAAGACGCAGATAAAGGAGCGTCGTTTTAATGCTATTCGCTCTGCAACTGGTATCTTGACTATGGGCGCAATGGCTTTGAGTATAAATGGTTTCTTAGGAAAAGAAAACCCAGTCTATGGCTATTTATATATTGCTGCGGCCATCATCACTGCCATGGGTTTTTTCTGGTCGTTTCGTCTGGCTTCTAAAATACCTCTAGAGAATATACGGATTCAAGAAGAGGCAGAAAATAAATATAAATGTCCTGTGTGTGGCAAACTGTTCACGTTACAAAAGTATGACCAACTGAAACAACAGGGGCATTGCTTGCACTGTAAAGCCATTTTCGTTTCATAAGGACAACAGACATTTCATCAGAGAAAAGGCCTATTTCGTGTAAGATGCCGCTAAAAAGTTGGAATCTGCCCGTTCTTTTACTATCTTTGCACCAAGAATTAAATAACTTAAAACATATTAGTTTATGGCAACAAACGAGACGACAACCTTTGCTGGTGACAACATCCAGACTGGTGATGAGAAGAAAAATTTGCAGCAAAATGATAATGGCTGGCAGAGTGTGACCATCGGCGGTGTTACAGGTATCTTGATGGGGGCTGGAGCTATGTATGCAGCGACGGCTTTTGGAAAGGAAGAAACAGTAACAGACCAAGTTGAACCTACAGCTGTGGATGAGGTGGGTAGTAGTTCGGCAACTCCAGGCAAAAAATCCGAGGAAGCTTCAAGTCATGTCGCAGAAAACGGACTGAAAGTGGCTGAAGTGGATCAGAATCTGTCTTTCGGACAGGCCTTTCAAGCAGCAAGAGAGGCTGTGGGACCTGGGGGTGTGTTTCATTGGCATGGTGGTATCTACAATACTTATCGTTTGGAAGAGTGGAATGCAATGTCTGGTACAGAGCGTCAACAGTTTGCCCTGCAGGTAAAACCTGAGATACAGCCTGGTGAAGAGCATACGGGGCATAAGCATGATATTGCCCACAATGATGTGAAGCATGATGAACCTGAGGAACGCAAGCCAGAGGGGAATGACAAACCCAAGCCTGATGATTCACATGACACTAAACCCGAGGAGGCAGAAAAGCAGGATGCCGAGGGAGAGGTTCATTTCCTTGGATTTACTAATGTGAAGTTGGAGGGACATGAATATGAGGCAGGTCATATGTCTGCACGCGTTGGTGGTGAAGAGAGACATGTATATTTCGTAGATTTAGATCATGCACCTGATAATGAGTTTGATATTGGACTGGTGGATAGAGACGATGATGGGGAATTCACATTGAGGGAAGCTTTTGACGCACGTGAAAGTCATATTAATGTAGATAAATTCTCGTTAGCATCTTCTATGGATGAGGCTAATCAGCAATCTGAAGCTGAAATCAACCAGGCTTCATTAACGACACAAGATGGTATTGCTAACGATATGCCTGATTATGCCAACGATGCAAATCCTATAATTTAAATGAAGAGATTTCTGATAGTTTTCTGCATGTTCTTAGCCTGTTCTTTTATTTCGCAGGCTAAGAACTATGTTGTATGCATAGGTATAGCAGACTACCCCGACATAGACATGGATCTGAAGCTCAGTGCAACGGATGCCATTACAATGAAAGGATTATATGAGAAGAATGGTGATTCGGAGATTGTGGTTTTTACCAATGAGAATGCCCGGGTCAGTGCTGTAACTTCTGCATTAAATGATCTGTTTGCAAAAGCATCCCCAACCGATGCGGTTATCTTCTTCTTTAGTGGGCATGGCATTCCCGGCTGTTTTGTATGTTATGATGGTGTGCTAAAGTATGATACTCTAACAGATATCATGTCTAAGAGTGGTGCCAATAGCAAAATGATTTTTGCGGATGCCTGTTTCTCAGGGAAAGCAAGAAAGGAAGGCAAAGGTGAATACCGCAATAAAGCTGATAATGTGCTGTTTTTCCTGTCTTCACGTTCTGGGGAGGAATCTATGGAACGTAAGACGGGATGGAAAAACAGCCTGTTTACTGCTTTTTTAGAGCGAGGACTTCGAGGTGGGGCAGATGTCAATAGAGATAGGATTATTACTGCAAAAGAGCTATTTCTGTTTGTCAGTAAAGGTGTTGCAGAACAATCCATGCAGCGCCAGCATCCTGTCATGTGGGGACGATTTGATGATAACATGCCAATCATGAATTGGCAGAAAAATTAGTGTGAATATGCTAAGATCAAGAATTATAACCTGCCCAAAGTGTGGGGCAAAGATGGAGGTGACAAATCCGAATCTACAAAGTGTGCGAGATGTAAACTGCCCGAATCCAAATTGTAAGGTTTTGCTTCACGTGAACTTTGATGATGGTGAAACGGTTCTGGCTGAGAAGAAGGAACGTAAAGAGGTTCCTGGTCAGTTCGTCTATAATAATCATTCACCACTGTATTTAAAAGAGGGCAAAAACACCGTTGGCAGGGCAGACTCAAGACATACTGCAGATTTGGAAATTGAAGTTAAAGATCAGGCGATGAGCAGGCTTCATTGTTTAATAGAAGTCCACAAACTTTCTACGGGGATGTATAAAGCTGTAATCAGTGATCTTCGTGATGAAACCAAAATCAATAAGATGTGTACGGAGATTAATGGTGAACCACTGATGAAGGAAGACAAAATCGTTCTGGATGATGGCGATTCTATTAAAATGGGGAATACGGTGATCAGATACAGACAAAAGTAAGAAAGAATGGAAATAACGATTTTGCAGCCTCAGGTAATACAGGAACTTGGTAACAGAAGTAATCAGGAGGATTCTGTATTTCCAAAACAGGGTGAAGCAACAGAAAATGACCGTCTGTTTGTGCTCTGTGATGGTATGGGAGGACATGAAAACGGTGAGGTGGCCAGTCAACTGGTATGTGATGTGCTTCCAGAGTATATCAGGGCGCATTGGAATGGGGGCTGCTTTCCTGACGGGCTTCTCCAGGATGCGCTCAATGAGGTGAATAGTCGTATTAATGAGTATCCAAGTGAATCTATCCGCAAGATGGGTACCACCTTAACCTTTCTGTGTATTCATCAAGGAGGTGTCTTTATGGCGCATATTGGTGATAGCCGTATTTATCATATCCGTCCGTCGGAACACCTTATTATATATAAGAGTCGTGACCATTCTTTGGCATACGACCTTTATATGGCAGGGGAAATTAAATATGAGGAACTTGCAACCTACAAGAAGAACGTTATTACACGAGCCATCATGCCAGGACAAGAGAAACCTTTTAAGGCAGATATTGCCCATACGACAGATGTCAAGCCTGGAGATTATTTCCTGCTTTGTTCTGATGGATTGCTGGAGAATATGTCTGATGAGGAGTTGGTAAATCTTCTTTGTTCAGACTTAAACAACGACCAAAAGCGGGAACTGCTGATAGAGAATTCGAAGGATAATAAGGATAATCATTCGGCAATACTTGTACAAATCAGTAAAGTTGCTAAAACAGAAGAGGAGTCTTACATTAATGACGAAACTACGAATAGGAGTAATGCGATCGTTTTTGAGAAAAAGATATCAGAATTCGGTAGTAATAAGCAATCGTCAATCAATCCTCAATCTCCTCAAAAGCCGCTTTATACAATCCTATTATGGATATTGGCTGTGATTGTTCTTTTGATTTTGATAATACAAATTCTATAGATATGGATAAGAATATGCTCCCTATTGGCACTTTGCTTAATGGAGGACGGTATAAGGTGGTTAAGCATTTGAGTTCTGGAGGATTTGGGAAAACCTATGTGGTTGAGAAAGTCTTTCATAGAGGAGAACTTTATGCCATGAAGGAGTTCTTCATTAAAGGTGTTAATGCACGCCGAGGAAATACGGTCATTGTGAGCAATGATGAAAATGAGGATACGTTTGAAAGTCAGAAATCCAAGTTCTTGACAGAGGCTGAACGCCTGAGGGATATAGAGAATGAGCATATTGTAAGAGTTCATGATTTCTTTTCAGATAATGAGACTTGCTATTATATAATGGATTTGATTGATGGCGAATCATTAGATGCTGTCAAAAAGCCTCTAAAGGAAGAAAAAGTATGGGATATATTAAATCAAGTCCTTGATGCTTTATCCACAATTCATCAAAAGAAGACCATTGATAATAAAAAAGAACGGATTTGGCTGCATTTGGATATAAAGCCTGCAAACTTGATGATAGATAAAGGTGGTAAGGTTACCCTTATTGATTTTGGGGCAAGTAAGCAACTTTCTGCAAACAATAATGATTTGTCACTCTCTATGAGTCAGATGTCCTTCACAAGAGGATATGCTCCCATAGAACAAACATCGCAAAATTTTGACTCTATTGGACCTTGGACTGATTTCTATGCATTGGGCGCTACTTTGTACAAACTATTAACCGAGAAAGATTCTGTTATTCCAGAATACAGTGAACTCGCAGAAATTCTTTATTCAAATGATGATATAATAAAGGCTTTCAAGTTCCCAAAGAATATCAGTGAAAAGATGCGTAACCTGATTACATGGCTAATGAACCCGAACAGGAAAAAACGCCCTCAGTCTGTTGAAGAGATAAGTGGTTATTTGAATGACAGTAATGAAGAGTGGGTAGAAAAAGAGCCAGAAGAGGAAGGTGAGATGACTGTAATTGAGAATTTAAAAAGTAAGAAGAAAAAGGTGCCTCTCATAGAAAGATTCTTTAATATATTAAAAAATAAAGGATCGTATATACGTAATATACGCAAAAAAAAGATTGTACGTTTTATTATCATTCTGCTCATTATTGTTACGTCAGCTCTTTGCTTTATATATTATTATATTCCATACTATAATAGGCTTCAATTTGAATATGGAGAAAGGAAAAAGGTATTGCACGATATTGAAAAAGTTGATAGTATAGTAAATTATTATCATAGATTTCTTCTTCCTGTTTATGAAAATAAGACTAGAGTTTTATATTCCAAACTTGGAGTGGTCTCTCGCGAAATGATTTCAGATAGTTTAGTTGTAGTATGTTTTGCAGATAAGTCGTTTTATAATAATTATAATCCAATTGAATGGTCCTGGCATTATTGGCATGATGATTTACCTAATCAGCCTATTATCGCGGGGTGGCATGGTTATTGTAAAGGGAAAAAAAGATTCTATACAACAAAAGATACATTAGATTTTATAAAAAATAATTCTAATATGAAAGGAGAACGTCCTGACATCGACATGCACAGAATTTACAAAGAATTCAGAAACGCAGAAAGTGCCAAAGATTCAGTCGCTTGTTTATTTAATAAAGAGTATGTCAAACCTTTCGATAAAATTGATGAATATTGTGGAGGTCGGTATGTCGGGCCTTTTACAAATGGTAAACTTGGAGGAAAAAAATCGATGTTCTTTCTTGAAAATGGCGATGTATTCGTGGGCGAATTCAAAGATAATCATTTCTACCGAGGGGAATATCTATATCGTTATGGTGTAGACAATGGAGATGATAATTCATACTATTTCGTTGGAACATTTATAGATAACATGCCTTATAGAGGACGATGGTATAATAGGTTTGGAAAAAGATTGCATTGAATATAAAAGCAAATAGAAAGAATATTTCGTAATAGAAACAAACCATTTCATCATTAAAGGCTCTTCAGATTTTGAAAGGGCCTTTTTCTGTTGTATCTTTGCAGTAACAAAGTTGTTTTAGAGGTTGTGCTCGACACGGGATTTAGGGCAAGAAATTATGAAGAATTTGGTAGTTTTACTCGTTTTGGTTTTCGGTTTTACATCGAAGGTTAGTGCACAGTTCAATAATCCGTACATGGGGGAAGTCTATTGGAACACAATGCAGAATATCCAGATGAACAACAACCTGCAGCAGATGAGGGCTCAGACAATGATGATGCAGATGCAGTATATGAATTATTTAAATGCGAATGCTGCTGCTGCGACTTATAATCTGATGAACAATCCTTTTGCACCTATGAGTATGGTTACTCGTGAAGGGGAAGTCATTAGTAGTGATGAGATACAGGATTATGAGCGCAGGGATGTAACATGCAGTTCTTGTAATGGAAGAGGAAAAATCACGAGGTCAAAGCCTGACTACTCTACACGTACAGTCCGCTATGTGGATGATTATTGTTCTGATTGTCATGGTAGGGGGAGCATCAGTCGTATGGTCAGGAAATGATTGCATGATATGAAACAGTGGATATTTTCTCTGGCCTTGCTATTCGTTACCGCATCAGTTTCTGCGCAAAGCGACTATTATATGCGGCAAGCAAAAGGCTATCAGCGACAGGCTGAGTATTATACGAAACAAGCCGAGCATCTTGATAACCGGGCAGACTTCTGCATCCGCCAAGCATCAGGATACCTGAAAGAAGCTGAGTATTACTCCAAAAAAGAAAAGTATGATCAGGTTAGGAGTTTCCAGCGTAGAGCAAAAATTGCTACGGACAAAGCAGAGTCGTATAAAAGAAGGGCTGATGCTGCCAGAGACAAGGCAAGGTCGTATATGCGAAAAGCGGAAAATGCTTTGCGAAATAGATAAAATACACTATATGGAGGGCGAAATAATGAAAGCTTTACTTGAAAAAATGATCCATGGATTACGTAATCAGGTGGAAGAAAAGGTTCCTGATAAAGGAGTATTTACTGTAGTATATGAACGAGAAGATGTCTCGGAGTTAAAGATTGGGTTGTCTCACCTAATTCTTAAGGTGACGAATGTGGGAGTGCCAGGCCATGAGGATAAACGGTATCTGGAGTTGGGGGCTGTGAATTATCCTGGTCCTTATGGTGCTGGGTGTGTGATGGGATATGGTACAACTCAAGATATTCTGGTACGCCTTCAGGATGTCCAGTTGTTGGAGGATCTGATGAAGAAAGTGCCAAAACTCATAGAGGATATTGAGTATGAAGAAATGCATCCATACGGATAAGAATTGTGTATGAAAGGTATGAGGTCTTTAGTTTTTGTCTTGGTGATGATGTTTCTTGGTGGTATTATCGGTCTCGGTCCGATTGCCTGTAAAAACAACAGGCAGACCGTTTTGGATTGCCACAATGACGACTCTGTAGAGTATGAATATGTGTCGGAAAATGGCGATAACGATGTGTATGGCGAATTAGATACTGTCAGTGATGAACATGA
>OCVV011357738.1_pt1 | contig 14566 bp, 10 predicted proteins | sample 1539721 | NCBI WGS metagenome assembly OCVV01 (sample SAMN02144230, study PRJEB22623) | gut metagenome | biome: sheep rumen | host: Ovis aries | place: New Zealand
TGTAGCAACACAACTTATTTTAACACTGCGTCTTAACCTAGAGTAATTGAATCTTTGTAAAAACTGCGGGGCTGTCAAAAAAGGCAGCCCTTTTTTTATTCCGCAATAGAAAGAATTGTTGTAATAAGATTATCTAGATCTGTGTGCGTCAGGCGAGGATTTAATAATGTGAACTTTAAGTGAGTGCGTTCTTTGTAAACAGTTTGTCCTATAACAATTCCATAAGTGTGAAGCAAAGTTCTTCTAATGTTTTTGTTCAACTGGTCATCTGCACTGGCGCTATTCGATTTGCAAACTCTAAACACTACCGAAGAAATTTCTGGCTCTACTGCGCAAGAAATGTTTTTGTATGAACAAAGTTTTTTGTAAGCGTAGGCAGCATTGTTAATGCACGTGTTGATGATATTGTTGTAGCCGTTTTTACCACGGGCCTGAAAAGTCATCCAAACTTTAAGAGCATCAAAGCGACGCGTTGTTTGAATTGATTTTCCCACTAGATTTGTGTAACCGTCTTCTTCATCTTCTTCGCGGTTGAGATAGTCTGCGTGAAGTTCAAGAGGTTCAAACGTTTTTGCATCTTTTACCAAAATAGCACTGCAACTTATGGGAAGCAAAAACATTTTGTGAAAGTCTACAGTAATGGAATTGCACTCGTAAAGTGGGCCAGACCTATAAGCATATTCTGATGACATAACTAAACCAGAACCGTAGGCAGCATCTGCATGAAGCCAAGTTTTGTATTTGTCTGCCAGTGCGCGTAAAGCTTTAACATCATCAATGGAACCAAAGTCTGTTGTGCCAATGGTTGCAACAATACAGAATGGAAGATTTCCTTTTGCTTTGTCTTCTTCAAGCAAGTGTTCTAGCGCTTGAATATCCATTTGCATTTTGTCATTCGTAGGAACTTTTACCACTGCATCGTAGCCTAAGCCCAAAAGGTGACAAGATTTTTCCATGGAAAAGTGAGACACAGCAGATGTATACAATTTGAATTTTTTGTATGTGTCGGGTAAGCCTTGTTTTTTTACATCATGCTTAAGAACTGTATTGCAAAACCAGTCACGAGCTAAAAGTATGCCAGTAAGATTTGACTGAGAGCCACCGCTGGTAAAACAGCCATCGGGAGTAAGAGACTCTGTTGTTTTGTATCCAAACAGTGAACACAAAAACTGAATTGTTGCAAGTTCAGTTTCGGTTGCAACTGGTGACTGATCCCAACTGTCCATGCTTTGGTTAAAAGTGCTTAAGATGAGTTCCGCAGAAATAGATTCAAGAATTGACGGTCCGTGTAAGTGAGCCAAATACTGTGTTGAACTGGTACGCAAAAAGTTTGGAAGAATATCTTTTTCTACATTTTGCATTACCGCATCAAAGCCTAAACCTTCTTGGGGTAAAATGTTGTAAGAACGAATTTTTTGAGCAAGCAAAGCAGGCTGTGGACCTGTGTATGCTTTTTTATCTTTGAATGCATTGCAGACGGCAACCATAGTTTTGGTTACCATCTGTGCATATTCATTTTTGTCGGGAACATTTTCTGTAAGCAGAAGTTTTTCCATGTTTATTTTCCGAAGGAGCCATCTTTAACTTGACGGTCAATTTTTTTGACTGCAGCGCTAAAGATAGAAATCATTGTGTTAATTTCTTCATCGGTAACTGTTAGTGCACAAAGACAGCGCATTACCGCTCCGTTTCTTCCGCCTTTTTCCATAATGAGTTTATTTTCAAAACATTCATGCTGAACCGCCGCGCTAATTGCTCCAGAGCCTGGAAGTGAACCCAAAGAATCTTTACTTTGTGAAGGATCAACAAATTCAATTCCCATCATAAGGCCTTTGCCACGAACATCACCAATGATGCTAACACTTTCTTTAAGTTCATTCATTTTAGTGCGTAAGTAGTCGCCTTTTCTGCGTACTTCAGCAAGGAAACTTTCTTGACTGACTGTGTTCATAACAACAGTGCCAGCTTTCATAGCAAGTTGATTTCCGCGGAATGTTCCTGCATGTGCACCAGGCTGCCATTTGTCTAGTTCTTTGTTGTAAACAACTACTGCAAGCGGTTGACTTCCACCAATTGCTTTGCTACACAAAATAACATCGGGAACAATGTCTGCATATTCAAAGGCAAAGAATTTTCCACTTCGTCCAATTCCACACTGGATTTCATCTGCAATGAGAGGAATGTTTAATTGTTTGGTTACACGACGAACTGTTTGCAAAAATTTTACTGGTGCTGGTATAACACCACCTTCACCCTGTATTGGTTCAAGAATAACTGCTGCTGGTTTTGCAATGCCACTTTCAGGGTCTGTAAGAACTCGTTCAAAGTAAGCACAGGCTGCATCAGTTCCAGCGTCTCCTCCTAAGCCGAAGGGACAGCGGTATGAATAAGGGTAGGGTAAAAACTGAACTCCACCCATTAAATTTTGAATTGGACCTTTTGCAGAAAGATTGCCCGTAAGGCTAAGTGCACCGTGACCCATTCCGTGATATGCTCCTGTAAAAGAAACAACGGTTGAACGGCCAGTTGCTGTTTTACACAGTTTGATTGCTGCATCAACGGCATCTGTTCCACTGGGGCTACAAAACTGAATTTTTGCATTGTTGCGTAACTTGCCAGGAAGTAATGCTTCAAGCGTTTGAACAAAAGTATCTTTTGTTGGTGTAGTAAGATCTAATGTGTGTAAAGGTGCTTCTGAGTTTATAAGCTCAATCATTGCAGCGTTAACTTGTTCATTGTTGTGACCAAGTGCAAGTGTTCCTGCGCCGCACAAAAAATCGAGATAACGGTTACCTTCAACGTCCTCAATCCATGAGCCTTTTGCTTTGTTAAGTGCAATGGGAAATTTACGCGGATACGAGCGTGCGTTTGATTCAGTGGCTTCTTGCCGCTGCATGTAATAAGAGTTCTGCATTCATTTTCTCCCAATGGGAAAAATCAGAGCCACAGGACTTCCTGCTGACTCCAAAACCTGTCAACGACAGCGCCACAAATGCTTTTGATATGGTAAGACAGTCTAGAAGATATTTTGAATCTTTGCAATAGTTTTTTAAATTTATTTTGATAAGTACAAGATGGTATATGCAGCCACAGCTACGTTAAGCGCTTCTTGTTCACGCGTAATTCGTTCATTACACCAGTCAATTTTTGCAAAAAGAACATCACTTTCGGAAGCATAGCCATTTTTATACATCAATTCTTGCTGTTCAATTTTCAAATGTGCATTTTCTATTTTTAAGTCTTGATATTCTATGCGTAAAGAAGAAGCGTCTACGGTGTTCCATTGAGTGTCTAGTGTGTGCTGAATTTGTATTCTTGCATCTTCTGATTCTATTTGAGCAGAGCGTTGCTGACTTAATTTTCTAGAAACATCTCGAACTTTATTGCCACCATCCCAAACACTTGTTGTTATGCCAATAGTAAAATTGAGTGAATAGTCATCTGCATCTTTCCAACCGTCTTCAAAAAAAGGAAACTTTGTTCCACCGTAACCAAGAGAAATTTGTAATGCAATGTCTGGCTTCCAGTTAACACTTGCTTTTGCAATTTTAAGAGCAATATCTTGCAAGTTCTGTGTTTGAAGCAAAAGTTGAATTGTTTCTGATTCCGAAGAAAGTGCTTTTTCTTTAACTTGTTCTCTGTCTAGTAAGGTTATTTGCTTTATGAGCGCTTCATCAAATGAATAGTCAATGTTTTCAAGCGAAAGATTTTGTATTCGCGTTAGTTTTTGTAATTCCAAAAGTTGTGTCGAAACTTGTTCATTAACATTTTGTTGAGCAATTTGAATTTGTTTTGCTTGTAGTTTTGCATCTAACACTTCTTGATGAATCATCATTCCGTTTTGTTCTGCAAGTTCAGAAAAAGAAACCAGTTGACTTGCGTAGTTGTATTCTTCTTCAAGAATTTTTAAAATCTTTTGCAAATAGAAAAGACTTGTGAGCCGAGTTTCTAATTCTGTTTCAAGGCGACTTTCTGTAATGTTAAGTTGTAATCTTTGTGCTTCAGAAACACCTTGGTAGAGTTTAATTGCATTTGTAATTTTTCCCCAAGTAAAAAGAGGTTGCTTTAAACTAAGACTAAAACTGTAAAGCGTATGATCAAGACTTTCGTCAATTTTAATTTGTCTGTTTGAAACATTGGGCTTAGTAGACTGTCCCATAATTTCTGGCCATTCTATTGAATTAATAATTTCGTCTGAATCAATTGAATAATTTACAGACGGTGGATTAAACATGTAATTGCCAACTGCACTTGCATTGAGTGTTGGGCCAAGTGTCCACCATGCATCAAGAACATCAAGTGTGCTACGGTAGTATTCTTCGCTCTGTTTTAAAATGTCTGGATTGTTTGCATAAAGCGCTTCTCGTAAATCGCTGTAAGTGTATGAAACTTCTTGTGAGTAAAAATAATTCATAGAAAGCAATGTTAGTAATAAAAAAGATAATGCATTTTTATTTTTGCACATGACTTGCCTCCTGATGTTTGTCGTGTCGTTTAATAAATTTTGGTGGATGTTTAATAGTTCGTAACTCGCTCATGTAATACAGTAAGGGAATAAGAACCAGTGTAATGAGTGTGGAAGTTAAAAGTCCACCGACTATAGCTTGTCCCATTGGTGCATAAATTTCTGCTCCTTCGCCGTTAGCTAAAGCCATGGGAATATCACCCAGAAGAGTTGTAAGTGTTGTAATGAGAATTGGTTTTATTCGGCTTGAAGATCCATCTATAACACAAGAACGCAAAAGTTTTTCTTCTTCTGCAAAAGAAAGTGTTATGTGCCATTCGCCATCGCGGTCTTTACTTCCCTTTGCCATTGCAATATCTGTTCTGCGACTTTCTCTTATTTGATTTATATAATCTACTAAAATAATTCCGTTATTAACAACGACACCGCCTAAAGAAATTAAACCTAACATTGCAAGCAAATTCATTGTTGAACCAAACATGAGAAGTCCTGCAACTACACCGATAAAACAAAATGGAATTGTTACCATAATTAAAAGCGGTTGCTTAAAGCGTTCAAACTGAAGAACCATTACTGTGTAAACTAAGAACAGAGCAATTAAAAGAGCTGTTAGCATGGGACCTATCATGTCAGAAACTAATGCTACAATTCCGCCAGATTTACTGTTTACACCTTGTGGTAACGGATGTTCTTGTAAGTATTCATTTACTCTGCGCGAAACATTTGCTGTGTTTTCACTTACAAGAGATGCAGAAACGGTAATGGTTTTTGCGCGGTCTGAATGGTTTATTTGAGAAATGCTTTTTTCTACGCGAATATCAGAAAGTGCTGCAAAAGAAATAAGGCGGCCTTGTTCTGTTACAATGTGAATATTTGCAATGTCATCTTGTGTAATAGGTCTGTCTGTAATGTCTGAACAAATGTGAATGTTGTATCGCTCATTGTTTTGTTCATCTTTGTAACGTCCAGCATCTATTCCTTGGAACAAAATTGCAGAAGTAATTCCTGCTTCGTAACTGGTAAGCCCTAATGAACTTAAGTATTCATGTGCCATATCAAGCACCATAGTTGTAGTGTCAAAGTCTGTGTCGAGTTTTGCATTAACAACTTCTGGATCGGTAAGCAAAAAGTTTTTTAGATTAGAAGCTGTTTTATAAAGTAAATCCAAATCTTCGGAAATTAAAGTTAAGCCGTATCCGCCACCGCCAGAAACAAATCCGACTAAGCGGTCGAAGCCTCCGTTTTCAATGTTTACAGTTGCATCTGGAATTGAAGTTGCCCAAATTTTTTGCATCTGAAGCATTATGTCGTGAATGTCGCGTTTTCGTTCTGCTACGGGAACAAGAACCACATGTGCATAGGCTGCTTCTGGAGTGCTGAGAGTAAGAATACCGCGGTTGTTACTTCGTCCTTCATAAAAAACAACAGACTGAATTTCTGGCACATATTCGTACAATAATTTTTCTGCATAGTGAACTTTCTTTTTTGTTTGCTCAAGAGTTGTTCCAATGGGAAAATCAATTGAAATATAAAAATCACCAGAATCTGTTGATGGAATAAATGCGATGCCCAGTCGTGTTGCGGTGAAAGCAGAAAAAAGCAAAATTGCAACTGCAATTAAAAGAACAAAGCCTTTGTTGTCTAACGCTTTATCCAATATGCGTGTGTAAAACGCTTTGAACTTTTCCATAAAGATGTCAAACCTTCGTTCTTTTTCTCGAACTTTAGGTCCGTCTTCAGAAAGTAACAGTTTTAAGAGATAGGGAACAATAATGAGTGCAACTAAAAACGAAGCAAAAATTGCCATAATGATTGTAATGGCAACTGCATGTAAAATTTTTCCAATAAGACCAGTAAGTAAAGCGATGGGAATAAAAACGACAATAGTTGTAGCGGCACTTGCAAAAATAGAAAGAGCAACTTCATCCCAACCACGGTAAATTGACTGATTAACAGTGTAGTGCATAAGACCAGTTTCTGGATTACGCATGCTGTAGTAACGATAAATTTGTTCAAGCATAACCGTAGAACCGTCAACAACCATTCCTAAAGAAATTACCAGTCCTGACAAACTCATTAAGTTGAGTGTTATGTTAAAAAGTTTTAATCCAATAAAGGTGAACAGAATACAAAGCGGAATTGAAATGCCAATGGTAACGGTTGCTCTCCAGTCTGCCATGAAAAGTAAAATTACTAAAACCGCAAAAATAATTCCCAAAATTCCAGATTTGATTACGGTAGAAAGAGAAGCAGAAACTTGTCTACTGTCATCAGATAAAATGTTAAAGCGAACTGCACCACCTGTTTGTTGTTGGCATTGCTCAAGAACTTTTTTTACCTGTTTAACAATTTTTACTGTGTCGCCGTCACTTCTTTTTGTAATGCTTACGAGAATAATTGGATTTGTTCCATCGGTTACTGAGTATTCTTCTTCTGGATATGAAAGTGTTATGTCTGCAACATCTTGTAAATGAATTATGGTTGTTCCATCTGCAAAACCAACAGGAAGATTTTTAATATCTTCAACAGAAGAAAATCCGCCTGCATAGCGAACACTAATTGTTCTGTTAGTGTAGTCTGCACTTCCTAATGGTAAAGTTACATTTGCATAATTTAATGACTGATACACTGTGCTTACAGAAATTCCTTTTGCTGCAAGTTCGTCTATGTGAAGCTTAACAGAAAGTTCTAGTTCTTTTCCGCCTTCAATTTCTACTTCTGAAACTCCATCTATTTGCGTGAGTAGAGGTGTTAATTCATTTTTGATGTAGTCTGTTGTTCGTGCGTTGTCTTGACCTGCTTCTACGCTAAAAGCAATGATTGGCATCATGGACATTCCACCAACTAATGCTCTGGGTTCACCTTGAAGTCCATCTGGAAGTTGTGATTTTAATTCTGAAATTCTATTGCGTAATTCTTCTAGCTGATCGTAAGCGTCGTAACCATCTGCATAAGTAATTGTAATGACACTTACTGAATTGTAAGAAGAACTCGAAAGGCTTTTAAAATGGGGAAGGGTGACAAAAGAGTCTTCCAAAATTTTGGTAACATCTTGTTCAACATCTTCGGCATTTGCACCAGGATACACAGTGTAAACAATGGCTTGTGGCATAGAAATGTCTGCCATAAATTCATTTGGCATAAGCGAAACAGAATAAAGCCCAAACGCCAAAAGAACAATGAGCAGCATTGAGATTACAACTGGATGCTTAACCGAAAATTCAGAAATCTTCAAATAAGCCTCCGTCAGTTACGCGAACTTCTTGTCCGTCAAAAACTGAATTTTGTCCGTCGGTTACAAATAAAAAGTTGGCATATTCAGCAGGAACAATAAAGTGTGTGGCATCCGATGGAGTGTCTTCAAATAAATGGTAATGAACAGTTTGTGTTTGTTCATCATAAGAATAGAGTGAACCGTCAATTTTTTTTGTAGTTAGTGGTAACAGCGGAACATCTGTGTGAGTAGAATAAGCGACATTTACTTTAACATACATTCCGGGTCTAAAGCGTTCTCCTGGTTGGTCTAAGTGACAAACAACAGTAAAGTTTTTTGACTGGGGCGAAACATAAGGTGCAATTGTTTCTATAGTTGCGCTGGTAACTGCATCTTCGTAAAAAGAAGCATCTGCAGGGCGAGTAACGGTTACTGTTAAATTTTCTTTTTGCAAATTGAACAAATCAAAGTATTTTTCTGGAACAGTAAGTCTAACAACTTGGTCAGATAAATCTGCAAGAACCGCAATGGGTTCTGTTCCACTTGCTATGCTACCAACTGCCATGTCTGCAATTAAAATAGTTCCGTCGACACTTGCTTTTACTTGAGTGTAGTCGTATTGAAGTTGAGCTAAATCGTATTGTGCCTTAGAAGCATCTCTTTGTGCTTTTGCAGAATCGTAATTTTGTTGACTGGTTGCTCCAGACTTATACAAACTTTGTATGCGATCGAATGTACTTTGTGCTGCCAAATATGCTGCTTGTGCTTGCAGTTTTTGTTGTTCAAAAGGAGCGTCATCAATTTTTGCAAGAACAGTATCTTTGTAAACAAAGTCGCCTGCTTTTGCATTGTACTCTGTTATTGTTCCTTGAACAAAAGGAACTATAGGAATCATTGCTTTTGCTTCGACATAACCGCTTAAAGTAATTGATTCAGTTAAAGTTCCTATTTGAGGTTTTTGAACTATAACGACAGGTTTTTCTTGTTCAGATTTTGTTCCTGAAGTTTTTTTTGTGAGCAGAGTAACTAAAAGTACAAGCAAAAGAACAACTGCTGCGAAAATAAAATACTTGGCAATTTTTTTTATTTTAACAGGCAGATTCATAATTCTTTGCTACTGTGTCCCAATCAACTATATTGAATAAATCGTTAATGTAATTTGCACGAAGATTTTTGTATTTCAAATAGTAGGCGTGTTCCCAAACATCAATGCAGAAAATAGGTTTTGCATTTTGTTTTAAACTAAATGGATTATCTTGATTTGCGCTCTGAGACAAAATGAGTGAACCGTCTTTGCTAACTGAAAGCCATGCCCAACCAGAACCAAACTGTGTAAGCGCAAGTTTAGAAATTTGTTCTTTGAATGAATCGAATGAACCAAATGTTTCGTCAATTTTTTTTGCAAGAAGTCCTGTCGCTTGTCGTTGACCTTTGGGGCTTAAAACAGAAAAGTATAAATTGTGATTGTAAAAACCACCACCGTTATTTTTTATTGCGTTGCGAAGTGCACTGTCAGAAATGCTGTCTAAGTTGGAAAGTAAGTCTTCAATAGGAGTGTCTTGTACTCCTGCTTTTTCTGCCAATTCATTAAGTGTTTTTGTGTATGTTGCATGATGTTTTGCGTAATGAGTTTCTACGGTGAGCGCATCTAAAACGGGTTCAAGAGCAGTGTATTCATAAGGCAGTTGGTATTGAGTAAACATAAGGACCTCCACAAAAAATTATACTATTAGTTTAGTAAAAAAAAAGAGAAAAAACAACTGTTTAAAAACAAAAAGGGCTGCCGAAAAGACAGCCCCAAACTTATGCGTTTTGTACATCAGACTTTGAACAAGTCAATCTGATCTCCAATCTTAGAAATTGAAGCTTGTACGGTTTGAGAAATGGTTCCCAAAGTAGCACCAGTTTCGTTAATTTTGCGAGCACCAGCTGCCATTTCTTCCATGCTTAACTTCATGCTTTCGGTAACGTCTTGCAGAATGCTCATTTCTTTCATAACATGTTCGTTCTGTGCAGACATGTCTTTAGAAGAACGCTGAACTTCTACGGTACTGTCATTCATTGCGCGAAGAGCTTCGCTAATTTGTTTAGAACCAGAGTTCTGTTCTTCCATAGCGGATTTAATCTGAATAACCAGTTCGTCGGTTTCTTTGATTTTGTTGTTAACTTCAACAAATGCCTGACTTGATTCATTTGAAGCAGCAACAACTTCTTCGATTGAAGTTTTAATGTTGTTAAGCTGATCACCAATGGTGCGTGACTGTTCTGCAGAAGTTTCTGAAAGTTTACGAATTTCGTCTGCAACAACAGAGAATCCCTTACCAGCTTCACCAGCGTGTGCAGCTTCGATTGCGGCGTTCATAGCGAGCAAGTTTGTTTGTTCTGCAATACTTGAAATAGCAAGGTTAGCTTCTTGCAACATCTGTGACTGGCTTTCAATCTGTTTGATACGATCGTTAACATCCTGCTGTTTGTTAAAGCCCATCTGTGCGTTGTTAGACAGCATACCGAATGAACTTGCCATTTTTTCAACAGAGTTGTTTACAGACATAATGTTGCCAACCATTTCTTCTACAGCAGCAGAAGCTTGTGTTACGCCAGCAGACTGAGATTCAATCATGTCGTCAAGTTGTCTGATGTTTGCAGAAATGCTCTGAACTGCCTGTGCGGTTTGGTTAACTGATTCACCCTGGTTGGTAATCTGACTGTGAATGCCTTCGATGTTAGCAATAATTTGTGTAATTGAACTAACGGCATCTTCTGTTGCGCTTGAAAGATCAATACCTGCGGCACTCAGATCTGATTTTGAATCTTTAACTTCGGAAACAATCTTCTGCAATTTGTCACAGAAAGCGTCGAAGCTAATAACCAACTGACCAATTTCGTCACGAATAAAGAGCTTACAACGCTTGGTAAGATCTGCTTCACCGGTTTCCATATCTTTGAGTGTGTTGGTAACGTTAGCAATACGCCACATAAGCCAGCGTACAAAGAAGTAAGATGAAATAATAAGGATAAGAGACAGAGCAATAACAACAGGAACTGTCCAAGAAATAATGTTTCCTGTAATTACATTTACTGTTTCCATTGACTTTGCAATGAATACCATACCAGTTACAGTTCCGTCTGAACCTTTCAGAGGCTGGTAGATAGACATGTACTTTTGACCGTTGATTACATTGTCTCCATGGAATGCTTCTCCATGACCTAATACCTGATTAACAATAAGCTGATTGTCCAGTAAAGTTCCTACCAGTGGTTTTCCGTCTGCATCTTTGAGCGTAGTTGAAATGCGCAAGTTGTCTCTGAAAACAGTTGCTTCTGACTTGTAAGAAGTTTGCAGAAGGTTTACCAACTCACCGTTAGAAAGATCATAACCTACAACAACACAGCCTGAACGAGCGTTGTTAACAAAGATAGGAGCTGAAGCCATTGCACAGTAGGCAAGATCTCCAAAGGGTTCAAAAGAAGTTGTGCGGTTGCCACGAAGACCTTCGCGAACAACTGCATTGCCAGAAACTTTTTCGCCAGGTTTAACGCCAACACCAGCTAAAACGGTTCCCGAGTCATCAACAAAGCACAAAAGCTGAACTTCAATGTTTGTTGCGTAAGTGTTTGCAAGACGCTGCAAATTTGCTGTGTCGCCACTTGCAAAAGCGTTAGTAATTTCTTGATTACGAGTAAGCAGATATGCGAACTGTTTAGTGCTTCCTGCCCAATCGTCTACAGTAACAACTGCACCATCGCCTGCTGCTTCCAGTGTTTGGCGTATATCTTCTCTAACGAATCTTCCAGAAAGCATGATACAAAGTACAGCTACGGATATTGTTGCAAAGAAAACTGCCAGTGCAATAATGGTCAGCAACTTTGTTTTGATCTGAATATCCTTTTTAGGGTTTACTTCAAAACGATCTAGTTCTTTTGCCATGAATAGAAACTCCTCGAGTTTATTGTACCATAATGTATAGAAAATGTCTAACAGTATTTTAAGAATTCTGGTTTTGTTGCAGAGAAGCAATTTTCTGAATGATTCGTCGGCGGACTTCTTCTGCTATTTCGCGGGTAGCCATATCTTTGTATTGGTCATATGTAAGGGGGGGTAAAAAGTGTACTTGCGTGGTTACTTTACGCAAGGAATTTTGTCCAAAAGGTTTCCAGCTGTCTATAAGTGCGACTGGCACTATAGGACATTTTGCGCGAATGGCACATTTGAATGAACCAGGCTTAAATTCTTTTAAGTCAGTGCGACCTCGTCTAAAGTCTTTGAGGCTGTAGCCACCTTCGGGAAAAAGAATGTAACGCTTTCCTTGGGTAACGTTTTCGCTTATTTTGAAAAAACTTTCTACCTGAGTGCGAGGGCTTGTTCGGTCAAGGCGTGTGCCGTCTAAAACCGTCATAAGTTGGGTTGCAAGTGGTAAGTGGCTGCGTTTTGCATCCATAACAACCGTAAGAGGCTTGTCGTGTTCGGTAATAATGCCAACTGCATCGTACTTTCCCTGATGGTTGGGGTACATGACATAACCGCCCGTTTGGGGAAGGTTTTCTGTTCCTGAACTAATGGTTATGATTCGTGCATTGCGCTTTAAGGTTTCGGCGTATTTGCGAATAAAGGCATAGCGTTCTTCTTCGGTGTATTTGGAAAAATGAACTTTAATATAGTGAGCCCGCAGTAAGAAAATAATTGCAGAGGGAATGGAAATAATGACTGCGAAAATAATCCTTAACATACGGATACCTTTGTGTAAGATAGCAAATTTACTATCGAGTGTAAATACAAGTACTTTACAGCTCTTTATTCCTTTTGGGGATAAAAGTGTGAAAGAACAATGGTACGAATTCGTTTTTCGCGAGGACTTTCGGTGTATTCATCAAGGGAAAGAAAAACAAGCTTTGTACTGCCAGCTATTTTTTGCAGTTGGGGAAGAAGGCCCTTTATGTTGCTTTCTTTTTCGAACCAAATCTGCAAGTAAATAAATTCTCCTCCAGTAACGTAGCGGTTTTTTTGTGTAAGCGGACAGGCTATGTCTGCATGTTGAATGTAGGTTTCGCGGTTTCCACAACTCGTGTTTAGTTCATTAAGAGCAAGGTGCAGTTTACAGGCCGTTAACAGTTGCTGCTGGTCATCGACTGTTTCTTGGTCTTGTGGCTTGAGGAACTTTTGGTATGTGTCAATGCACTGTTTTTCGAAAGCTTGGTCGTTTTGAATAATGTGTTGCTGCAGGCTGGGTTTAGTGTAGAGCGGTTTTGCCCGTTCTGCTTCACCCGATGCCACAAAGCGTTCCATTTGTTTTGCAAAAGAACTAAAAGCTTCTTGTGCACTCTGTTTTTGTTCCATTAGTATAGCCTGTCCTTATGCGTAGGGATTTTTTGCTCGAAACTGTTTGCCTGTTGCGATAAACAGCTGTTGTAGCATGTTCAACTCTCGTTCCGTTACCATTTGATACAGTGTTTCAAGCACTGCTTCCCGATTGTCTGCATCTAGACCGCTTGCTCCTCCACGCTGACAGAATGAAAAAACATAGAGTTTGCCAGCGGGGGTTGAGCGTTCAGACAAAAGTACTGCGTCTGAAGTTATGAGTGTTCCTTCAACATTAAGTGCAATTGAAGCAATTTTTTCATAACAGGCAAGCGGTGTGTCTTGTTCCAAACGACAAGAAAAATAGTCAATGCTTATGTCGTTTAAATGCCCGTTAAAGGCTTGCCCTCGGGTAAAAAAGCTGACAGTACTCCATTCTGAACAGTTAGCGCGGAAGTTCTTTCGCCTTTCTGACGCCTGTTTTTCCCGAAGTGCGGTGATTATGCGGTTGAGGTTTTCGTTTATGTTGTCTGAAAGGGGCATGCAGCAGTCTGTTGCTCCCAAAAGCGGATCGTATTGTGCTTCCAATTCATTGTTTTGTTCCGATGAACCTCGGTCTGCATACAAAATGGTAAGCGACATTTGACTACTTAAGGATTCTTGCAATTTTGACACATAGTCTTTCCACGAAGGTTTTGGTTCTGGGGCATCAATATAAAGAAAAATATCTGAATTGACATAGTGGGAACACAAGAGTTCGATTTTTTTGGTAAGAGGGCAAATATCATCATCTGAAATCGAGTATGCTTCAAAGCCTGAAGCAAGCAGTGTTTCAGGAAATGCGGCTGGTAAAAGAGCCGGCGCGAGTCCTATAAAAAATGTTTTTCGGCCAATAATAACCTCTGGCTCTCGCAACGCAGATATATGCATTATATGGTAATGATATGCGACATATTTCTAATTGTCAAATTTTTTGTCCTAAAGGGGAACTTTTGGTCAGCTTAGTCCAAATTTGAGTCAAAATTTCCGGCTGATAGGTCAAAATGACTCACTTTTCTTTTGTTCAAACTTTTTGGCTTAGAATTTGTTCTTTTTTGAACGAAATTAAGGACTTTTTGCTTTTTTTTAGAACTTGGCACAGAATCTGCTATATATCTTAGTGAAAATCAAAGACTATGGAGGTACTAAAATGAACGAACTTTCACTTCTTAACTCACTGTTTGACAACGGATGCTTTAGCGTACCGGAACTGTGCGGTCGCAATTCGGGAATCCTTCCCAAAGTCGATGTCAAAGAACTCAAGGATGCCTATGTTCTTGACATGGATATGCCAGGAAAAACCGAAAGTGATGTCGACATTAGCCTCAAAGACAATGTTTTGACCATTGCGTCAGTTGTTAATGAATCTGCAGAGAAAAAGGCTGAAAAAGAAGCCGAAAAGACAGACTGGCTTTTGCATGAACGCCGTATAACCGAATTTAGCCGCAGTTTTACCCTCCCCAAAGACATTGATTCTGAAGCAATCAATGCTAGTGTTAAAAACGGCGTGCTGACGGTTACCATTCCACGCAAAGCAGCTCCTGCAGCAAAG
>OCVV012886254.1_pt1 | contig 14566 bp, 15 predicted proteins | sample 1539721 | NCBI WGS metagenome assembly OCVV01 (sample SAMN02144230, study PRJEB22623) | gut metagenome | biome: sheep rumen | host: Ovis aries | place: New Zealand
CAGGACGAGAAATCCCGTCTGCGCTACATCTCCGGAGGACTGCTCTCGACCAGTGAACTGAACCTCATGCAGGCAAAAAAGGAAATAAGCCTGTTTGCCGGGCGGTGCCACCGGATGTTAGGATTTGTCGGTTCCCTGCTTGCCACCGAGGACCATGAGCAGTTCGCCGGTCTGTACAACCGTATCGAGAAGTACGAGGCTATTACCGACCGCATGGAGATTGAGATTGCCACTTACCTGCGGCGCGTGAGCGAAGGACGGCTGTCAGACAGTTCCAAAGCACAGATTATGAAGATGCTGCGCCAAGTGGACGAGCTGGAGTCTATAGGCGACAGTTGCTATCATCTGGCGCGGATACTGCGTCGCAAACGGGAGAACTGCACAGAGGCGTTCACGGACGAACAGATGCGGCACATTACGCAAATAATGACGCTCACGGATACCTCGTTCGGCAATATGGAAAATCTGTTAGAGCAAGACCAGCCTGTTACGGGCGACCAAGCCTCTTACAGCCACGACTTGGAGAATAAAATCAATAACTACCGCAACGAACTCAAATCGCGCAACCTGCAGGACATTGACGCCGGACGGTATAGTTACCAGTTAGGTGTCTTCTATGTGGATTTTATCTGCGAGTGCGAGAGACTTGCTGATTATGTCATTAATATCGTAGAAACCAACGAATAATTAACAAAAAACTTGCATATGTCAGAAAAAAGTTGTAACTTTGCACGAAAAACGTGCAAACAACAGACATTAACACCATGATAGGTTTTACAAAACACATAGAATTCTTCCATGAAGACAAGTACCGAGATTTGGATTACGGTACCATTTATTATGTCGCGGGTAGTGCTATGCAGGAACTCAATGATTATGTTTTGTCCAATGCTGAACGTTTTGCAGAGTACATAAATACTTTTGAAGGATATTGGCTTAAATGTAAGATCGTTTATCTGGATGCCGATAATTCTCTCTTCCCCAAGCGTGAAAATGCCGCTTTTTATAGTGCCATTCTGCCCGAAGACAATATTTTTAATGACGAGTATTATTTCCTTGCTGCAATTTTTGACAAATATGATTTGAGTTGGACGCTTACGGCATTCAAAAATTATTTAGAGTCTGTAGGTGATTTGATAGAAAGTGCTTTGGATTATGGCAAATATAATTCGGATGCTCTTTCCCCTGAAATTTTGAAGATAGAACATGACGGAATAATGTTTTCCCTTGTCGATGAGACACCTGATATTCCAGAAGATCCCAAGATTGAATTCTCCATCGGCAATTTGCCATATGGCCGCAAGCCAACATCACACATTCTGGATGAGTTAGAGAAAAAGCCGAAATATACAGAGCCAAGCCGACTTGTAATCACAACAGCACCGTACAATTTTCTACTTCTAGATTATGACAATATAGAATTTCCGTTTGGTCCGCAAATAAAGGCATTATATTTGCTATTTCTCACTCATCCGGAAGGTATTCGTATGAAAGAAATAGAAGATTATAAAGAGGAGTACAAACAACTTTATTTCCTCATGACCACTCGTTCAGACATTAATAAGATTCGGGCATCAGTAGAAAAACTTATGGATGTTTGCAGTCCAAATATAATCAGTGTCAAAAAGTCTCAATGTAATACTATGATACGTGAGGCTTTGCCTGACATAGAATTAAGTAAATTTTACGAAATAATAGCCCATTATGGGCAACCACACAAAATAAATTTGGATCGCTCATTGGTTATAATGCCAGATATTTTGCGTGCGAAAGATTAAAGAACGTTACAAACTTTTTGTCATTCCAAGAATAAGTAGTATCTTTGCGGCATAATTCAAAAATTATGGGATTACTATAATGGTGAAGTTTAACATGGAAGAGAAAACAAAACAAGAATTTAATGAAGTCAGCAATTTAACGGCTATTTGCCGTTCTACTGATGCCTTCGCAAGAACAATCCTTCAATCCTTGAGTGGCTAGAAGCAACGGTTAAGGATAAGACTATCATTGCAAAAATTGATGACCTCATAAGAATAAAGCGAGGTGAAAAGGAGTGTGATATGCTCATTATAGATCCGGTATTAGTAGACTACGCTCATCGCCTTGCCAATTATTATAACGAATATGTTGACTCTTTCCGACCTACAATAGAAAGTGTATCTTCCGAACCCTTGGACACCTTATTATATGATATTGTAAATAAATAATAAATGAGAATAATATGAAAGAATGGTTTAAAAAGTTCGATAAAGCCATCATCGCTTTATTATTGTTTGTAGTGACATACATAATAATGTGTAGTATTAGTACTAACTATATACATTTTGATAACAACAATCGATATAGTGCACAATCACGATCTGAATATGAAAGACGCGCATATCATTCTCAAAATGAGCATAATGTCAAAGTAGCACGTTTCTATTTTCTACAACTACCATTCGGGGCTGCCGTTCCGTCTTTATTATATCTATTATCTGCATTCTTTATTCAAAAGAAAAATGATAAAAGAAATGCAGATAAAGATAATCATCTTGTGAATTGCCTTATTCGTGCCAAGAATACTATTCCCTCAAATGGTATACAGGCTGGATTGCGCAAATTCACATATGAAGAATACTGGGAAGTAATTTCTCGATATCCGGATTCGGCATTACAATATATGTTAACTCATCCAAACGAATTTTACATAGCAGATCAATTAGAAGATAAGCCTTCGGAATGGGAAAAATATGTATGTGAAACAATTTATATAAATGGTGTAAGGTATTATATTTATATGCGTTCTAAGCAGTTTGTTGCTGATTTAGATAATTGTGTACGTGAAATTCTTCAAAAACAATCATAGGAAATATGAGACTTACAAAATCTAAAATAGCAGTTCTAGAGATCGTCATAAACAAATTCCAATGCCCTCATTGTGGAAAACCGTTCAATGCAAAATTAGGTTATAACTCTAAGAAACCTTATTCTTTTTGGGTTGAATCAGCGTGTTGTTCAAAAGGGAAAGATGAAATTTATAAAACCACATCCCAAAGCATGAATGATAAAGAGTTTGTTAAAAATGTTGAATTATCTTCTTTAATGTATAAGATGAAAATTCAAATGAAATGATAATACATCAAGCATAATTATGGAAGAAAGCACAAAGGAAATAGAGCGTCAAAAGCAAGATCTTTTGATGGTTTCGGCCTTTAATGTACAACAAAAAAAGGGCAAGACGGAATCTGTTGTTTATGATATGCTTGATAAGCGAGCCGCTGAACTTGTCGAAAAAGTGCATGACGCGGTGGTGGAAGCGCTCAACGATCCAAAATTAGTAATCCCCGAATTGGATAATATTGAGGTTGAACCAGGGAATAATTTATGTAAAGACTTCCCAGCTGATGTCTTCAACTATACTGATAGGCTAACTCTTCTGAATGAAGGTTACGCGATATATGCTGAGCCTGATGATAAAGACAAAGTAGAAGACAAACTTGAAGATATTATTAGAACAGCTGTTGATAGTTTGCCAAAACATGAAAGAGATATCCTCTATTGCAGTACAGATCTGCATGAGAGCCAGATAGGTATGCCGTGGTATGAATGGGATATATTTAGCGACTTACAAACGGGTGTTGACTATAAGGGAACAATGGAAAAGGTGGATGACTATAACGAGCAGTGTCGTTGGTACGCGGAAGACGAAGATGAAGAAGAAATACCCGTAAATGAGGAGAAAGATTATCATCAAGGTATTTTGGACTGCCATGAATTGTTTGACGACATCGATTCTAGGTATACCCATTTTGATCCGTCTTTAACCGAGGTGTATCGCAGATTAGTGTTGGAAGGAATTCAGGTATTAGAACACCCCGCATCGTATGATGCGGAGCAGCAAAAAAACATGTCTTACCGGCAAGCTGTAGATGATTGTTACCGATTGGTAGATCGCACGTTTGACCATTTGAAATGTATTGACAAGACCAATCACATCAGGAGTTTAACCTATTCCTTCAAAGAAGAAGCCTACCGCATGTTAGCTTGCTATCTATACAATATCGCGCCTGATGAGAAAGAAGAACTAACGCCTGAAGATATTCTTCAAATGAAGTTACCCTTATCCGACTTTGACTTCCTGCGGATTGAGAATGCCAAGGAAAATCGTGATTTATGGAAATTGGTGCCGAAAGAATATTATTTCGATTATGCAGAAAAAGCAGAAGATTGGGATGTATATAAATATAACTTTCCACCGTTAAATATCTTCGATTAAGATTGTCTATTTCTACTAAGAACGTTACAAACTTTTGGTAGTATCCCGAAAAAACAGTACCTTTGCACCAAATGTTAGCATTATAGGTATCGGTCCGTGCTATTAAGTTAGTGTTTGACGACTTTACTATAATGCTTCACTCTTGGTTCTGAGCCTCCGCGAATGGTGCGGAAATGCGTGAGCCAAGAGATTTAAAGACAATATAATAGATTATGCTATATTACGACAACAATTGGTTCAGTGAGCGTAGTAAGTTATACGCGCAAATGTCAGAAAAAGACATTGTTAATTGTAAGAAGGATTCTACATTCTTCCAATTTTCTCAGCCGAAAGGCGGAGTAATTGGAATGGATATTTTTGTTAACGGTGTTTTTAAATTCCACGAACCAATCAAACGCTTATCCAACCTATCGCAGTTCGATCAAATTCGGGATTGGTTGGAACTAATCGTAAAGGAAGATAACATAGAATGTTGTGCTCGTATAGAACGCGAAGACCATGAGGACATGTATTTCCATTATGAGACGCTATATAAGTCATACGTTGGGAGTACTTGCACTAATGGGACAAGCGTTAAGCACGATACCAATACAAATCCCAGTATAGGATTGTTCTACATATACGACGCAAAAAGCAAGTCCATCCCATGTTCTGTTATTTGCTACACAAAGGAGTTTGTTCGTTCGATATACTATGCCGTGCTTGATATTTGTAAGGGTTCACGCAAAAAATCTGATCCGTTCATTAAGGAATGGTTTATTTTCGAGAATTACGATCATTTCGAATGGGCGTTGGATTTTGACATGTGGGATTTCTACAATGACTTCAAATCTCTTTTAGTGGAATGGTATTTGGACTCTTCACAGTTATATTGCAAGAACTCTTTGCATTTTAAGCAAAAACCCAAAATTACGGAAAGAATTCACATGTGGGCAGAATATGGAGAAGCTTTGTTCTGGACGACAGGCGGATGTTGTGGTAGCGCAGATGAAATTTATACTGACAGACATGGTGTGATTGATCTTCGAGGAATCAAAGGACTCAAAGAATGGTATGATGACTGGGATGGTAATCCTTCTTATTCATGGCCGAAGGAAAAGTGCAAAGCACATCGTGAACAAGGGTTTGAACTGGCTAAACAAATTCGTGCAATTCTGCCTGACTCACTAGATTTATATTATGATTTTTGGGAGCCTTCAGTTGCGATTATTGATAATCCTATTGACAATCAAGGATACAAATACAAAAATGAATTGCCCATGATAGTGTTTAATCAAAAATTACTTGATAATAGTCAAAACGATTAGATGGCGATAGCTTTTGCAGAGAATTATTCACACGTTCAAATCCGGAATAGGCGTCAACTATATATGATTAGCGCCGGTGAGAACGGACTCCCGAAGCAGGATATTGACAACAATTAGGGTTGTCCAGAAGTGCCTGTTTCGGGAGTTTTTCAACAAGAACGTTACAAACTTTTGGTGGTGTCCACAAAAAGCAGTACCTTTGCACTTGAAATCGTTTTTCGGTTTAGTGGGATTGTGCATTCATGCCGTCTATTGCCTACTGAGTAGGTCGTTTACCGGAAAATTATTTCGCCTTAGTTGGAAATGACAGCCCTGTTTCTGTAAAACTTTCAGGGGTTACAAGGGTGAAAGTCTCTAAGATTCTTATTTAGCTACGAGGTTTGATAACTCGTTAAGGCTATAAATAAGAGGTGAAAGTTCCTAAGGCTCTTATATAGCGGATTGGTGTAATTGGCAACATGTAGGTCTCATAATCCTAAGTTTCAGTTCGAGTCTGAGTCCGCAACAAGATGATTGGTATATATCTGGGGATTGTGCCCAGAAGAAAATTACTAGATCATCTGCATTCATCGGAAGAGCGGAAAGGGCTGCCGCTGATCATATTAATGATGAAGTGCCATCCTTCCGATGGATGTTTACTCCCCACCTCAGCGAGATTCCTTCGCTGTTGGGGCACAAAAAGAGATGTCTGCGGCTTTGTTGGCGCAAGGTTAAGACCTACTCCATGTAGCGGTCTCTTTGCCCTCGGTTAGTAGGATATTGACTGGGTTTGTTACCCTCCATCATTAACTACTGATCGGGGGATTTTTCGTAATAGTACGGGTAATGTTCGTATTTATTGCTATATTTCCCGTCAAAAGGAAGAAAAATTTGCATATATCAAAAAAAATGAGTACCTTTGCACCCAGTTTGGGTGCATATGGCAAAGAAGAACGAAATAGCGAAAGTGGAATCGGCATCAATCCAGCCGTTGGAGAACATTGAGAACCTCATCCACGTTATCCGTGGCAAGCAAGTTATGCTTGACCGTGACCTGGCGCGGTTGTATGGAGTGGAGACAAAACGTCTCAATCAGCAAGTGCAACGTAACCTCGAACGGTTCCCGGAGGACTTTATGTTCAAACTTACGAAAGATGAAACTGAACTTTTAAGGTCACAATTTGCAACCTTAGACGATGATTCAGGGAACTTGAAGTCACAAATTGCAACTTCAAGTGATGATTTTTTAAGGTCACAATTTGCAACCTTAGAAAAAATAGATATGCGTGGTAAGCATGCAAAATTCCTCCCATATGCATTTACGGAAAATGGTATAGCCATGCTGAGTGGTGTTCTCCGATCTCAACAAGCTATCAATATCAACATCCAAATAATGCGGGCGTTCAATGCGATGCGCCATTTCATTGCAACCAACGCACAGGTATTCCAAAGGTTAGAGGTTATCGAACATACGCAGTTAAGTTTAGTTGCACATCAAGAGGAGTTAGCTGCACATCAGACAAGCACCGATCAAAAACTTGAAGAGGTATTCCATCGTTTAAACGAAGGGGCTGCAACTCCGAAAGAAGCTATCTTCTATGAAGGTCAGTTCTTCGAGGCGCGAGTGCTGCTGGAACAAATTATTAAGACGGCAAAGAAGCGCGTCATTATCATAGATGGATATATTGATGCCGCGACGTTTGAGATGTTGGATGTGCGGGCGAAAGGTGTAACGGCGGATATCTATTCTGATAGTGAATATAAGACCCTGCGTGATTCGCATAATGCATCCAAAGGCAAACAACCGGTTAGCACGCATAAGTGGTCCAAGTCCTCGCATGACCGTTGGGTAATCATTGATGATACCCTCTACCATTGCGGTCATTCAGTGAAGGACTTAGGCAAGAAGTTGTCAGCCATTATGAAGATGGATTGGAACCCTGAGGTGGTTCTGAAAGAAGTGAAATAAATATGTCGCCGCAAATTGCGACTTCAAGATGAGATCACAAATTGTGATGACATAAAATACCGTCAGCTGCCCAAGACGTTAAAATAGGGTAAAAGACAGAGCGCAAATGTGCGCCAAATTGAAATATAAATAAAGGGCTTTTGCTCTTATTCCCACCTTTTAGAAATCTGGTAAATTTCACAAAACAAAGTTAAAGGGAGTAAGTTAGCGAGAAGTCCACGTCCATTGGGCGTGGGTTATTCGTATGCTTATACTTTAACGCAGGTTTACCAGAGCCTTAAAAGGTGTATAGGCAATCTTTACGAATAATCCGCGCTTTTTATTGTCTATAAGGAGTAACCAAAATCCCTCAATATGGACAATTGAATATGGAAAAATTAATTGATTATGCGACAGGCAAAATGATTAATTCTACGCCTGAAGAAGTTTATCGCCAACAATTTGAGCACATCCTAATTGACGAATTAGGTTATCCTAAATCGCATATAGATATTGAGGTTATTATTCAGCGTGGCTCTAATCGGAACGCTGAGGAAGCTGATATTGTAGTGTACAAATCCGAAGACAAGAGTCAGGAGAACGCATATATTGTAATTGAGATAGAAACTCCCAAAAAGACATATGATAAACAAGCCATAACATATGCTACTGCAACTACCGCACCTTATTGTGTATGGTTTGCAGGATATGACAAGAATAGTAAAGGTCCGTTTTTCCATTATAGAGATATGAAAGTTGATCCCACAACTTTCATACCCATACAAACATTACCACGCTACGGAGAAACAATAGAGACTATTGGTTTATATCGTAAGGATACATTAAAACCTGCTAAATCCTTGAAGTTGCTGTTTCAGCGTATGCATTTTAAACTCTATGGAGAAGGGCCTATAAAAAGAGAGGAGAATGTTGCAAAGGAATTAATTAAAATGATCTTCTGCAAAATACAAGATGAGTACAATCCCGAAGATCTGTGTGAGTTTAGGGCAACTCCATCAGAGCAAAATAGTGCTGAAGGTAGAAAGATAGTTGCAGACAGAATACGAAAGATTTACAAAGAATTATTATTAGACCCTGATTTCGGAGAACTATTTTCAGGAGACGAACTGGAGTATGACGATAAATGGATTACATATATAGTCAGTGAAATGCAAGGTATTATGCTCACCCATCCCGAAACTAATACTGACGCATTAGGAGACGCCTATGAAATTCTTATTCCATCAAGTCTAAAAGGAGAAAGTGGTCAATTTTTCACTCCTAGAGAAGTGGTGCGATTTGCAATGTCCGTAATTCGCCCTGATTATAAAAGAAGAGAACTTATTTTAGATACAGCATGTGGAAGCGGAGGATTTTTAACTATAGGGTTGGAATGTATATTACAGCAAATACGAAACTTATACCCGCAAAAGAACAGAGATGGTCAAAGACTACTTCTTAAGGACTATGCGGGGAAGTACATTCATGGTATGGATATCGAACCTTTGCTATTCAAAATTGCAAAATCATATATGGCGATATTGGGAGATGGAAAAACGAATATTTATCATAACGACTCTTTACAAGCTTATGAAAAATATCCAGAAAGATTTAAAGATAAGATTAAGTTAGGTAGTGTCGACATTATCACAACCAATCCTCCATTTGGCACTAAAATAGATATTACTGATAAGGAAGTTCTAAAGTTATATCAATTAGGGCATAAACTCAAAGAAGGAAAACCTACTCAGGAACTGTTAGATGGGCAAGATCCAGACAAGCTATTTTTAGAGAGAGACATTCAGTTCTTAAAAGAGGCCACAAATGATAATGATGGTGGACGAATGGTAATAGTGCTGCCTAAACAAAATCTATCTGGAGCAGAGGAAGATAGTGTTGAACTGCGAAAATGGATATTAAACAACATTGATGTATTTGCAGTTGTAGATTTGCCAAGAGAAGCATTCCAACCGCACACGGGAACAAAAACCTCTATTTTGTTCTGTAGGAAAGCCAAAGATTATAAAGAAAACCACAAAATTTTCATGGCGGTTTCGGAATCCGTAGGACATGACAGAAGAGGAAATGTGGTCTATAAAAAAGATAACTCCGGTCAAGTACTAATTGACGATGCAGGTAATCCAATTATATGGAACGATTTACCGTTTATTCTAGAACAATACAATAGGTATACACAAGGACTTCCATTTAGCGATGAGGTGGGGAAAGAAGGCTACCCAAGCTGTTTTACCATAGACAAAGAAACTGTAAAGCAGGATAAAACAAGAAGACTTGATGCATGGTATTATGACCCTGCGAAAAATCAATTAGCAAAATCCTTAATGGATAATACTAATCCGCAGATTGTCTCCGTAGACAATCTAGGAGATTTAGTAGTAAAACATGGTATCTACTATCCGGGGCGACACATAAGAAATTATGTAGAAAAGAACGAAAAAAGCGTAGAATTCTATTCCGGCACACAGATTTTACAAGTTCGCCCCTTTGACCTAAAATATCAGCCGCGAGATTATGCTCCGGCTAGAAATCACTTTGTAGAAAAAGATTGGATTCTCATAACTCGTTCAGGAACTACAGGAAGAGTAGTTATGGTAAACGAGGCGATGGCGGGAAAAATGGTAACTGAACACGTGATACGTGTTATATGTGATCCCAATTTGGTAGATCCTTATTATGTATATGCTGTACTTGCATCTGATAAAATAGGTAGGCAGTTATTAGACAAAGGTATTTATGCTTCCGTTGTGGATCACATTTCGCCTCAATTTGTATCAACAATTCCCATTCCTCGATTAAGCTCAGAAAAGGAAACTGAGATTGCTAATGCCATGAGAAAAGCTGAGGAAATGAGAGCAAAAGCCAATTTTACGATGGAAACAGAAATCCAAAGCATAGAATCTATTATAATGAGTTAAATGCCAAACGCATAATCGCGCAAAAGGTAACAAATAAATCCCCCTAAAAAATACTATTTTTTAGTTTTCGCAGCCATCAATTGATGGCTGCGCCTGTTTCTCATACCCTATTCCACTTGCATATATCAAAAATTTTTAGTAACTTTGCAAGCTTTTTAACGAAAAATTGACTATGGCTGTATTTGCTTTTTATTCATTCGAGATAAAACATCTTGCGCGGCAAGTGGAACTGGACTTTCCGGATCTGGAGGAAAAGCAGAAGCATAAAGAGCAAGAAGAATTATTCCATGACGTGTTTGCCGGTGACAGCGTTGACCTGTGGACCGCTTTCCGTCGCGCTAACGGTTCGTATGACAAACATAGTATGGAGCGTTACAAGAATGAGATACTGGCTCATAGAGACGGCGTTATCGCTATGACCATTGAAGCAAATAAGCACAAGACAACCATTGAGGATAAGCATAAAGTAACCCACCCTCACAACCCTTTCTGCTTTGTCATCATCGACTATCGCAAGGGGCAGAACCTGATTGCGTTGCAGAAGAACGGGGCATTTACCAAGCCCGAGAAACTGGCAGAAATCATATTGAGCACTTTCAACCGCTTGTTCGAAGCACATGATCTGCGGATGGTGATGAAACCACTTGTTCGGGAAGGTCTCAAGTTCTGGGATGCAGTGACCGAAATCCGCACACGCCACCACGACAAAGTGAGACGCATAAGCCTTGATTTCAGCAATGCGCAAGACACAGTCGATTATTCTTCCAACCAAGCCATCGCCATTATCTCCGCCATCTCCAAGAAACTGGATGCCAACGGCATGATGGTAGTGGAAGCCAAAGATGATATGGAGGTTGATCTGGATATGGTGTATGAGGATATGCTGATGTTGGCAGACATCTGTCAGAAACAACCGGAGTACGAGTTGAACGTGCATTTCTTCTCGTACGGTGTATATCGCTTCGGTTCCGATGTTACGGCGCAGTTCGGTGTGGATGAGCGCGTGATAGACAACTTCCAGCATAACATAGAAGAGCCCAACCTGTTTGGCGAAAACTACACGCTTGACAGATGGTTGGAAAACATGAAAGATCTCTTAGATGCCAATGAGTATGTTAAGTCCACGTCTGTTGAACCGACAGCCAAACAAAGCCGTAGAAGATAAGTACTCCGAGCACATTCTCTATCGCTTCTTGACCTTTGTCTGCGACCCTATCATGTCGGAGGCAGAGGAATACGCTATCTATCCGGGAGAGTTGTTCTATAACTGCGTTTACTGTTTGGATTCACTCAAAGGCACGACCAAAGATGAGGCGAAAGAGAAATGCAGTACGATGTATGACGAGGTGGCACGTTATTTCAACGACAAAGGTATAGACAAGAACGAGCCGGAAGTAAAGCATGCCATCTGTCTTGTTGTCTTTTCGTTGGAATACTGCTTGGCATTGACCGAGCCGCCTACGTTCACCGTTCCGATGGGTGTTCTCACAATGCGTCTGGAAGAGATCGATGGGGAATACAGCAAGACACTCAGACGGCGTTTTGCTAAAGCATCGAAAGTGGTGGGAGAGCAAGCCCTGAAAGAAGTCATCCGTGCCTACATGCAAACGCCGGACTTGCTATCCAACGAGATAGGCGAAGTGATTGATGCCGCCGATGAGGACGAAAAGAAGTTACTGCTCCTGAAGATGCAGAGCGGTTTCCCCTTGCTGACCGAACAATGCTACAGAGAGAAGAAAGAGGGAGTGGTGACAGAAGAGTTCCGTGCGGCTTGCAAAGGAACTGCCGGAGCATTATGGCAAGCCATACGCACCAATGAGGCATTGGAGTATGTAAAAGCTATGCATCTACAGACATCCAAGATATATCGAGCGTTCACCGATTACTTTGGCGAGTTGCCTTATACCGAACGTAACTTCCGAGATGCCAGAAACAAGGGCTGATTTCCGAAAATTTCCGCGTTCATAAAAATTCTTTAGGCGGTTTATTTCCGTTTATTTCCGAAACACACATACCTATAGCTAATTGCAGTCATATTCTTGTATGGCTGCTATTTTTGTAGTACTTTTGCACCGTCAAACGCCGGATAGCGAGAATGGTACCACGTTAAACTCGCACCGGTGGACAGCGCTGTCATGACTTTATTAACGCCAAAATTATTAAAGTTATGGCATCAGAACAATTACGATTAGTGGATGGCACTATTGTGCGAAAGTGCCCCACAGACAAACCCTTGTACTGTTCAAGGGAAGGAAAATTCTATTCGGTTCACAATGCAGAACTGACCGATGACGGATGGGTTCTGCGGGAAGTTAAGCCAAACTTCTCCCCTGCGATGCGCACCCCGGGAAGGCATTGTTTCAATGGTAAGCGCGGTTGCGTCTATCCTATCATGCGGCAGTATGACAAACAGCTTTGTCACAAACTGGTTGCACTCACGTGGATTGGACCGCGACCTTTCGCCGTGGCTCCAGACGGGACAACTATTCCGATGGAGATTGACCACATCAACGGCGACATCACGAACTGGTCTGTTGATAACCTCCAGTATGTCACACCTGCGGAAAACCGCAAGCGCGCGAAACTATTGCGCGTGCTCCGTTCCACCGGTCGCGATCCCAAACAGATGAGCCGTGAAGAGCTCCTTTCAATCTTCAGCAAATACACATTTACTAATCCCCAAAATTTAGACTAATTATGAAAAATTTCGAAGAAATTAATCGTGCCCAAGGGGCTAAGAAAGCAAATAATTTGAAAGAGTTGCGCGAGTTGCGCAACCAAGAAAAGGCTATTAAAGCACGTATTGACGAGATCTCAACCGAGGCGACCAATGAGGCGGTGGCGATATTGGCGGCAAAGGGTTTGGAGAAAGGTGAGTTTGAGGTGGAAGGTGTCGGAAGATTCCAACTTCAACGGACGGAGAGTTTCGACTTTGCGGATTACCGGCGTTACCCGCAGGAACAGGCGGTCAAATGGCGCGAGAACGCAAAGGAGAAGACCAAGGAGCAGAACCTTGTCAAAGCACGCACGGCGGTGATGGCAGGGTATGTGAAGACGTTCGTGGAGTTGTACCCTGACAAAGAGCCGGATGAGATCAAGCTGACGGTCAAGGTGATTGAGTAAAAGAAAGCGAATAAGAAAAAGTAACCAAAAAGAATTATAAAAGAAAAAACGCTTGCCTGCCTTATATCTGCATAGTATATACTACCAAAGGCGGGTGTATGGCAGGCAGGCTGGTTGTAAAAAGTTTTATGGATTCTTTTGGATGGATATGGCAATTACTGGCTCCGCAAGGGGAATTCTGTCGGCGCATGGGGGCTTGCAGGCGGCTATGGGATAGCTTTGATTTGGAGAAACAACGGGCTATCTATCGCACGATCCGTGACAAGTTGGCGGCAGGCGAGTTCGTAAGCGAAAATCCGTATTATGCCATTTACGACAATGCCTATCCACCTCGCAAGCGGCAACGAGTCATGTCGTACGCGGATTATTACGCCAAATACGGCACGACCGAACCCCGCGACGGTTGGAAAATGACCAACCCTACCGGAAACTGCGTCATCTATGTAAAATCATAGTTCCCGCCCCGCTATCTTCTTGGTAGTTCCGTCCGGATGCCATCCGGACATCCCCCGCCCCGCAGTGTCCTGTGCGCGCGAGTTTCGCGAGCGCGATCGCAAGACTTCGTTTATTGCGTCGGGATTGTATCCCGACATTAACCCTTTAATTTTTAATTCTTAATCCCTATGAACTATCCTTTATACGACGTACCCTACCTCGTCCGGGAACCCAATAATTCGTATATGTCCCAGACTCGGCACAAGATCGAGGTGCAAAACCAAGCCATCGTGGACGCGTATTTCATCGCCCGGGACAAAGGGCTATCCGCGGAAGCGGCGAGAAAAACGGCCGCACAAAAGCACGGCATTCCCACCATCCGCGTGTACCACTCATTGCGATGGTTTTACCAAGAGGCAGTAAGACGTGGGAAATACAGTTTTTTGATAAAATTTCCACCTGCAAAGGAACACATTGTTCACTTTTGATGTATCTTTGCACCGTCTTTCAAAATTCAGTAAGACTTCAGTAAGACTTTAGTAAGACTTTAATAAGACTTTAGTATGACCAAGCAACAAAT